>Ga0208648_1000620_pt1 | contig 34039 bp, 55 predicted proteins | sample AntAceMetag02UKL_FD_184772 | JGI IMG/M metagenome (GOLD analysis project Ga0208648, IMG submission 184772) | Saline lake microbial communities from Ace Lake, Antarctica - Antarctic Ace Lake Metagenome 02UKL (SPAdes) (version 2) | ecosystem: Environmental > Aquatic > Non-marine Saline and...
CGTTGTTGGTCAGGTCCTTCCGGAGCGATCTGAGGATCCGATCGGTGATGGGTTATCTCCGGAGGAGGCGTTGGCCCAGGATATGAAGCTGTGGGTTGCCCTGGATGCTCAGGTCAATAACTTGAAGGCACGAGTCGCTGAGGTTGGCGAGGCTATCCTTGCTGCTTCTCCGACTCTGGTCGCTGCAGCAGCTGCTCACAAAAAGGCATTGAAGAAAGTCCAGAAGGATTTCGCTGTTCTAGATGCTGATATCAGGTCTGATGCTATGACCAATTATGAAAAGACGAAAGAGGTTGACCCAACTCTGGGTGTAAAAATCACGATGAATAAATCAGTGGTCCTTGATGTCGATGAGGCTGAGGCGATTGCCTGGGCGATCACGAATAAACATGGGAAGCTGCTGAAGCTGGATAAGACGAAGTATGCTGCTCAGCTTCTGTTGGGAACGATGGATGGTATGCCTGGTTCGGTTGATGATTCAAAGGTTCCCAAAGCTCAGGTTTCATTGAAGGCTTACCTGAAGGGGGCCAGCGATGATTGACCAGACAACAGTAGATAAATGGAAGAAACTAAATAATTTGATTTATGAAACGCTAATCAATACCACTTGTTCCTATACGGTTGAAGTGGGAACAGATGACGGATTTCCTCTTGTGGATTTACTGTCACCGGGAACAGATATTAAATTGGGAAAGATGGAGTGTCAGCACATTGCTGATGACCTTACAGATGATATTCTCAACTCCCTTGTAAGTGAACCAGTTGAGGATGGGTGCAAACATGATGAACCTGGACTATCAAGGATAAAGCTGGATATGTGTGAGTGTAAATCATGTGTGAAACTACGCAACGAGATAGCCAAGCGGGTATGGGGTAAGTACGCACAATCTTATCCAGACTCACTTGAAATCAAAAACGTAGACTTGGGATATACTCACTGGCTTGACAGTAAACCCTACGACCCGCACGAAGTAGAAGAACCTGTTGAGGATGAGCGTTGCGAATGGAGATATGACGAACACTGTGATATGTGGGAAGGGGATTGCGGAATAGCGTGGGCGATGATTGAGGGTACTCCAATTGAAAACGATATGATGTATTGTCCTAAGTGTGGAAAGAAGTTGCTTGACACGCCCTACGACCCGGAGGACAAATGAACAAAGACAAAATACTTGCTGAGATTGCAGAGCTGTTTGAACCTAAGTGGGGCTATAACACAAAAGAGCAATGGTTGAAACTTGTTGCTGATATCCTCACCGCTCACGAGCAGGAAGGCATGAACCATACAACAGCAGATAAGATACTTACTGATATGTTTGAATCGGGATGGTTTCATCAAGACCAGATTGATTATTTTGAAAAGGAAATCATCAACTCCCTTGTAAGTGAACCTGAAACCGACAACGAGATAGCCAAGCGGGTGATTGAGGAATATATCGAGAACGGACTAAAAGAAAAGTACAGAAAGGGTGCAGGGCATGGGTGGGAAAAGGGTATATCCTACAAACATGAGGTATCCCTGCTTCAAGATTGTTATGAGTGGCTTGACAAGAAACCCTACGACCCGCACGAAGTAGCACAGATGAAGGATAAGGATGAGAAAGGAAACCTGGATTGATATCGGGGCAGATCTTATTGGGATCCAGCACATGGATTGCCAGTACTGTTTTGCTCGATTCGCTACTGAGCTGGCTCATGGGCTGGTGTATAAGAGAAATTACAACCGGAGATCCAGCTGGAAGAAGATCAATGTCCGGCCCAATGCAATGCCTTGCTGCCCTGGGTGTCAGAAGTTCAGTGAGACCTACGAAGGACGGAAGCATGCGTGGAATGTGTTGTGCGATTGGTACGGGGAAGAAGTTGTCCAGGCTTTCCTGGATGGGCTGGACCTAAAGATAAAGGATAACTATGGCTGAGAGAGGAAGGCTTGCAAAAGAACGGGCCAAGATTATGAAGGCTTATTATTGTTTCGTTGGTGAGGCTGAGTATTCGATCCTGGTATTCTCTATGACGAAGGGTCTGGCTAAGGCTGCGGTTGCTCAGGAGATCGATGCTGATTTTACAGATGTGACCTGTCGGCGCTGTAGTGGTTATGATCGTTATGCTCGGAATCGGATCTCTCCACACAATACTCCGCTGCTGTTGATGGATAATGCTGATTGTGCAGCTGCTGGTGTCCCTGATTATTATTCGGAGGTGGAAGATGCCAGCTTATAATTTCAAAGCTGAGTTCGCTGGTGCTATCGTGTACGGTGAAAAGGCTCAGACCATCCGGAAGGTAAGGAAGAATCCGACGAAGGTTGGTCAGAGAATTTATCTTTACACTGGGATGCGAACGAAGCATTGCCGAAAGTTGGGGGAAGGAGAGATTATATCAGTTGAGCCATTTGGCATTCTAAAGGATGGTACTTATCTTGTTGGGAATCTCTTTCACCTGGGAGAAAATAGTTTTGATGAAGATTGTACTGGTGAATTATTGGCTCAGGCTGATGGGTTCAACTCATACTCTGAGTTTGTGAAATTCTTTGAGGATACCTACGGGCTGCCATTCAAGGGAGAACTTATCAAATGGAGGTTGGATGAATAATGTTGAGCGGGAAAACCTTTATAACAAAATTGACGGTGACGAAGAATTGTCTGATGGAGAAAAACGAGATGCATTTAATGAAATGTTAGAAGATGACTACTGGCGAGAGCAGGAAGAACGGGAGGGACGATGAAGATAATTCTTGAAGGTGAACGTCCCTGGTCCTGGAATCAAATGTACGCTGGCGTTCACTGGTCAAAGCGAAAGGAAGAAGCCGATCGTGTTCACGATGAGGTCTGGCTTGATTGTCATGTATTCAAAAGGGAAATGATTATTGGCGTGGTGGATATTCTCGTTACTGCTTACTTCAAGAATAGACCGCAGGACTCAGATAATATCTGCTCGAAGCTGTATATTGATGGGCTGATTGGAAACGTGATTGAGGATGATACCAGGGAATTTGTCCGGAGGGTGTCCACTCAATCTGAGGTTGACGAAGAAAATCCACGAGTTGAGATTGAAATAATAGTATTGGAGGATGAATGAATACCATTTGGAAGTATGAGCTTCAGATTACCGATGTGCAGACGCTGTCAGTTCCGGTTGGAGCGAGACCATTGAAGGTTGGGTCCCAAGAGAAGGATCAAGATAAGATATCCCAGGCCCAGCTCGATGAAGGTTGGCGGTTAGTTCCACTTGATGCTCTGATGATCTGGCTTCAGGTGGATCCGGAAGCAGAGCTGATTGATGTTGTATTTCGGGTCATTGGCACTGGTCACAAGTTTGATCCAGCTGGGCTTTGGCATTGGGGAACTACAGATTGTAATGGATATATTTGGCATGTATTTATGGAGGCTGGATTATGAACCATTGTGAGCGGTGCGGTGATCCAACTTCTAATCCAAGATTTTGTTCCAGACGTTGCTCTATTCTTACTGTGAGGGCAAGTGGAAAGAAACCAGATCCTTCCCTTGATCGTATGAGGTTTCCTACCGAGCTTGAAAAGGCTTGGGCTTCTGGGTTTTGGCAGGGGGATGGAAGTGTAGCCAATTCTACGAGGAATAGAGGATTTCGTTCTCTCCGAGTTTCTGTTTATCAGAAAGAGAAATACCCCTTGTTGTTATTGAGGGAATGCTGGGGTGGGAGTATTCGACCAGATAAAGATAAATGGAATTGGTCAGCTTGCGGTGCGAGGGCAGAAGAGTTTTTGAATGATATTATCGAATGGGCTTCTCCCAGAAGAATAAAACAAATTAGAAAAGCAAGGAGTGTGTGATATGCCATCAGGTTACGATAGATATCTCGATTTCCAGTATAGAATGTCTGGTGGATTCTTTACTCATTTGTTCCAGGCCATTGCTGTGGCTGATGGGGATAATACCGCTGCCCTGGAGAAGGGCTATCCGGAAGAGGTAGATGCTTATCGTGTCTGGACAACGATGGGAGCCCAGGCTTTACTTGCGTTCATTTCTCACTGTCATGGTTGTCGACCGAGGTTCATAGAGGAATATGGGCTGGATGAGTTTCCGGATCCGGTTCTGGAGGAACATTACTGGAACCCTGGTGAGGTGGCTCTTGATAAAACTCTGGGCTTTGATCAGGTCGAAAAGGATCTAGCTGCTCTTATTGATGATGGTCTGGCTGGGCTGCCGATTCCCTATCCGCTGGTGTTCATGCATAAGGAAGTCCAAGATGATTTTGAGATTCGGGCTTGGCAGGTGTTGGGTGCTGAGCGTATCCTGGTCGAGATTGATAATCTCAGTGAGGGTGTCTTTGATGCTGACTCAACCATCCTGGCTGCGATCGGGGAAGTCTATCAGGCTGAGAAGGCTGAGAGGGCGAGCAGGGTAACGAAATCGTGAACTACCTGAGATAAAAAATACCCCAGGGTTTCAAGCCCTGGGGTTACGTTCGGAGCCGAATCCGAAAGTAAATTTATTATAAACTATATTTGCTATAATGGGGAAGGAGGTTGTGGCTCTGATGAAAAATATACATAGAGGCGAGAGGGCGTTCATCATAGGTAATGGTCCAGGCTTGTTATGAGATCACCACCAAAAACCAAACCGCCAACCAGTCGACCGTCCGGTCCGGCTCCACCCCCACCACCAGGAGGTCCGATGTCCCAACCGCCACCTAAAAGAACTCCACCAGCTGGTGGGTCGAATGTGTCTGGTCCTAATAAGAAGATGATCGAGTGTCCCTGGTGTCATATGTTTACGAGGGCATTCGATACATGCAGCCATTGTAATGGTCCGGCTTTCCCTATCATCAAGCGTGGCCCGAACAAGACTGAGAAACCGAAGATTCCGAAGGGAGGGAGGCGATACTGATGAATGTCGTTGCGATCGTGAGTGCTTATCATTGCTCCGTTGATGATGTCCTGGGCTGCATCCGGAACCTACGGGAGCAGACTCTCTCTCCCCATATCTGGATGGTGAGCCAGGAGGCTGGGGAGATTGGTCGGCGGTGCAGGGAGCTGGTTGATTTCAACGTCATTACTCCAGATGTCCCTGGGCTGTATGCTGCTTGGAATATGATTATCCGGAGGCTGCCAGAAGAGGAATGCTTTATTACCAATGCCAATACTGATGATCGTAAGGATCCGGAGGGTATCCAGAAGCTGGCCCTGGCCCTGGGTTTGGGTAACGATCTGGTTTATGGGGATTATTGGAAGGTGGATAATTTACACGCTGAAGGGGTCCGGATAGAGCGTCCTGGTTATTCCATTGAGGATATGAGAACTCATTGCTTTGTTGGCCCGCTGCCCATGTGGAGGAAGTCCCTGCATGATCGCTTCGGTCTGTTTGATGAGTCCTATGTCGTTGCTGGGGATTGGGAGTTCTGGGTCCGGTGTGCAGTTCATGGAGCCCTGGTTGCCCATATCCCAGAAGTGGTCGGGTCCTATGTTTGGCGTTGGGATTCCCTGGAGCATCGGAACAAAGAAATCGCTCACGAAGAGCGAGACAAAATCCGGAGGTTGTATGAGCAAGACTGTTGAGAATTCTAATCCTAATTGGGATCAGGAACTGGCCTGGGAGCCTGGGCGAGTGTCCGGCGTGATGGTTGTCCATATCCCTCATCTTACTGGTTACTACGAGAATATGCTGGAGGTGCTGGATCTATCTCTGGAAACCTGGAGTTATCCTGGGATGCATCGGATCATTTATCTCAACGGTTGCTGCAGTGAGGTTCGTGATCTGGTCCGGTCCCATGTCCCATCGTTCATCCTTGAGTCGCTGAGGAATGTTGGGGCTATCAATGCTCTGTTTCAGGCTGTACGCTTCGCTCCAGGAGAGGTGATCGCCTATTCTGATTATGATGTCGAGTATGATTACGGCTGGTTGCCGAGGCTATTGGAGATCCTGGATACTTACCCCAGGGCTGGGATGGTGTCTGGAAATTGTGCTGGCTGGTCTGCTGAGCATTGTGCGAAGGCTGCGAAGGGATTGAAAGGGAAGTGGAAAAATCAGGATCTGGAAGCGTTGAAGCAATGGGCAGCAAGTGTAAAGTGGAAATTGGATGCTTGCAAAACTAGGGCCAAGACCGATCGGCAATGGCATACTTCGAAGGCTGGGGTGAAGGCTGTTGTGGGGGCCAAGCACTATCAGTTCGTTGCTCTGCGGTCCAGGCTGCTGGAGATCGATCCTGGCTACTGGCCCCACAGGATGAGAGGTCATGTTCCTGTTCTGGATGAGGCGATGGATGCTGCTGGTTATTTGAGGCTATCCACTCCGGATCCGGTGTGCTGGCATCTGGGGAATAAGATAAGTGTATAATGGAGGAAACGATGGATATTGTTGTCTGTGAGAGTTGTGGAGACCAGATTCATGATCCGGTTGATATCTATGGTGAAGAAGATTGGGTGTTGTGCAGGCACTGCGATTGGGAATTACAGTGTGACCAGATGTTTATTAGTACTCAAAACATTATTGACGCCGGAAAACAAATACCGTTATTTGAGGAAGGATAGCATGGATCAAATCAAAATGGTTCTGGCAGTAATAGTTATTGAGCTTGCGTTTATTATCGGGATATTATTGGGGCAAATAGTCTATGGCTAGACCAACCTGGAAGAATTCAAGGATGAAGCTGGGGGATCTGAAGCCCTGGGAGAGAAACCCAAGGCAAATAGAAGGTGACCAGGCTGCCAGGTTGCTGGAATCCTTCGATGCTTTCGGGCAGATTGAGACTGTAGCAGTGGGTCCTGGGGGAGAATTATATAACGGGCACCAGAGATTGAACGTGTTATTAGATAAGTATGGTCCAGGTCACATTATTGAAGTAAGGCAGTCTGATCGTCAACTGACAGAGAAAGAGAGGGAGAAGCTAACAGTATTCTTACACAGGGGTACTACTGGTTGGTGGGATTATGATGCTTTGGCCAATGAATTCGAGGTAGAGGAATTACTAGCTTGGGGCTTCTGGGAGAGTGAATTGGGTATAATTGCAGGAGATAACACAGTAAGGTTGCCTGAGATTGAAGATAGTATCCCTGTTGACCTTTGCCCTCACTGTGGTGGGGAATTGTATACTTGATGGAGTTAGGAACACATAAGGGAGTCACCAATGGCAAAATCTAAAGGGCATCCTGATTATCTTGTGGCTGCTGAGAGAAGGGCTTCTGTATTCCATCTGAAGAAGCAAGGATTGACCTACCGTACAATTTCGAAGGCGATGATTGAGAAGTATCCTGGCCGGCTTCCGAAAGGCTATGATGAGCGTTATGCGTACAAAGACGTGATGGCTGTCCTTGATAAGCTAAATAAAGAGATCAAAGCAGATGCTGAACAGGTCAGAAGGATGGAACTGGAAAGACTTGATAACATGTTTGTGAAGAACTTTACCAGAGCAGTGAAAGGTGACCCGAAGGCTGTCCTGTCCTGTATGCGGATCATGGATCGGCGGTCCAGGTATCTTGGCCTGGATGCTCCGACTAAGAGCGAGATATTTGGTCCTGGTGGTGGGGAGCTGAAGTTCAAGGTAACCTTGACGAATGAGTGAGACCGTTGTCCCGATTGAAGTTTCCAGGGCGATGTTCAATGAAGTTTATATTCCCTATCTAGAAGCTCAGCAACCTATTCAAATTTATTACGGTGGATCCACTTCTGGCAAGTCTGTATTCCTGGCCCAGAGGCTGGTCCTTGATCTGCTTTCCGGCGATCGTAACTACCTGGTTGCCAGGGCGGTTGCTCGCTATCTTACCAAGTCCGTTTGGGCTGAGGTCGAGTCGGTCATCAATACCTGGGGGCTGCAGTCCCTGTTCCGATTCCGCTATTCCAGGAAGATCATTGAATGCGTAAACGGTCGTGAGGCAATTTTCATCGGCCTGGATGATACCGAGAAGCTGAAGTCTATTCGAGCTTCTCATGGGGCTATCACTGATATCTGGTTCGAAGAGGCAACCGAAGCAACCCTGGACAATCTAAAGACTCTCCAGAAGCGTATGCGTGGTGGTGATGCTGATGTGGTCAAGCGTGTCACCTTCAGCTTCAACCCTATCCTCCAGCAGCACTGGCTGTTCAAGGAGTTCTTCGAGCCGATTGGCTGGGCTGAGGATCAGACTGTGTTCAACTCTCCGGAGCTGGTCATCCTGAAGACCTGGCACATTCACAACCGCTGGAATACTCCGCAGGATATCCAGGCCCTGCTGGATGAGACCGATGAGTATTTCAAGGCTGTTTACACCTATGGGAATTGGGGTGTCCTGGGTGATGTGATCTTCAAGAATTGGAAGATCAAGGATCTCTCTGGTATGCATGATCAGTTTACCAACCACAGGAATGGGGGCGATTTCGGCTTTGGAAAGGATCCGGCCACTATCGTGGTTACGCATTATGATCGTGCTAAGAAGATCATTTATGTGTATAATGAAATGTATGAGCAAGGGCTGACGAATGATCTCTTAGCGATCCGGCAGACTGGCATGGTGGGAAAGGGAATGGTCGTGTGGGATTCTGCTGAGCCGAAGTCCATTGCCGAGCTGGTAAAATATGGGGCAAATGCGGTCGGTGCGGTGAAGGGGAAGGATTCGGTCCGGCATGGAATCCAGTGGCTGCAGCAGCATACGATTATAGTTGATACCAATTGTATTCAAATGCAGAATGAACTGAGGCAAGCTCAGTGGAAGAAGGATAAATATGGCGAAACAATTTCCCCGCCAACTCCAATTGATAAAAATAATCATCTCATTGATCCTCTCCGCTACGCATACGAGGGTGATATGAATAGTTTCTGGTTGATTTGAAAGGGGTGTGATGTATGACAAGTCAAGATGCAATGTTCTTTGATGGGAATCAGAAGGTGGCGCTGAGTTCGGTCCAGCCTGGTAGCACGATGTTCCAGGCTCTGACTGCTGCATCCAACTCTGGGAAGAACCTGCAGGTCCTTCGGCAGAAAGTTCCCTGGTTATTCAGGGGCATTGAGGTTCGTAGGCATGCTGTGTCATCCATTCCCTTCTCTATTTTCAAGGGCGATAAGGAAGTCGACCGCTCTGATGATTATCAGAACGTCCTGGGCTGGCTGCCCAACCCCCATATGTTACTCAAGAAGGCTGCTGGGGCCTTGGCCCTGTTTGGCTATTCTTATTTCTTCCGAGAGTACAATGCAATGAATCGGACAATGGATCTCCGGTATCTACTTCCTACTACGGTTGCTCCGGTTATCGATCCTGTCAAAGGCCTGGTCAATTTCGAGCGAATGACTGCAGCTGGTAAGAGGCCGATGCCAGTTGATGATATCGTTTACTTCTGGACCCCGGATGAGTTTGTTGAGATGGGTCCTCCGTTATCATCTCCGGCTACGGCTGCCCTGGCTGCAGCTGGTGTCTTATACTCTGGTGATGAGTTCGCTCGGATCTTCTTCGATCGTGGAGCAATCAAGGCTACGATCTTGGGTGTGCCTTCTACCACTCAGCCCGATCAGAAGGAAGAGCTGGAGACCTGGTTTACCAGGGTGATCAATGGCCTGGGTAATGCGTTTGCTGCGAAGGTTATCAATGCAGATGCTGTTATTCCTACGGTGATCGGTGAGGGCCTTGAGGGGTTATCCAACTCAGCCCTGTCCAAAGAGAAGCGTGAGGATATTTCAACCGCTCTGGGTGTTCCTCAGACTATCATGTTCTCTCAATCAGCCAACTTCGCTACAGCCCAGGAGGATTCCAGGCTGCTATATGAGTTGACTGCGGTCCCTGATTTCAAGTTCTTGATCTCCGTTCTGAATGCTCAGGTCCTTTCCCGTACTGGCCATCGCTTTGTTTCCAGGGAACAGACTCTTGATGTATTCCAAGAGGATGAGACTAAACGCTCCACTGCTTTCGTCAATTATCGGCGTGGTGGGATTATGCCTTCGGTCGCTTCGAAGATGCTGGGGCTTGATCTCCCTGATGGCATGGTGGCTGAGGAACTGGACTCGATGATGATAGAAGCTCGCCAGATGGAGACTGATGTATTTCCTCCGGATGAAGTTCCTGGTAAGGCTGCAGTTCGGGTTGATCATGTTGATCATCTTCATGAGGAAGCTGCTGGGAATGAACGAAGGCAATTCCGCAATTATCTGAGAAAGGGTAGGGATCCGGCTCTGTTTGAATTCAATGTACTGGACGAGTTTGAGCAATTCCAGCTGCTGAAGGAGTTACCTTCTCCAACTCCAAGTCCAGCTCCAGCTGGTCCGGATCCTGATGCCCTGGCCACAGCCATTCGGGAGCAGCTTGATCTGGATAAGTCTGCCCTGATTGAATCCGTCACTGAGGTTGTTGATGTGCTTCGGGGAAAAAGTGAAGCCGAGTAAGCTGGTTGCACACCAGTTGATTGACTCGATCGTGGATTCCTACGATCTCATTCTCCCTGAAGGTTACAAGAGGCGTGATCCCAAGGAACCTGGTCGAGCTATGAAGGAAGCCTGGGAGGTCGAGCTTTTCAAGATCTTCCGGCTCCGCTTCGATGCCCAGGCTGATATGATCAGGACCTGGCTTGAGGATAATCGGTTGAAGAATTCTGGTGTGAATATTCCTATTGACCATCCTGAATCTGATGAGCTGCTGGTCCAGGCTTTCGCTGGCATGATGGATGATGGCCTTCAGCAGTTCTCTCTCGCAAATGATATCGTGTTGGATTATGCTGCTTACAACGAGGATGCTTTATTCTGGGTTGATTCCTGGGTTACTGATTTGACTGAAATGATTGATAAGACCACTGGTAAGCGGTTGGAGCGTGAGCTTACCAGTTTCATCTCCGAGGAAGGATATACGATCGGGGATGTGATCGATGGTCTGATGGCATCCGGATTGGATTCCGGTCGTGCTGAGGATATCGCAGTGTCCGAGATTACTCGTACGTTCGGGAAGTCTGAGTTCGCTGCTGGCCAGCAAGCCCTGGCTGAATTCCCCGATGCGAAGGTTATCAAGACCTGGTACACGAATAATGATTCAATGGTCTGCGAGATCTGCGCTCCGTTGAATGAATTGACGGTCCTTATCAACGACCAGTTTGTTGGTGAGTTCGATCATCCTCCAGCCCATAAGAGTTGTCGCTGCTGGATGCAGAGCCGGACCGATATCGCTGATACGGTTGCCCTGGGTAAACCTGAGATTGAAGTCCCTGGATTTGATACGGTTGGGGGATCCGATGATTGAAGTTGATGTCAAGAATGCGAAGGTCATCGCTGCTCTGAAGAAGGCGCCCATTGAGATCATGCGTCATTGGTCCCAGGCTGGACGGGAAGCTGGCAAGGAGATTATAGGAACGAAGGGTCTGAAGAACTATCCATCGGAGCCATCTGGTAGGAAGATCCCTGGGGGATATCTCAGGGGCATTGGTTATATTTATGCTGATGGGACTTCCAAGAATAACTCTGAGCGGTATGGTACTCAGTTCACTGTCCGTCAGCGTGGCACGACTCAGACGGTGATTGGGAATCGTGCTTCCTATGCTGAGTATCTGACTGGATCACGTGAGGGTGGTGGGGGCCAGTCCTATGTGATCAATAAGAACATCAGTGGTGGTGGTTGGCGTATTCTGCTTGGTGTGGCGAAAGAGAAGATCAATATTCTGAATAGGATTTATACTCTATGGATGCTGAAGGCGTTGAAAAAGCTGGGGCTGCAATAAACGTTGTGGTCCAGGTGGATGATGAAGTTTCTTGGGTGCGGACTCCGGTCCCTGGCCCGAAGGTAGTGGTGATCGGCAACGGTCCTTCCCTCAGCAAGCATTTGGCTGCTGGGGATTTTGATTTACTGCTGGATCTGCAGTCTCAGGGCCTGGTGGAGACCTGGTCTATGAACCTTATCGATCTGATGTACGACCGCACTCCTTGGAGGCCATCGGTCTGGGTCTGGGTTGAGTTCCTGGCTTACGATGTCAAGAAGGGAAACCATTTGGAGTTTACCCAGGGTTATGCTAAGGATGCGGTGAAAGTTCATCTGGCTCCAGGCGTTGAGCGGTGTATCATCGAGCAGAGATTTGAAAGATATATGGAGCCCTGGCTGAAGAGGTATCCTGATTCTGGTCCTGAATGGATCTCTCGCTGTGAAGGGCTGGGGCATGGTCGGCAGCATGGTAACGAGTTTGCTCCGGATGATTGGCATCTTCCAGTTCCTTGCGTGTACGGGGGAACGATGAATACCGTTCTGCCACTTATTTTCCAGGCTGGTTACTCCGATGTCGCTGTGATCGGCTGTGATCTAGGGATCGTTGCTCCGGATCCTGGTCGAGACTACAATCATTTTGATTCCAAATATATGACTTACACTCATGGCGATTATTCCCTGGCTGATGAAACGCTTCGGGATGTTCATCGGTTCGCTCGGAAGAATTTTGAGGGAGCCGGCAGAAGGATTGTGAATGCTGGTATTGGCGGTGTTCTGGATGTGTACGATCGGGTTCCACTAAAGGAGTTCCTTGATGTCTGAGTTCATCGGTCGATCCTGCTGCTGCTCTGGTAGGGTGAGGGCGTTCAGGAAATACCTTCAAGGCTGCCAGGATTACATTGAGACTGGTACTTTATTCGGCGGGTCTGCTGTTGAGATCGGGCAGATTGTTTCTGGTGATGTTCATTGTGTGGATCCGCTTACTGGTTATAACGGTGAGCCTGGGAGACCGGATCCTGAATGTGATATGGTTCCTTCTCCGGAGATCGTTCGGGCCAATTGGGAAGCTGCTGGTCTGGATCCGCTCCGGCTTCACTTGCATCTGCAGAAAACTCCACCACTCCCTGTGGCCCTGGGTGACCGGAAGTTTGATGTGGCTTATATTGATGGTGATCATACCGTTGAGGGCTGTATGTCTGATTGGTTGCTGCTGAAGGATAGGATATCGAAGTTTATTATCTTCGATGATCTTGATAATAAACCAGCGGTCCGGCATGTGGTCCAGGTCGCTGTTGGATCTACTGGTTCTGATTGGAGATTGATCGATCATGATTTCCTGGGGATATTAGCTCATGTATAAATACTCTGCGATCGCTACAACGGTTGATGGTGTTCATGGTCCTGAATTCGTTGAATCCTTTTCCAGGGATCCAGATGCTCAGATTGTCCTGGTCCGGCAAGAGAGTTCCTTTTCTGGTGAAGCTCCGGATGTTATTCAGAAGGGAAGGTTTACTGGTGTTGAGGCTCCGGTGTGCAGCCGAACGAAGGCTTTGAATATCGGACTGTCCCTGGCCACAGCTGATTGGCTCTGGATCCTGGATATCGATGTGCTGCTTGAGGATCCGGCTTGGCCCAGGATAAAGAAGCTCAGCCCTGGGAGCGTCTATGGAAACGATTATCGGGATTATCAGATCGGTGAGCTGCAGTGTAATTATCATTGGGTTGATGGGTGGTCGATTCTATTCCATCGGGATCTCTATAATTTGATCGGTGGATTTGATGAGGCTTTCAAAGCTTCCGGATATCTGGATGGAGATTTCTGCTTCAGAGCTGCGGAGGCTGGATTCCAAAGTCACTGGGGCAATCTTCCGCTCCGGCATCTGCGGTCCAGCACTCGGCTGCAGCTCCCTGGTTATGCTGAGGGTAAGGCTTTCAATCGGGCATATCTAAAAGAGAAGTGGGATCTGGAGGAATTATATGGATGATCGTGATCGTAAGTTCTGGATGATGATTCGGTCTGCTTTGTTATCGATCATTGAAGCTGTGGAGGTCCGGTTTGAAATCAACCCCAAGACCAGCGAGCTACGGAAGTTCGTCAAGGCTTGGATGGAGGCTGGGAATAAATGATGATCTGGAAAATCCGCTGGTGGATTGCTGTCGTATTCGTTGTGTACGCAGCTGCTAAATTTCTGTGCTATAATTTTTTATAAGGGAGGTTTTATGAAAAAGAACAATCTAAAGATTTTATCCAAGACTGATACAGAATTACGAGTCGGCAACTACATATGCATTTTCGGTGGGAAGGATCTGGCCGGGGAGACCTTTACTTCTAAGACCGAATATGAATCTCGCTATACCAAGACGGGCCAGCTTTATGTTGATTGGGAGCATGGTTACGATTGGAATGATGGAGCCCCAGGTCGGGATGATATCCTGGGTGTTGTGGATTGGAAGACCGCCAAGGCTGATGATTATGGATTGTGGGTCGAGATGGCCTTGGATCGTCAGGCTGAATATATGGAATATCTGGAGGAGTTGATTGAGGCTGATATTATCGGCACTTCTTCAGAGGCTACTGGCAAGGCTGAAGTCCATGCTGGTGTTATTACCAAGTGGCCCTTGAAACGGAATGCGTTGACGGTGACTCCGATGGAGCCCAGGATGCTTTCCGAGAATACTTTACATGCTATCAAGGCATTAGTTGGGAAGATGCCCTCTCTCAAGGCGTTGCTGCCAGAGGCCGAGGCGATCGGTGGTGCAGCTGCTGGTGGAGCTACGGGTGGTCCCATTGTACGCTCAACTCAAATTACTAAAAAGGAAAAGAATATGCCAGAACTTTCTGTTGAACAAATTCAACTCGAAGCAAGGGAAACTCTGCTTAGCGAGCAGAAGTCTGTTGCTGATAATGCTGCTGCCCTGCAGGAAACTGTGGATGCTGCGGTCGCTGTTGCTGTTGAGGAAGTTTCCAAAACACTTCCTCCGGTGAATGCAGCTGGTTATGTTGGAATGGCTGCAGTTATCAAACGCTCCGATCTGGGCGATGTCCCAGAAGCTGCCTATTGTCGGCATCTCCGCACAGGTGACCTTGGTGCTTTGATGGAGATCGGTGGCGATCCCTTGAAAGCTTCCAATGCTACCGATATGAATATCACGACCGCTGGTGATGGTGGGAATGCTGTTCCTACTGGTCATTATCAGGGGATCATCGAAAAGCAGGATGAATCCGCTATTGAAGCCCGGTTGGGTGTTCGTGATATCCCTGGCAAGGGAACCACTGTAAATGTCCCTTACGATAACGAAGACGATGGAGAGTTCATCGTTGCTTCTGAGTCTGGGGATTTCGATCTTGATGCTCCGGATCTCGGAACACATGCGATGACCTTGGCCCTCTATGCCAAGAATATCTCATTGACCTATCAGCTGCTTGAGGATGAAGATTCCAAGCTGATGGCTTTCCTTGAGGATTTTGTCGGGCGTGGAATTGCCAAAACCAAGAACTCCCTGCTGCTTACCCAAGTCGCTGCGAATGGAACTGTGTTTGATGAGTTCGCTTCCGCAACTGCGATTGTCCTGGGCGAGCCTGAGCACTTGATCTTCAATGATGCCCTGGCTGATTACCTGGATGATGCAGGTTCGGTTGGCTGGGTCATGAAACCTTCCACTCTGGGTTATCTCCGCACAATTGCTGGGACCAGCGTGAAATCCTATCCGATGGGAAATGAAACTGGCCTGATGGACCTGATGGGTTATCCGGTTGTGTTCAGTTCCAAAGCTGGAGCAATGACCGCTGCTCTGAAACCCATTTACTTCGGTAACTGGAATCAGGTCGGTGTCCGTAATGGTGCTGGAATTGGTTTCCTTCGGGATCCATACTCCAATGCTCAGAAGGGCTGGGTCAATCTCTGGTACTACTTCCGGACTGTGTACATGTGTCTGCAGCCCGAAGCAATCGGTTACGGCCAAATGGCAACAGCGTAGGATTCTAATCCTGCTGTTTATCCTCCAACCTTGTGATCCTGGTCTGAGGGGGCCAGGATCACATCGGAGTTTTTATGGCAATCCAGAATGGTTACTGTACTCTAATTGAGTTCAAGGCTTTCAAAGATATCGGTTCCACTGATACTGGTGATGATGCTGTCATTGAATCAATCGTGGAGGCTGTGAGTCGATATATCGATAAGGAAACTAATCTATTCTTTTATGATGATCAGGCTGCGGTCCGTTGTTACTCTCCGGAGATGGGCGATATGCTCCAGTTAGATGCTCCGCTGTACGGTGTTGATTCTCTAAAGACTGATGATGATGGTGATGGTACTTACGAGAATACCTGGGCCACGACTGATTATCACTTGATGCCCTTGAATGGCGATACTAAGCATTGGATCCGGACTAATCAGAATGGGGATTATGCATTCCCTGTTGGGGTCCTGGCTGGGGTTGAGATTACTGGTGATTGGGGTTATGCTGCTGTTCCTGCTGATATCAACTTGGTCTGCATGAATATCGTAAAGAACGTGAACGGTCGGCGTGAGGGTCAGGGCGATGAGGCTGTGCAGATTACCGCTGCTGGTGTCGTTATCACTCCCAAGGATATTTCTCCCTATGATCGGAAGGTCCTGAACCAATATCGGAGGCCCAGGTGAGTCTGCAAATCGTTGCGGTTGCTGATTCGATTTCGAAGCTTACGGTTACTGGTGTGACCTTGAAGGATCTGAACGAGATTCCTACCAGTGTGTCAGCAAGGGATTGTCCAATTCTATATCCCAGGCCGGATGGATTTATCTCCGGCTTTGATCCTGAGCGGATGAGCATGGGATCTGGATCTGGAGCCCAGCTGAATGTAACTTACTCCCTGAACTATCGTTTTTTGTTTGCTAAGATTGGGACCGAGCGTGGTCTGTTTGCTCTCTATCCGACCTTTATTGCGAAGATTGTTTTGATCGCTGATCGTATGCTGGTTAGTGATGCGATCACTGGCCTGGTTGATCTGCAAATGATTGATATCGGTGAGGTCGGTCCGGTGTCCGATCCTATGGGTAATATGTTTCATGGCTGCGATATCTCTTTTGAGGTATTGGAGTTTGTGAACTGAGGTGATGAATGACTAGATCTCTTGTAAAAAATACCAGGGTTTATGTGGATGGTTACGATCTATCCGGTATGGTCGCTGCTCCACCCCCAACTATGTGGGGTTTTACTCAAAATGATTGGGCTGCTATTACGGATCCAGTTGTTGGTGTTCTTCCTGGTCGATGCGATATCCGAGCTGGAAGCATCAATGCGGTGATTGACAATACCGCTACTTCTGGTCTGCATGCTGTGATGTCTACTCCGGATGCAGTTCGGGATCTGATGATTCCGATCGGGGGCATTGCTACCCCAGCTGCTGGTGTTCCGGCTTTTATGGCCCAGCTTACTCAGCTGAACTACAAGGCTGCTGGTGAAGAAGGTATTGTCCCTGTCACGATCGAGCTTGGGGGCTGGGATGAGCGTGGTGATACGAAAGCTTATCCGATTCCCTGGGGGCATCTTGTTCACGCTAATGGCGCTGAGACTGGTGTCAACTCCGCTGCTGGGATTGATCCTCATGGTGCTGCATCTTCCCTGGGTGGATTTATGATGTATCATGCTTTCGATGCTGATGGGACTGTTACCATCCTGGTTGAGGAAGCTTCCACGAATACTGATGGAAACTTCGATACTCTCTCCGGTGCGACTTCCGGTGTGATCGATCCGAGTTCGGCTCCGGTGTCTGGTGTCCTGGCCCTGGGTACGACCGCTGCGGTGAAGAGATATCTCCGCTGGCAGATTGATTTAGGAACTGCGACTACTGTAACATTTGCTCTGGGCTTTGTCCGGGGCATTCACTAGAAATATGAAGGAGTAAATTATGACTGCAAATACTGGTAGAACTTCAGGGAAGTGGATAAAATGGCAGCTAGAAGATTCGGCTGGTACGCTGCGTGATCTTCCTATTTCCAGCATCAACGGTTTGGGCCTTAATTATCCGGAGGTCGATGTTTCGGCTATCCAGGATGCTGTGAAAGGATTCCTTACTGGTCAACCGGATTACTCTCTGGAAGTCGGGGGTCCGTTTGATACCGCTGCAGCTCAGGCTGCTTCAGGATCTGGGGCTGTCGCTGCCCTGTCGGGATCTCACACTGTTCTATATCCATTGAATGGTGTCCTGACTCCGTTGGGATTCGCAATCTATCTTGGGATCCGGCATGCATGGGAAACTGGTGAGCCAGTGTTTGGCTTGGCATCTTCCGCTGCTAATGGATTGATCGAAGTAAACTACAATCCGGATTTCATCAACGGAACCTATACGGCCACTTTCCGGCTGTATCCTGGCTCCGCTGCTCCGGCTTGGGGAACTGCTGCGATAACCTAATCAAATAACAAAGGATGAATAGAATGTCTAAAATCATCAAGAGTTCAATCAAGAGTCCAGTGGCTGAATTTCCTGGCAAGGTTACCTTACCCGAATTTCTCACGATGCCCCAGGTGTTACTTTACGAACGGGCCATTGGAGAAGTTCGGGTTTTACTCAAAGCGAAAGCTTCCCAGACAGAGATTGACGCTGTTGTCTTGACTACGATCTGTTCTGTGGTTGAGTCCTGGGAGATCGTTGGGGATTTCTGGCCTGAAGGAGTTATCTCTCCGGATAATTTCCCTGGTTCACCCAGGGTTCCAAGTGGTCTATTTATTGCCTGGTTGATTGAAGAGATCGGGAAGATATATAGTCCTGCAATCCCAAAAGCATAGGAGTCCTAGCATTGCTGGTGGGCGATGGGGCTGAGATTGAAACTTCACCAGAGCTGTATCTCAACTCCCTGATCAAGAGGTATGGGGTCCAGGGTGTGGTCGGGAGAGTGCTTTCTGGTCATGAGATTCGATCAATGGAATTTGCTTTGAAAGTATATAATTATTATATGGAATTGAAAGCTGCTCCAAGCATGGCATCCTGGGCTTTAGAAAACCCGGGGAAATATAATCTGCTGCAGCAGATCCTGCAGCTGAGGGCTGAGTGGGGTTATGGGTAAAGACAATAATGTAGATATCGTTCTTCGATCGGTCGATCGGGCTTCCGCTGGTATCAAGAAGGTCAATAAGGAGCTGGGTGATACTGGTGCTGTAGGAAAGAAAACCAGCGCAGCTATGAAGATGTTGGGGACCGCTGTTGCTGCTATTGGCTTCGCAGCCCTGGCTAAACAGGCTGGGACGTTTACTCTTGAGGCTACCAAGCTATCTGCGAGGGTAGAGACGCTGGGCGTTGTAACTTCTACGCTGGGCCGGAATGCTGGATATACCACAACCGAGATTCGGGTCTTAGAGAGAGCTATTCAAGCCCAAGGAATTACGACTGAGAAGTCAAGACAATCCCTGGCTCTGATGAAGCAAGCCAATATGGATCTGGCTGATTCTACAGATATGGCTCGTCTGGCTCAGGATGCTGCGGTGATTGCTGGTATTGATAGCTCCCAGGCATTTGAGCGGTTGGTTACTGTGATCACAACTGGATCCGCTCGCATGGCTCGAACGATGGGCATCCAGGTGAATTTCAATCAGGCGTATAAAGATATGGCTGAGAATCTTGGCGTGTCTAAAGACGCTTTGACTGAGCAGCAGAAGGTCCAGGCCAGGTCTGATGCGGTAATGAAGCAGGGAGCCCAGATTGCCGGGACTTATGCTGCTGCGATGGATACTGTTGGGAAGCAACTGCAGTCGACTCCGAGATATTGGAATGAATTCAAATCTGCTTTCGGTAATCAGCAAGTGAATATGTTGGGTCGAGTGAATCTTGCTTGGCAGGGTTGGCTGGATACCCAGACCGATGTGATGAATAAGAATACCTTGATGAAGCAAGCTTGGGATATTGGCTTGGTTTCAGTTCAGGAAAAGATACAGTGGGATATTGAGCTTCGGGATGGGTTGATTGAAGAGGCTGAGCTTATCGATATCCTGATAGAGAGAATGGATGCCCAGGCGATTGCGACTGATAATGATGCCGAGGCTCTTATGCGAGCTGCAGATGGCATGAGGGCTTTGACTTCGGCTGAGATTGCAGCTGGTCAAGCTACCAGTGATGTTACCGAGAAACAACTCAGGCTCCTGCAGGTTGAAGCGGTCATGGCTGGGAATTTTGCACTTGCTACAAAGATCGGAGAACAGATTGCCCTGCTCGAAACAGAAGCATTGAGAGTTGAAGAACTCATTGCAATACTGGATGAGCTTGATGGTAAGACTGTAAATGCACAAGTCGTAATTGGTTATGCTGATCAATCCGAGCAAGGTATGCCATCAGGTTATACATCTGTTCCTTCCAGTGATGGTTGGAAAACAGACGCAATGGGAAGGAAATATAAACAGGATGCCAGTGGATTTACTAAAGGGCCTGGGTATGATTCGCAAGCCAGAGGTGGAGCCCTGGCTCCGGTGTCGCTGGTAGGTGAGGCTGGGCCTGAGTTGATCGTTCATGGTCAGGTTATCCCTGCTACACAGACCGCTAAGATGCTTCGGGCTGGTGTCCGACCTGGTAGTCGGCATTCTCTGGGCGGTCACATGGGCGGTCAATACGCTTCGGGTGATTCCTACGATCCGGTTTCAACTTATACAAAGCCACCAGAATTCTGGAATACAATTCCTCCAACAGATACCTGGTATGATCCTGCTACTTTTTCACAGAGTAAGGGAAAACAATTATTACCTAGTTCCGGCGGTGTAAGTATTCCTTCTGGTTCCGTAGGATCCTCTGCTCCCAAGGAGGTCGCTGCTCCGGTGTCGATCGCTGAGATTGCTGCGAGTACCGAGTCGACCGCTGCTTCGGTCGGTGTCCAGATGGCCCAGGTTATTACTGCTGAGCTTGGAAAGGATTCACGAGTATCAAATAAGCTCCAATCAGAAATGCTTGTTGAGCTGAGAAAGCTTCCGAAGATTGAGGACATGGTTCTCGCTTTCAGGAATGCTGTAGAACAGGCGGTGATGTAATGACTACTGATATTTTAGATCTTACGAAAGCAACTGTTCCGGTCGGTGCGGATGCAATCTATCTTGCGACCGGGATTGTTGGCAAGACTGGAACTGATCAATATATCTTGCTGACAGATTTGTTTGATAATATGGTGAATAATAAGAACGTCATCATTAACGGTGACATGGAAATTTCTCAACGAGGTACGAGTTTTGCGGCGATTGCAACTGGGGCATATTCTTTGGATAGATATGCCTATCGCAAAAACGGGGTAGCAGTTCATACCATCACCCAAGATGCAGATGTTCCAACTTTTGCAGAGAGTGGACATACGAGTAAACACTCTTTGAAGGTTGATTGTACAACAATAGATGCGTCGATTGCGGCTGACGATTTTGCTAATATTCAATACAGAGTAGAAGGCTATGATTATTTTCCGCTTGTCGATAGAACAGCAACGCTTTCGTTTATGGTGAAGGCAACAAAGATAGGTATTTATTGCGTTGCCTTTTTGAATAGTAGTTCTGACAGGTCTTATGTCGTAGAATATGAAGTATTAGTAACAGATACATGGGAAAAGAAAACTATCACACTTGACTTTGATGAAACAGGTGGAACATGGGATTACACAACTGGAATAGGGATAAAGATTGTGTTTTCACTAACGGCTGGCACAACTATACAAACAACCGCTGATGTTTGGCAGAACGGAAACTATAGCGCCACTTCCAACCAAGTCAACGCTTGTGACAGTACGGATAATAACTTCTGGCTTTCGCAGGTCAAGTTAGAAATAGGGAGTAAGGCTACTGATTTTGTGTCAAGACCTTATGCGGAAGAACTGGCACTTTGCATGAGATATTTCCAGAAATCATATAACTATGCAACCGCACCCGGTACTGCAACAACAACGAACATGCAGGGAGGCGGTGCAAGTGCGGCTTGCGCCACAGTAACTTATCTTAGTTTTCTATTATCGTGGACTAAGATGAGAGGAACCCCAACTATTGTATTGTACGATAGTGCTGGAGCTAGTGCCAAGGTAGATAGAGCAACACTAGGCGCAGGTCCACAAACGGGAAACGTAGGAGTTAGAACACAGCACGGAGAATCTTCTGCACTTATTTACAGTAGTAGCGGACTAAGCCATACTCATCTTGAGTGTCACTTTACGCTGGATGCGGAGTTATAAATGGCATATACAAATATGTTGGGAGTGTTTACTGAATGACAGCAATCACGACTGCGGTCCAGGCTAAGTCTACAATGACTTTTATGAACGGTACTGACTTCTCTGGTGTGTCCGGAGGGGCGATGTCCTTTGTGGATCTCTGGGATGCCTGGTCAGCTGATGTTTTGGAGGCAAAGAAGTTCGAGCATAATCGTGGGATCTTCGGGATCCTACCTACTAATTGTGTTGGCACTCCAGGCACTTTTCACTTCTCTCTGAAGAATGACATTACTAATTCTGGTGGAAAGGCTGGGTATTATTCCTTCGAGCATGATGATGTTCGGTTCGGTTTCGAGAAGGGAATAGAGATTCGGGTTGGATATACTTTCGATGGGTCGACTACTTATCATTGGCGTGGACGGTTGTACGATGCAACTCCAATGCCAGATCCGAAAGATCCTTACGTTGATGTGATCTGTTATGGTTGGTTGATGGAGGCTCAGGAACAGAAGTTCAAGGCTACCGAAGTCGCTGTTGATCAGCGTGGTGATCAGGCTGTCCAAACGATGTTGGATATTTTACCGAATTCAAAGCAGCCGATAGAAACTTCTCTTGATACTGGCCAGACTACTTTCCCGTATGTATTTGATTCTGAGCGTGATGAAAAAACATCTGTTATCTCTGTTTTCCAGAAGGCTGCTCAATCTGAGATTGGGAAGGTATACGTCAATGCTGGTTCCTCTGGCGAGCAATTGGTGTTTGAAAATTCCCAGCATTATGTGACCGAGTCTGTTGTCCAATATATGTTTGATAATTCTATTTCGGATATCCATACCAGTTATCCGGAGAGATTAGTGAAGACTGTAATTCAGGTGGTTGTTCATCCCAGGGAGATTGATCTTACCGATGTGGTCCTGGGGCAAGTTCAAAAGTCATTTTCTATTGGTGGTGGTGTCACTAAAGAAGTCACTTTGTATTTCAGGGATCCTAATGGGGTAGCGAGAGTTTCATCTGCTTCCCTGGCTGCGAGGGTGTCTGGCACTGATTATGTTGCTAGGGCAAATGAGGATGGGACCGGAGCCGATCGGACTTCTGATATGACTGTTGCGGTTGCTACAGACGATGATGGCAAAGCTAAAACTTCTGGAAACTCGATCACGTTGAGTATCAAGAATACTGCTGGTACTCTGTTCTGGGTCACAGTCATGCAGCAGAAAGGGAAAGGAATTTATATGTATGATCCGCTTCCCTATGAGGCACGATCTTCTGATGCTATTATTCGGAAGCATGGCGAGCGTGTTCTTCGATTCGATATGACCTATGCGGATGATTATAATACTGCTGTAAATACTGCTGATGCTCTGTTGACTACCTGGCAGGAATTGATTTGCCAGGTGAAGGGTTTGACATTCTATCCAGAGAGGTCTGATGCCCTGGCTGAGGCTTTCTTGGATATAGATATCGGAAAGAGGATCTCTGTTTATCTTCCTCGGCTTGGAATATATAATGATTATTTCATTGCCAATATGAGTGTGTCTAGAGACGAGGGGCTGGTTGCTTGTACTTATGGCTTGGCTCCCACTCCATCAGGGAATGTTTGTATCCTGGATGATACTACTTACGGTGTATTAGATTCTGAATATGCGAGGGTAGCATTATGAAAACTAAAGATGTTTGGTTCAATCGTGGTCGCTGGTTGGTTCGATGTCCTGTCTGTGGATCTAAGACTGCGTTGAAGCCAGAGGGACCGCAGAAGGAAATCAAGTTTTATTGCGGGGCTTGTTATGGTGGGAAGATTGCCAAGGTCCCTGTTTCGCTCCCTGGTGGAAGCTTTGTCTGGGGATTTGATCATAGGGGTCAGCGTGAGGCTGCCCAGGCTGCCAGGGATAATGGGGAGATACATGTTGCTGTTCTTCCGGCTGATTGGAAGAAGGTTGAGAAATTACTTAGGCTTCGGAGAACTCCACACATGGGATTCTATCCTGGGAATTTCAAGGCTCCCAATAATAAAAAAGAAACTATCAAGGATCTAGAACGTGAGAATGCTTCCGATCCTGTGCTGAGTTATCTATGGGCTAATCCTCCGGTCAAGGACTTGAAACCTATTCCGGTTGAAGAGTTCGAGGCTAAGGCCAAGCCCACGAAGAAGAAGCTTACTGATGCGGAATTCCGGAGGTTGCAATGACTAGTATAAATGGCCATGATTATTCTGTGGGTGAGGTTCTTAGAGCTGCCACAATGGATGGGATTACCGAGGATCTCAATACTCTGCTGGCTCAGGGGATCGGTGAGGAGACTGTTTATATTCCAGCCGGTTCTATGCGACCAGAAACAGGAGCTGCTCCTGGTGCAGCTATCGACTTAGACTTTGGGACAATCGTACATCAGGGTATTCCGTTTGATAAGGATACTGACGAATTTTTGAATTTTAGTTTAGAGATGCCAAAGAGATATGATGCTGGATCTCTGTACCTGGCATGTATATGGACAACAGCTGCAGGTGAAGGTGGGGCTGGCGGTGTAGTCTGGCAAGCCGAAGGAAACAAGCTGGATGATGGGGGTGCAATGGGAACGGATCCTGGTTCCGGTGGTGGTACGGTTACTGATGCCTGGCAAGCTGATGGTGATCGTCATAGAACTTCATGGTTTGAGGTTACTCCGGAAGGTTCAGTTTCAGATGATATAGTGATGGTTGAAATTCGGATTGGGCGTGATGCTAACAATGGATCTGACACTTTAGGTTGTGATGCTTATTTGGTAGGTGTAGCATATCGCTGGACTTCAGATGCAGAAACGGATGATTAATGTATAAACCAATTTTACTAGGTTCGGTTGCTTCAGCAAAGAATGATGCTGATAATTCATTCCTTCATACGTTTGCTGGCGGTACAAGCCCTGTAGGACTTGCTTTCGTAAATTATTACTCTACGAATAATATCAAACCGACGGGATTGACTTATGATGGTGTAGCTATGACTTTGTTCGGAAGTCATTATACTTCTTGGTTCGGTGGCACATTTGGTTTTTATATTTTGTCTGAAGATATGCCAAAGACGGCTGGGAATTATGCTGTCGCTATGTCTGGTACTCCATCGCATAGGGTTGTTTCATTTGCAGCTTATGGATATGTCGCTCAGCAAGCTCCAGTTGATACAGATGCTTCTAATACAACTTCCGGCTCATCACAGAGTACCAAAACCTTGACTGCTTCCGTAGCCAATAGTTTGTTCTGTGGTTCTGGTCATTGTGAAGCTACTCTTTCAAGTTATGTACAAGGAAATCAGGCAACACTTTATGGTAGTAACTTAGTTTCTGCCGTAAACTCTTATTCGTGGGCTGGTGTTGTTTCGGCTTCGGGCAATACTGCAGTCGGAATCAATTGGAGTGCTGCTGCTTTTAGTCATAATGTATACGCTGTTTTATCTCCATTAGCTGAAAAAGGTGGAGCGATATTCTGGTACTTCGATAATTGGAAGAAACGATTGACCGATAACTTGAAAAAGAAACTAGCCTTTCCGCAACCAGCCTATCCGCTGGATGTGGTAAAAGGTGGGATACTAATATAATGTGCTGGTCCTGGTTAGAGAGTTTATTGCTAAAGGAGATCTCAATGAATGTGATGAAAGGCAAAACCATGTTTGTCGTATCCCTATTGAATGCTGATGGTGGATTCATGGGGAATAATATCAAAGATAAATTAGTCGAGGGTGGTTACTCCGGCGTGGCTTTGAAAGTCTGTCATGGCAATCATTGGAACTATGCTCATGGTAAAGCTGATGTCGAAAGATTCCAGCGGTTGATCTCTGGCCTGGTTCACTTCTATGGATGGCATTGGAATGAGGGGATCGATCCGGCTGGTGAAGCTGCGATCGCTTCTGAGGCTATTGATACCTACGGGCTTGAGGCTTACATGATGGATTATGAAGCTCCGATGAAGGAGCGACCAGAGGCCCAGGTTCCACTGTTGCAGGAGTTCCGGCTCCGGAAGCCCGACTTCCCTCTGGGGCTTTGTTCTTATCGCTACCCATCCTATCATCAAGAAATCCTCTGGAAAAAGATTCTCCCGTTCTTCGACTTCCATGCTCCCCAAGTGTATTGGATGCTGGCTAACGATCCGGCTGCCCAGATGCAGCGGTCCTATGATGAGCTGAAGGCTCTGGCAGATCTCCCGTTCTTCCCTGTGGGCGTTGCCTGTGCTGAGCAAGGCTGGGAACCAACTCTGGATGAGCTGGATGAGTTTGACGAAAAGGTCAAGGCTATGGGCTTTGAAGGAATCCAGTGGTTTACCTATCGTGGCATGAGGGATTGTGGCTTCTTCGCAAGGCTGGCTTCCCATGTGTGGCCAGTGTACACTCCGGATTCTGGTCCGGATCCGGTTGATTGCTCCGAGCTTGAGGCTGAGGTTGCCAGGTTGGAAGCTGAGGTCGCTGCTCTCCAGGCTTTGGTAGGCGGGAATTACGATGTGGCTTATAATGATGGATGGAATGCTGGACTCCAGTCTTTGATCGCTCCGTTATTGAAGTGAGGTTTTATGATGGCTCAAACATACACAGCTGCTGAGCTAAAAGCTCTTGAGCGTAGGGATGGGAAAACTATGGATCATCTAAAAATACAGCTCGACCGTATTGAGGCATTGGCTGTATCTTCCGATCGGGCTTTGCGTGGTCATAACGGTGACGCCGGACTGGTGGCTAATGTTGAGAAAGTAACGAGCGGCTGGGCTGATTGCCATCGGGCTGTGGAAGAAATGAAGCAGCTATTACATGGGGATCCCAAAGACGCTGATGCTGTAAGTATGGTCATGGAGCAGCGGAATATCCGGACCTGGGTTGCCGAGGTGAAGAAAAGTATCAAGAATATTCGCTGGTGGGTATTCGTTACTGCTGGTGCGTTACTAGTAGATCTTCTGTTTGGCCATTTTATTGGAGGCTGATATGAAAAGAACCATATTCGATCTCGCTATATTCTGGATTATCATTTACTCTGTGATCCTGGCAAGGGAAGCTATTGAGGTCTGAGTTCCGTTTCGCCAGGGATGTGTTGGGCAATGTGGATCCACACAACGGGCATCCGGTTGTTGTGGTTGCTTATCAGATATAATTATAAATAGAACTTGGAAGCATATTTAAAAAGGAGGCTTTACAATGTTTGATAATATTACAGATCTGCTTATGTGGTTTGCTGTAGGGGGCGGGGCAATGTACTTGTTCGGAGTCGTGGAGGCGAGGCTTCTAGAAAACTGGGAGTTTTATCATCGTATGAAACCAGCTGTCAAGAAACTTGTCCCTATTGTGTTTGCTGGTTTGCTCGGTGTCCTGGCTCAATCCCTGGTGGCTGTTGAGATTACTCAATTTATTCCAGAGAGCGTTGCTGCTGTGATCCTCGCTTTGATCAACTGGTACATGTCCCAATCGGAATATCAGCGGATCAAAGATTCTAGCTACGGAGTAAGTACAAGGATCGCTGCCGATAAATAAATGGCGGGAGGTGATACTTCAAGAAGCCCTGGGAGAAATCCTGGGGCTTTTTTGTTATATGATTGACTTGACATTGTATAACGTTATGATATAATTGTTATACAGTAAAGATTATAAAGGAGCCGATGATGCAAGTATAGTACCAGTGATATTTATGATTGCTCTGGTGGTCGTAATGTTTGTTCAAGATAGGATTCAATAATAGGAGTGTGTAGCATGAAAAGAATAACCGTTGATCTAGTAATGAGCTTTGACCCCTGTTACGACAGAGAAACTGTCAGTAAATTATTTGCTGGCAAAAAGTGGATGTTGCCAACAACTGTATTGAAACTTGATACCGTTAGTGCAGAAGATAAAATCTGGTTGTTGTGTAGAAACGAGTTTGTATCTGAACAGAACCTGCGTCTATTCGCTTGTGATTGTGCTGAACGAGTGCTACCTATCTTCGAGAAAGAATATCCAGAAGATAACCGACCGCGGAAAGCAATAGAAACCGCAAGGCTTTTTGCAAATGGGGAAGCAACTCAAAAAGAAATGGATGCTGCTTGGGCTGCGGCTAGGGCTGCGGCTTGGGAAGCAACTCAAAAAGAAATGGATGCTGCTTGGGCTGCGGCTAGGGATGCGGCTTGGGCTGCTGCTTGGGCTGCGGCTAGGGCTGCGGCTAGGGAAGCAACTCAAAAAGAAATGGATGCTGCTTGGGCTGCGGCTAGGGATGCGGCTTGGGCTGCGGCTAGGGATGCTAGGGCTGCTGGGGCTGCTGCTTGGGATGCTGAACAGAAGTGGCAGATTAATAAACTGTCTGAATATTTAGGAGGTTGATATGGCTATGGAAGAATTGATTGCTCTGCGATTGTCTAAGGAAGAACTGGCCCAGCTGGACAAGCTTGTCTTACTCTTGGGTGAGAAAAATCGCTCCACTTGTCTGCGGTCCCTGATTGCCCTGGCTGCGGTGAGCAATGATCTGGCTCATTGGGATAAGTTGATTGTTCTGGATCCTGTTCTGGAGGCCAGCGATGAAGCAAGTTGATAAGTTCAACTCCGGCGTGGATTTTGGGATCCTGTACGGGAAGGATGAGCTGCTCCGGTCCTGTGTGCTTATGGCTCTGCGGAATGCTGTCGGGCATTCTCAGCGGATGTCACGAGGATCCCTGGTCGCTAAGGTTCGTGAGGTCTGGGCTATGCATCAGGGTGGAAACCGGATGCCTGGTGAGCGGAGGATCCGGAATACTATTCGAGATCTCCGGCGTGATGGGGCTTTGATCCTGTCCACTGGTGGTCGTAAGGGAGGTTATTGGAAGGCTACTTCCCTGGCTGAGGTTCGTGAGTTCTGCGAGGCTGAGCTTGAGGCCAGGGCGAAGGATCTGTTCTGGACCGCTTACCAGCTGGAGGCTGCTGCCCTGGTTGAGTTCGGTCGGCAAACTAATCTATTCAAGGAAGGTGATTGATGAATATTAAAGTTAGATGTCAGTGTCCAAAGCCACCAATCTCATTTCATAAGGGCGTGGTCCCTGTGATCCATTTCGATGGTGTCCCTGAAGGAACCTTGCATTTCAAGGCCAGCGACCGCCAGTGCGATCATTGTGGGAAGCCGATCTGCAAGGACTGTGGGATCAATGTCCGGCGTGAGTATCCCTGGGCATGGGATTGGAAAGGGGTCGAGTGGATCTGTAAGGATTGCAAGTCCCTGTTGGAAGAACCTAGTGAGGTTGGTTATGATTTACGTTTCAAATAAGTGAAACCTATGCTATACTATAAGTCTACCGAGGAGCCGAGTATGGAAGATTCCCTTGAAACCCCCACCCCAAATAAATGTCAACATCCCGCTGAATCTCTGATCGATGATGAGATTGGCTACATGTATATCGCTGCTGGCCAGCTGTGCGATTCCAGGCAGATGGTCCAGGTCTGTACAGTCTGTGGCGATATCCTGATTCCTGAAGACGCTTTCGCTGATGCGGAAGGTTCGTTTCTATTCTAGTTATCCTGGAGGATAATATGTCTGATGATAAAGCTCTATCTGTTCACTCCCCTACTGGCCTACTGGTTCCGGTCGCATCTCTTGAAGAGTTGAAGGCTGCGTATGATGCTAAACAGGCTTTTGTAAAAGCCTTGATGGTTGACGGGACCGATTATGGGACTATCCCTGGAACGGGATCCCGTCCGACTTTATTGAAACCAGGTGCTGAAAAGATCGCCAAGCTTTATGGGGTCCGAGTTGCTTTTCACTTGGTTGATTATACTGAGGATTGGCTGGGGGATGATCATGGCGGTGAACCGTTTTTCTATTATCGCTACCGATGTGATTGGGTCAAAGATGGGGAATTGATTGCTTCCTCTGAAGCTTCCTGTAATTCCTGGGAAGAAAAATATCGTTACCGGACTGCAAAGCCGATCTGCCCTACTTGTGGCGAGGGTCTGCGTAAGTCTAAGAATGATGGTGGTTACTATTGCTGGATCAAGATGGGAGGCTGCGGTGCTACCTTTGGTCCTGATGTCATTGTTGGCCAGCAGCTTGGAAAGATTCCGAATCCCAATCCCGCTGATATCGTAAACACAATTCAGAAGATGGGCCAGAAACGTTCGATGGTTTCCAATGCTTTGATCGTTGGGGATATGTCAGATATATTTACCCAGGATCTTGAGGATCTTCCGACCGGTGGATCTCCGGATGTCACGATCACAAAAGATAATCCTACGAAGGTTCCCCCAAAACGAAAGGGCAAGAAGAAAGCTCCGGCGAAAGAGAAGGCTAAGGTTGATACGGCTGCTATTTATGATGCGGTTGTCAATGAGGGGCTGGCTGAGAATACTTTTGCTGCTGAGAATGCTCTGGCTCGTTGCTCTACTGGATGGGCCACATCGGTCGCTGCTATATCCTGGATGCGTTTTTATCGGGGCCACAGAGACCTTGGTAAGTCTGTTGACGCTGCAGTGGATCTCGCCAATTCTGGTCAGCCACCAGCGATGTAATCTATAACTGATGGGGTGCTACTCTATCGCAGGATACTGGCTGGTGAAAGTCAGCCCACCCCATTGGAGGTTCAATGAATGATCTGTGGTAAAATGAATGTTGGGTAGGATGTGCTAAAATTTATAAGAAAGCGATTCCTCACATCCTACCCTGGAAACGGAATCGCTTTTTTATTTCTGGAGTTGCAGGTTCTACTATTCGGAATATTATTTATAGAAATATCTAGAGGGAAGAATGAGCGGAATATATATCATCATAAATAAAGTGAATAATAAAACTTATATCGGATCGACTCAAACAACGTTTGCGGATAGGTGGGACAATTGGCGATCTCTATTGAATAATAACAAAGGGCAGCACCATCCTGTTTTACAGAACGCTTGGAATAAGTATGGGGCTGAAAGTTTTAAGTTTCGGGTGTTGGAGGAATTCCCAGGCTCGATTACAAAAGATGAGGTTAGAGAAATTGAGCAATGGTATTTTGATAATTTCAAAACCCATGATACGAACGGTGGATATAACATTGCAACGTATGCTTCTCATTCAAGACAGAAATATGATCCCGCAACGATAAAATTATTAGTTGACACGATGGGGGTAACTGCTAATACAGCAAGGTTATGGATTCGTAATGTTGAAAAATATGGGGTTGCATTCTAATGAGATCTGTAATTTTCCTGGTCGTTTACGGAGTGTTGTACTTCCACTTTCAGTTGTGGCGGTTGACGGATAGCTTTGTTCAACCGCCATTGTTCTACGGGGTGGTCGCTGGCTTTGTTCTGTTTGATCTACTAGAGATGGGTTTTATAAGGAGTTACGAATGACGAATGATTTGATCCCTGCTCCCACGAACGATGTCCAATCATATACCGATCCGGCTGATTCATTCCAGGCTGAGGCGGTGTTCAAAGCCAACTCTGCTTTCAGCAAAGAGCAAAACGATTATGAGCAGATGTTGATCTGGTTCCAGGCTTGGGTGCTGCAGCGGAGGCATACTACTTCTCTGGTTCGCTCTATGCTACCTGGCCCTGGGGCTTATTACGGAAACCAGTTCGGGCCAGGTGACGAAAACGTTACTCGGCTCGCCGATTTTGGCTTTAGTAAGATGCAGTTTTTTAGACGCTGCAAGGAACTTGAGGTTGATCCGGATGTGTTTTATTCTTATTTGGATGAATGCATCGAGCAGACTAAACAGCCATCACTTTACGGGATGCTCCGCTTCTCTGGTGCTGGTTCCTCGCTGGGTCATCCTGGTGAGGTTCGATGTCCGCATTGCTCCGGCAAAGGTTGGGTGAAGAAATGAAGGTTATTATTCCTGATTACGTTACTGTGAACGTGGTTGTTGATCCTGGTCCTGATGGTGTCAAGACCTGGCATCCTATCCATGTGTCGTTTGATCTGCTGCAGCAGGGGAATTTCAAGCTGGTTGAGAAGTTCCTGAAAGATATGGCTATTCGTGGTCATGAGAAGAAGATTGCTGCTTATGAAATGTGTGCTGCTCTTGAGGATAACAATGAGTCCTAAAGGTATCCCTGGCTTCCGTCTGTCGGTCAGACAGAGTTTACGGGCTGAGTACCATGAACTACATGGCTCTGGCGGTTATCGTGTCCTGGGTGATATTTGGGGCATTTCAACTGGGGTCGCTCATTCTCTATGTACTAAAGATAACTACTGGCCTTCCGATCATGGCATCCAGCTGGCTCTTGAAGCTGCAGCCAGGTCGAGGGGGATTGCTGTCCGGAGGCGTGGTCGCAAGTCGGATCTGTGGTCGATGGATGTTGATGTGCTGTTGTGGAAGATTATCAATCGTGAGGAAGTCTGATTTCATGGTATACTGGAAGAGCTTAGGGTTTACAGATCATTGAGAATAAAAAGCGACTTCTGAACTGTGATCCTAAGCAATCACTCTCAATTTTTCAGAAGTCGCTTTTTGTTTATAAGGAATGTTCATGGCATATAAATTACCAAATCATACTCAGACACCAAATGAATTACTGGATGATCACTTACCTGATATGGGGTTCGCTGAGTTGAAAGTGGTTCTGGTCATTTGTAGAAAAACATTTGGCTGGCACAAAGGTGTTGATCGGATTAGCTTATCTCAGTTGGAAAAGCTTACTGGCTTGTCCAGGCCGGCAGTTGTGAATGGGATCAAGGAAGGTATAGATCGAGGGGTTATTCAACGGGATCAAGTAGGTAACGGTTTTTACTATTCGCTTATCTGTAGTAAAGAAGCTTTACCAGCACCTAGTAAAGAAGCTTTACTAATGAATAAGGGGTGGACTAGTAAAGAAGCTTTACCCACAAAAGAAAGAACTAAAAAAAGTAAAGTAATAAAGAAAGATGGTGTGCGCACTTCTTTCTTATTAAAAGAATTTCCAGATTTTATTGAAGACTGAAGGAGCTGAAATGAATAAAAGACCGGAACGGGTTGTCGTTGAAACGTGGGTGAAGTTATTTCCAGAAAAAAAACTAAACAGGCAGATGTTGAATAGGATTGAGGATAATTTAGAAAACCGCTGGAATGATGAATGGTTCAGGGATAATTGGTTGGTTGCTATGACCAGGGCGAGCAAGTCTGACTGGTGTCATAGATCTGCGGTATTCAACTTGTTCTGGTTTTCAAGCAATATTCAGAATGTTGAGAAATGTCTGGCTGGCAACTATGACAATGATGGTACTTCCCAGTCCGAAATAAAGAAGGATTACTATGGTGATCCATACTCCGATTACCTACAGGATTATGACGAGGATGAATGGAACCGCTGGAATGATGATTTTGATAAGGCGCATCCAGAATTGATTGGTGTTTATCAAGATATGCAAGTTTGAGTTTATTGAAGACTAGATAAAGGAGCCGAACGTGAGTCACTCAACGATCTGGAAAGTTTATAAGACAACAGCAACGCCCTATAAAGAATTGTCGAATAGTTGGGGCACTGTTCCCCCCTTATGGGGATGGTTGGGGATGAAATATTTGGGTTGGGAAAAAGAAAGCGTTTGGCTTCACAATTCTGACAATCCCCTTTTGTGGGAGTTGTATAAAAACGAATCCGTTCCTATTCACATGAGATTTGGACTAATGGCAACCTTTGATGAAGGCATTGTTGAAATAAAGGATCTAGTCAAAGCTTCTAAATTAGCACGGCAGGTATATGACGCATTCGGTTACGATCCCCATAAGGCGAATAACTGGAATGGAATATCAAAAGCTTATATTGGACTTTCAACAATCAAAGACAAAAGAATCCAAGGTATTGCCCTGGGATGCACAAGCGTAAGTGATCCCTGGGAGGACAGAAAACATCAAGAGCCGTTCAGCATTTTTGATTATCTAGACTAGAAAAAGGTTCTTATGAAAACAACCCAGGAAGCATTTGATGATCTGATTGAATCAATAAAAGGTTATCCGGCGTTGATGGAATCCACGTTGAAGGCCATGATGTTATTTGAAGGGAGGGAAGCTATTTATAAAGCGTATGCTGAAGGACTTGGGAGGCCATCTCTGACTGCTGAAGAAAAGAAGCAAGCTTTATTCAATGAAGTATTAGATAAAGGAGCCGGAAACAATGACTGACGAAAAGAACGTTTTATCTGCTGAAGAAGAATCCTTACTCGCATCATTTGAAACAGATCCAGGTCCTGGCGAGCATGCTGTCGCTGCTGCTACGGGTCTGGCTGAGGGGGGAGCCCTGGCTGCTGGCCCTGGCTTTGTTTCGCAGTCTGGACCGGAGACCGTTGTTGGTCAGGTCCTTCCGGAGCGATCTGAGGATCCGATCGGTGATGGGTTATCTCCGGAGGAGGCGTTGGCCCAGGATATGAAGCTGTGGGTTG
>Ga0208648_1000622_pt1 | contig 33999 bp, 30 predicted proteins | sample AntAceMetag02UKL_FD_184772 | JGI IMG/M metagenome (GOLD analysis project Ga0208648, IMG submission 184772) | Saline lake microbial communities from Ace Lake, Antarctica - Antarctic Ace Lake Metagenome 02UKL (SPAdes) (version 2) | ecosystem: Environmental > Aquatic > Non-marine Saline and...
GTGAAATATTTGGATTATTCTTCTCAAAAGACGGTTCAATCTTATCAAAATACTTCTCTACATACTCTTCAGGCACATGTCTCATTGAACTATCATTATATATGCCTGTCCGAGCTACACTTAAGGCCTGCTCTGACACGTCTGTTGCCAGAATATGCACATCCCATTGTGACATATCATTGATAAGCTCTTTTAATAGTATGGCTACACTGTAAGGCTCCTGCCCCGTAGAACAGCCTGCGCTCCATATGCGAATCGTTGGCCTTGTTTTGTCATTCGCACCTTTTAAAAGATCAAGTGTCTCGCAATTCACAGAAGATAAACAACGCTTAATTATCCCTGGTAGAACATTTTCTTTCAGTGCCTTGAAATGGGGCTCATTTCTAAAGAAATAAGTATGATTTATTGTCAAAAGATTAAGAAGCTCCCTAAGCTCGTCTTCTTTCTTCTCTGACATTGTAAGATAATGATAATAGTCGGATACAGAGGTATTGCCTAGGGCTTTTACCCTATCTATAACAACGTCTTCAATATTTTTTAAGTCATGGTCCTTAAAATAAAGGCCGCCTCTTCTTGCAATATAATTTTTAAATTCTTTCTTCTGTTCCTGTGAAAATATCATTTTATCCCGAGATATAACTTTACTTTCTTAACCAGAAATTCAGGCATTGGCGGTTTTATAATGTAATCATCCGCCTTAACCTGAAAAGCGTGGGTTATATCATCCATATCATCCTTCGCGCTTAAGACAAGTACTATAGTATTTCTTAAGCTCTCTTCCTGCTTAATCTTAGAGCAGACCTCAAACCCGCTTATACCGGGCAGTATCAGGTCAAGCAGAATTAAGTCAGGCTTTATTTCCATAGCCTGCTTTACACCATCTTCTCCAGTAGCTGCCACATAAGGCTCTAGCCCCTCCTGGGCCATAAGGTCTTTAACCACCGCAGCGTCTATAGCGCTGTCGTCAATAATAAGTACCTTCTTACTCATAATGTTCTCCTTTGTTTGAGATATAGTTATATCCGCGCTCAGTTATAAGTATTAACCTTTACCGTCACCTCTACCTTTACCTCACCCCTGGCTCTTCGCCTCTTTAATAGCATCCACATACCGCTGACAACTTACACCGGCCAAAGCACCATCTCCGCATGCTGTTACAATCTGCCTGAGACTAGTATCCCTGCAATCACCACAGGTAAAGATGCCTTTATTGGATGAGTTCAAGGCCCTATCCGTTACTATATAACCATCGTTATCTAAATCAACTATATCTCTTATGAAATCTGTATTTGGAGTATGACCAATAGATATAAAGGCGCCCTCGCATCCAAGCTCGCTGGAAGTGTTTTTAGATACGTTCCTAAGTCTTATGCCCGTAACCTTATCATCGCCTAATATCTCTTCGGCAACAGAGTCCCAAATAACCCTTATCTTCGCATTAGACAACGCCTTATCCTGTAAGATCTTTACAGCCCTTAAAGCGTTTCGCCTATGCACAATATAGACCTTGCTGGCAAATCTTGTTAAAAATAGAGCTTCCTCAAGAGCTGAATCCCCGCCCCCTATAACAACTATTTCCTTATCTTTAAAGAATAATCCGTCGCATATAGCGCAATACGACACACCTCTTCCGGATAGTCTTTCCTCTCCGGGAACACCAAGCCTTTTAGCGCTTGCTCCTGAAGCGGCTATTACTGATAAAGCCTGATACCTATTATTATCAAGTACTACGCTCCACATATCCCGGCCCTCTCGATTATCATGCTCTATACTTTTCACACGACCGGAAACAATCTGTCCGCCAAAAGAGATTACCTGCTTTTTCTCATTTTGTACAAGGCCAGATCCGCTTATGCCCTCGGGAAAACCCGGAAAATTTTCTACTAAAGCCGCGTAACCTGCCTGACTTAATACCGATGGATCTTCAATTACAAGAGTCCTTAACCGCGCCCTTAATGTATATATAGCGGATGTTAGGCCCGCCGGGCCTGCCCCGATTATTATTGTGTCGTATGTATCCATGGTCTTTTATCCTGTAAATAGAAACTTTAAAGTATTAAGTTGTAAGTATTAAGTTTACAATCAAAATTTAGATTTCAAATAACTTGCAATATAATTCTTAATCCTTAATACCTAATACTATATATTTTATCCTTTTTCCTTGTGCCTTAGCCTGTCCTTATTTATATTTATCTCATAGGTGCTTATACATCTGCCTTTAGCAGCGCATTGGATTTTTTTGCCATTATCTCAATAGATGGCAAAAATACCGGCGCTGCGCAGGCAGAAGGCATAAGTACAAATTTTTCATAAATGATAGCTGTCCCTATTTACCTTTGCCCCTACCTTTTCCTATTATCCAGTATCTAAACCTTACCCCTGCGCTTTAATGTGCTCTGCCTGCTAATAGGCCTTATCTTATTTTTAGTTTTTACATCGTACACAGAAGAGACCTTTAGACCCTTGAAATAAATCTTTACTTTCTCAATATCTTTTTTGCTGACAGGCTTAACGCCTGACGGCCTTAATGGAGTATTTATATGCACCTGATCCGGCTTTATCGATCTCGCTATATCAGCTATCGCTTTAGCAAATCCTATGTTACTTTTAAGAAACATAACCTGCAGGATCATCTCGCCTTTATACTGACGCCTGAAAGATCTTATCCCCTTAATCAGCTTATTAAAATTCAAAGATTCAACAGGCCTGTTTACTTTGCTAAGAATAATATCAGATGGCGCATCCAGCTTTACCTCTACCAGATCGACATCAGAAAGCTCTTGCTGGACATCCTTTCTTCCCAAAAGCGTAGCATTAGTAAGGACCGCTATTTTTTCTTTTCTTATGCGTTTTATTGACCGGATCAAAGTGCCAAGATTTTTAGCCAGTGTCGGCTCGCCTCTTCCTGAAAAAGTAATATAATCAAGTCTTATCTCGGGCAGTGATTTTATTTCAGCGATAATATCCTTAGTTAAAACACAAACTCTTCTTTTTAGCGCTATGGGATTAAATCTTCCGATCTGGCAATATACACAGTCAAAGGTACATACCTTATGCCTTTGCGATAAGGCATCTATGCCCAAAGAGGAGCCCAGCCTCCATGAATTAACCGGGCCGTATATATACTTATAAGTTTTCATATGCTTCTATCCTGTATAATAGCAACTTTAAGTATTAAGTATTAAGTATTAAGTATTAAGTTTACTATATAAATTTAGATTTCAAATAACTTGCAATCTAATTCTTAATACTGTATATTTTATCCTTTAACCTTGTGCCTTTACTCCTGATTATATCTCGTCATGCGTCGTGTGTATATCGCATTGCGCAAAATTTTTGCGCTATACGCATCATGCACAACGCAATACAAAATCCTTCCTTTACCTATTAACTTCACGCGCTCATCAAAAACCACGCGCCCAATAATATCAAAAACATAGAAAAGACCCTTACCAGTCTCCTGTACAAGCTATCACTAAGATACTCTTTTCCTTTGTCCGTAGCGAAAGAAATAAACCAATACCAAAGTATATCCGCAACCCAATGGCCGATAATAAAAATCCCTACACCTAATAGACCTGACAATAGGGCTTTTGCTATAGTGGAGACACCTATCGTGGCCCACCAGATTATAAAACCGGGGCTTGCGATACTAAAAAAAACACCGCCTATAAACAAGCCCCTGCTAAAACCCCTGCAATGTTTCGTGTCATTTATCTTGAGGCTTGATACCCTGGTAAATAGTATGCCTCCCATAGTTACAAGAGCCAATCCGCCTATCACCGATATCCACCATAAAACAATTTTTGACGCAAAAACCTTATGTAGACCAAGGACCAAGATGCTAACAATAAGCGCCTCTATAGCCATGTGACCTAGTATCACCCTAAGCCCTACAGTATTATCAGATTTTAATGTCTCTGACACAGTAAAAAAAGTCAATGGCCCGGGTATCATAGCACCTGTAATACCTATTATAAACCCTGTAAAAAATAAGAGTAGCATATTCATATATCAATCCGATTAAAATGCTATGCCCAGTATTAAGTTGTAAGAATTAAGTATTAAGTTTACTATATAAATTTAGATTTCAAATAACTTGCAATATAATTCTTAATCCTTAATACTTAATATTTCCATCTGTTATTCTTTGCCCTTTATCTTTTTCCTTTTTCCTTTTTATTTTTTCCTTTTTATTTTTTCCTCTACCTTCACCTTTATCCTTGTGCCTTAGCCTGTCCTTATTTATATTTATCTCATAAGTACTTATGCCTTCTGCCTTTAGCAGCGCATTGGATTTTTTTGCCCTTATCTCAATAGATGGCAAAAATACCGGCGCTGCGCAGGCAGAAGGCATAAGTACAAATTTTTCATAAATGATAGCTGTCCCTATTTACCTTTGCCCCTACCTTTTCCTTGTGTCTTTGGCCTCGGCAAGACAAAGATAACCTTCGTTCCTTCTCCAAGTTTGCTTTCAGCCCATACACTACCACCGTGAAGCTCAATTATACTCTTAGCGATTGAAAGGCCTAAGCCTGTGCCCCTCTCTTTACTTATGGAATTGCTTCCTAGTTGTTGAAACTTATCAAACATACTTAGCAGGCCTTCCTCTGAAACCCCCACACCCGTATCGCTTACGCAGCATTCTATTGCATCAACCTTGCTCTTAACGGATATTGTTACAAAACCTTTCTTCGTAAATTTAAGCGCGTTTCCAACAAGGTTTGTAAATACCTGCGTTATCTTGTCCGCGTCAGCAAGTATAACTGCCGCTTCCTTTGGAATGTTGGCCCTGATATCTATGCCTTCTTTTAACGCGGCGGGTTTAAAAAGGGAGACAACGCCTTTTATAATATGGGCTAAATCAACAACTTCCTTTTTAAGCTCTGTCTTGCCTGCCTCTATCTTTGATATATCAAGCAGGTCATTTATTATTCGGGATAACCTGTCAATATTATTCTTTGCCATGATAAGGACTTCCTCTTGCTTTTTATTTATATCACCGGGTATCTTATCCAGAATAAGGTTTATGCCCTCTTTGGTTATAGTAAGAGGCGTACGTAATTCGTGCGATACCGTAGAGAGAAACTGCGTCTTTAGCTCATCTAGCTTTTCAAGCCTCTTATTCTTCTCCTCTAACTCTTTGTAAAGGAGTTTAACGCCTTCGTTTGCCTTCTCAAGTCTCCGTGCCTGCTCCCTTAATAGCGCCCTGTTCTCCTTCAAGACCCTTTCCGCTAATTTTCTATCGGTTACATCGTGGACCGTTGCATGCAAGACATGGTCGCCTTTTAGCAACATCTTAACCAACATAACATCAGCAAAAAAATCCTCTCCTCCTACCTTTCTATGCGTCCATTCAAAAAAGTGCGAACCGCGCTCCATGGCCTTTGCCATCATCTCGTTCGCCTTTACTGAAGAGGGGCTTCCATCAGGCTGATATTCAGGCGAGAGATCACTAGGCCCATAAGAGAGGAACTCTTTTTCATCACTGCAATTGAATAACTTTGTAGTAGCCTCGTTTCCACTGATAAACTTGCCGCTACTGCTTAATATCATAATAGCGTCTTTTGATACACTATAAATCGATTTATACCTTAATTGGCTCTCCTTCAGGTCCAATTCTGTACACTTATGCGCCGCTATCTCTTTATTCAAATGACTTATTGAAGTCGTTCTTTTTTTAATATTGATAGACATGTTATTGATCATCTCCGCAAGCATACCAAACTCATCATTAGCTAACTTCTTTATTCTATAATCTAAGCTACCGTTTGATATCTCATCTATTCCTGCAAAGATAATCTGTAAAGGTTCTATAAACCTGGAAACTAAAAAAAAGATAACCGGCAAAAATATCAATACCATAATCGTGATTAATAAAAGCTCGATTAAAAACAATTCTCTTAAAGGTCGGAACGCCTCTGCAACATCATAAGACGCGAATATCTTCCAAATGATCTCATTCTCAATAAGAAAAGGGTTATCTACATTTGAATACGCGACAAAACTATCTGTATTTTGCAAATTCGGTTTTTTAGAAATAAAATATCCAGAAATACTATCGGATATATCCTGCCGAACAATATCACCTAATAATAATTTGCCATTTAGCGCGGGGTTCTGATTATAAACCACTATCCCTGAGTTATCCACCACCATAACCAGCCTTTTCCTGCCATTAGCGAAATCCTTAATAGGCGCCAAAACCCTATCGGCATCAAGCACAAGCTTACATACACCTATAAATTTTTCGGATTCATTGTAAATAGGCGTCGCCAATATAAGGCCTCTCATACCAGCTGATTCGTCATAAATAATATCTCCTAAAAACACGCCCCCTACCTCAAAGGCACTGGTTTTTTGCCACCATTTTTCATCTGCCTGGTAAAAATCTGATATTTTATGCGAAGCCGCTACAGTGCCTCCATATCTATCTGTAATAAATATCTCCACAATATCGGGATTATTGATAGAAATATCTACTAGTTCTTTCGCGATAGTATTTTTTGTATACTCCTTTATAAGCGCGCTATCTTCTGGACTAGAATACCATTTCTCATCCATGCTGGTCATATACGCATTGAGCTCATCCGAGGGCATATGCTCATATCTTAAATTTGAATCTTCGATACTCTCATTTCGGCTATCATCAGAAATATAAACAAGTATATCCTCTATCTCCTCATCTACTATCCTTGACATAGAATCCGAAAGTAAGTCAGCAATCATTATATTCTGAGTATATATTGAATCACGTAATATTTTACGGATCTCAATAAAATTAGCAGTACCAAAAATAATTATAATCGCAACCGTAAAAACAGATGAAACTATAACTATTTTATTTTTTAAGCTTATATATTTTGGGTTTTTATTTTTCATTATTTAATAGGTACTTTTCCTTTTGCGTGCTATCCAAAAGCTTTTCAGCGGCAGGATTCATCATGATAACTTTACCCTTAGTATCGACAACTACCAGACCTTCAGAGAGGCTTCTCATGACCGCTTCTGGGGTGTTTTGAAGATAGAATTCCTTTTTCAAGACTTTACATCAGCCTTTTGCTTAGCCAGGTGAGCCAATATACCGGCAAATATTATACTGACGATACCTGTCGCAACATACGATATAACTACCAATGAAGACATGTTATTACTCTCTATAATTTATATTTGTAATATATGCGGTAAAATAAATTTGGAATTTGACATTAAATTATAATAATAATCTTTTTATGCTATCAAGCAATACCTTGGAATCAAAGGGCTTGGTTAAGTACGCGTCCGCACCAACCTCCATTCCTAAATCCTTGTCAGAACTTTGACTCCTTGCTGTAAAAAGTATAATAGGAATCTTCTTGTAACGCTCGTCAAATTTTAGCATCCTGCAAACCTTGTATCCGTCTATCTTTGGTAGCATGAGATCAAGGATAATAAGATTGGGCATCTCTTTCTTCGCTGTGTCCAGGGCCTGTTGCCCATCAGAAGCAACAAGAACTTCGTAGCCCTCTGCCTCCAATCTTATCCTGACCAATGCAACAATATCTTCTTCATCATCTACCACAAGTATTCTTTTGCTAATCATAAAAATCTCCTATATATCTTTACATATGACAGTATATATAAACATATACTTTATGTCAAATGCATAAGCCAAACAAGATCTTATTTTCTGCTTATAGGCAGGGTTATGGATACGGTAGTGCCTTGTGACTTTTTACTTGTTATATTGATACTACCGTTATGCAGGCTTATTATCTGTTTGCATACTGTAAGGCCCAGGCCTATGCCCTTTGCTTTTGTTGTAAAAAATGGCTCAAATAGTTTATTAAGGTCAACTTTTGAGATGCCTGGGCCGTTATCCTTAAAATATATCTGAAAGCTATTATCTTTCTTGCTGTAATGACTCTTTATCTCTATAGCGCCTCTTTTGTCATAAAACGATTGATAAGAATTATCCAGGATATTAGAAAGCAGGCTGGTTATATGCACCGGGTCCGCTTCTATCTTATCTCCTTTGTTGCATTCACAGCTCATACTTACCTCTACATCATATACGCTATATTTAGCCCTAAAGTTACGTACACATTCCGCGATTAGATCACATATTAGAACGGTTTGATACTGGGGCACCATTACCTTTGAATAGCTTAAAAGATTTTTTATAATAATATCGCTTTCGTGTATCTTCTTATCTATGTTATTCAGATGACTTACAATAGATTTATCTTTTGATTTATGCTTTATATTATAAACAGCTGTCTTTATAACGCCGAGCGGGTTCCGAAGCTCATGCGCAACTGTAGCGGCAAGCGCCCCTATATCAGCTAAACGTTTAGAACTCTCAAGGTCTCGATGAGCTAAGATAAGATCCCCTGTCTTCTTCTCTACTTCAATCTCAAGGTTGTCTTTTAGGCCCCGCAATATCTCGTCTGCTTTTTTCCGCGCTGTGACATCAGTATCAGTGCCTCTATATCCAAGTAATTTACCTGTCTTGCTTAAAATGGGCAATCCGCTTGTCTCCAAGTATACTATATGTCCGTCTCTGTGCATATTTTTGTTAACAAACCCTTTAAAGGGTTTCTTCATACAAAAAAACTGGAATGCCTTCTTCTTTAACTTCCCCCTTATCTCTGGAATAAAAAGGCTATAAAAATACTTCTTCCCTACAAGTTCACTCGGCTTATACCCAAGAATATTCTTAACGGTGGGGCTTGCATATGTATAGAGTCCTGTTTTATCGACTTCCCAGATCCATCCACCGGCAGTTTCAGCAACCTGCATAAAGCGCTCTTCACTTCTCTGAAGGATCTTTTCTGCCTCTCTATATTCTGTTATATCCCAAAATATACCGAAGATACCTACTATCTTGTCCTCGTTATCCCGCAAAGGGGCTTTTAATGTATGTGTAATTCTCTCTATGCCGTCTTTTATATACTTCTCCTCGATCTCTCTTGTTTTTCCCTTGCGCATTATAGCATTATCATCTGACCTATACTTCTCTGCTAATTTTTCCGGAAAAAAGTCATAATCTGTCTTCCCCTTTATCTGTGATGGCTTGATCTTAAGGTCCTTGGCATAACTCTTATTGCATAGTAAATAGACAGAATTTAAATCCTTGTAAAATATCTTATGCGGTATATTATCCAAAAGCGTCTTATATATGTAGGTAGTATCTTTGCCCATACTCATCTCTTTAAACAGATTTCTCTATAAGGTGGATTACATCAAGCGGATTAATCGGCTTTATAAGGCGATCTTTTATATTGCACATCTTAAGAAGCAATGAGTGTTCATGATGAGTAAAAACACCTGTAATAGCGATTATCGGTATATCTCTAGTCTCAGGCTTTGACATCAGCTCATTCGCAACCTTGAAGCCGCTCTTCTTGTCCATCTTAAGATCGAGTAATATGACATCAGGGTTTGCCTGAATTATCTCTTCAGCCGCATTGATGCTCTCTGAAGCAGCTATTGGATCATAACCTGTCAGTCTTAGTGTCTCCACCATCTCATCCAGAAATTCCTTGTCATCATCTACAACCATTACCTTCTTCTTAGTCTCCATAGATCCCTCCAAGCTATCTTAATATACTTTTTACAGTTTTAATCAGCTTCTCGATATCTACTGGTTTCGGTATATACTCTTTTACCCCGCATGCTTTAATTTTTTTTATCTCCTCTTTTGAGCTAAGGATAGTAACCGCGAAGATCGGTATATTGCTAGTGTCCTCGTACATATGGAGAATCTTGCACACTTCAAAACCATCGAGCCCGGGCATCTTAAAATCCAAGAGTATTAAAGATGGCTTTTTAGTATATATCTTTCTCCCTGCCTCGAAACCATTTGACGCGAAATCAAGGTCAAAACCATTATTACCAAGCGCGACTTTAAGCTCCTCAAGAAACTCTATATCATCATCTACAATAAGTATCGTCTTCTTTCCTGTCAAGAGTTTCTCAGGTATAGGTATCTGATACTTTTTCATAAACCTTATAAGGTCATCCTCAGATATGCGCCTGTGACCTCCGGGGGTGGAGTAAGCCTTAAGCTTGTTCTCGTTTATCCAGTTTATAACTGTTGTATGGTGAACATTACATAGCTTTGCTGTCTGATGTGTTGTAAGAATCTTGTGAGCCATTATATAAAGCCTCCGCTTATATCTATTATAGTTATTCTATTATTTCTACTATAAGTATAGCATCCCTTTTATGGTAGGTCAATGGTTAATAGAAAAGAACTTAAAAGAATAAGACGGGCTACCTGTAAAAGGGCCTGTCCGTTCTTCCTTTTTTATGCCTTCTTGAAACATTTACCGCTTCTGAGGCTCTCCTCTATCTCCTCTAATGTGCGGCCCTTTGTCTCAGGAACATAGAAATAAGAGAATACTAAACCAGCAATAGCGACCAACGCGTAAAGCCAAAAAGCACTTGAACGCCCAAGCTTATCCGCCATTGTAAGAAATGTAAGCGCAACTATCATATTGAATGTCCAATTTGCTACCGTAGCTATACTCATAGCCCTTCCTCGTATCCTTAAAGGGTATATCTCGGCAATAATAAGCCAGAATATCGGACCCAAACTTATAGCAAAGGATGCTATGTAGCAGGCTAGGCCCGCGACCGTTATCCACTTAAGTGATCCTGAAAGGCTTGGCACTCTAAAAGCAAAGCCTAGTACGGTAAGGCTTAGTATCATACCTATAAGCCCCGTAAAAAGTAATGGCCTTCTGCCTAATCTATCCAGAAGCCATATGGCGACTATTGTCATAAGTACATTAACTATACCTACACCAGCTGTTGCGAGTATAGATACCTTTGCGGATTCAAATCCAGCAAACTCAAATATCGTAGGGGCGTAATATATAACAGTATTTATGCCTGTTGCCTGCTGAATAAAGGCAAGGCCTATGCCTACGATAAGAGCGGGCCTTATCCATGGCTCTAAAAGCTCCCCCCAACCACCTGCCTTCTGCTTAAGTGTCTTGTTAATAACTTCGAGTTCTTTATCAACATTTTCCTTATTGCGAATGCGCTCAAGTATAGCGCGAGCCCTTTTAACAAGAGACTGGCTGAGCAGCCAACGTGGACTTTCCGGTAAAAACAGCATACCTACAAGCAATACTATAGCTGGTACTGCGCCAAAAGCAAACATCCATCGCCAATTGTCTGAAGCTGAAAACGCGTAATCGACTACATAGGATAAGACTATACCGCAAGTAATCATGAGCTGATTCAGAGATACAAGCGCGCCCCTTACCTCTGTTGGCGCGACCTCTGAAATATAGAGTGGCGCTACAAACGACGCGACACCTATCGCGACGCCTATTATAACACGGCAAGATATAAGCCATATTACATTCTGCGCAAAGGCAGAGCCGAGTGCCCCAATGGCAAAGAATATTGCGGTCCATATTATGGTCTGGCGCCTACCGATCTTATCTGATACACCACCGCTTGCCGCAGCACCTACGATTGCGCCTAAGAGCACAGCACTTACTACTATCTCTTCCATTATTGATGTTAAATGGAATTCATCTTTTATAAAAAGTATAGCACCGGATATTACCCCTGTATCATAACCAAACAAGAGCCCTGCCAAAGCCGCTATAAGAGCTACAAAATACACAAAAAAATTCTGCTCACTTGGCCTGCCTATATCTGCCATAATAATACCTCCCATTTATTTTTATAAAAGCATACTATATTAATATAACAAATTTAGATATCCATAACAACTTAAATCATAATTTTTTATTTTTTTTTAGACAGAAAGCAAAAAGCAGCAGCTATCAAAAAGATAGCTGCTGCTTCTATTTAAATAATGGGGCGAGCGACGGGATTTGAACCCGCGACCGCCTGAGCCACATTCAGGTGCTCTGCCAACTGAGCTACGCCCGCCATATATTAATCGTGGCACATCTATTTCGGTTATAAGTGTTAAGTTATCGGTTGTCGCTTTACAATAAAAGCCATAAACCTAAAACCGTACACCTAAAACCGATGATCGAAAAAATGGCGTGCCCGGTAGGATTCGGACCTACGACCCTCTGCTTAGCATCCAGCATCAAGTTACCTTGACCGCCCATTAGCTATTGACTAACAGGGTTGCTGGCTGGACTATGTCTTCACCATCTCAGGCGTGCGGCGTATAGTCTCTGAGGATCCTCCGCTTAGTTCTTTATAGTTATTAGCCCACTTTATAGCTTCTGATTGATGATTGGCAGGAGCATCAAAACGAATGGCTTTCGGACAATTTGTTCTATTGGGAACATAAAGCACTGTCTCTTTTTCTGGACAATATATCGCATAATAATCAAACGCACTCTCTAAATATTTTCTTATGTGCGTTCCATTTTTATCTGCCCAACTAGTTCTAAATCGTACTTCAATAGTTCCATTTTTCTTTAAGCTAGAATACTTCACTTGTAGCTTAAGAGCTTTTCCTTTGTCCGAAATAGCTACAACATCATATGGTTGATGTTCAGATAGTGGTATGCAAGGCACATATCCTTTTTTAGTTAAATCAAATATGACGCTTGCCAAACCAATATCTGCTTTCGTTTTTGTATGATGCATCCTCACCTCCTTTCATATCAAGGTAGGCTAATAACCCTAAGCTCGGTTTCCTGCAAGTTGCCCTATATTAATATAGGGGATCCTTGCATACAGCCACATCCACTCTACAGATTGAATTCTCCATAGAGGCTCCTTATTGAAGGCAGATGCTCTATCCAGCTGAGCTACGGGCACACTATTTTCGGTTTTTGTTTATCGGTTTGCGTTAAAAACCGTATACCTAAAACCAAATACCGAAAATTAATAATGGTCGGGGCGACCAGATTTGAACTGGCGACCCCCTGGTCCCAAACCAGGTGCTCTAGCCAAGCTGAGCCACGCCCCGACGTAATTAGTTATTATACTTGCGCAAGCGCATATAGTCAATCAGAAAAATAGCTACAACGATAAAACAGAACATTGTAAAAATATCACCGAATCTGGTATAAAATGTAAAAAACGAATCGGAATAGACCACGACAAGAGATGTCTTGTGCCCCGGTACAAAAATATCTTCCCCTCTAACCTCTACCCTAGAGTAGATCATGCCTGACCGATCGATAAAACAAGATAGGCCTGTATTCGCGCTGCGCACGAAAGGCCTTCTATTTTCTACTGCCCTAAAAACAGAGTTTGAGACATGCTGATAAGCTGCGCATGTCTTGCCAAACCAGGCATCATTTGTCATATTCACCATAAAAAAAGCGCCGTTCCTTACAAACTGCCTGACTAAGTCCGGAAAAATATCCTCAAAACATATCAGTACAGAGAAAGGAGACGCCCTCATTAATGGCAATTGAAATACTGTATATTCGCTGCCTGGTATAAATTTTCCTGTTAAAGGCAATATATCGTAGAGCCATGAAAAGTATCTGCTTAAGGGGATAAACTCTCCGAATAGTACAAGATGCAATTTATTATACTGCCTTATAATTGTGCCTTGTCTTGAAAATAAAAGAGCGCTATTATAGTCACCTTCATACCTGCTGCTCTCCGCTGCAATAAGTGGTGCACCCGCAAGAATCGGTATTCCAACCTTTTTCGCAAGGCCTTCTACATACTCCATAAGGCGGTCATCTCTATCAGGATAACCCGGAATAGCTGTCTCTGGCCATATGATTACATCGGGCTTTGCAGCTGCCACATCAATAGTAAGCTTTTTGTATTGAGCCAGGATATAATTTCTGTATGCCGAGTCCCATTTATGCAGTTGCTTAATGTTAGCCTGGATAACTGAAACCTTAATGGTTTTGGCAGACATAGAATTCTCAGCAAGCTCACCTATCCTTGCCTGACCATATATAAGAACGGACATCACGATTAAAAAGACTGCAAGGACCTGGACAAAAGGGTGCGCCTTGATCTCTTCTTTAAAAGATAGGTTCGATTTCGCAAAAAAACTGCTATTTTGTTTCTGGCATCTTATCCCCATCTTCACAACAGTAAACACAGCAAAATTTACCAATATTATCAAAAAAGATATTCCATACGCACCTGTTATCTCAGATATTTGTATTATAGGCAGGTTCTCATATTGTGAGTAAGCCATAAGATTCCAACCTATGCCCCCACCTATATGCGAGCGAAGGTATTCAAGAATGCACCACGCGCTAGGCAGTATCAAATAACCTGCAAAGCGTGGGGCATGAAGCATAAAACGCCTATTAAAGAATAACCCAAAGGCTCCGAAATAGAGCCCCTGGTATAGGGATAATATTATCCATCCGGCTACGGTTACATTGACAAGCCAGTACATTGAAAATAAAAAGAATAAAAAACCACAGACGTATGATAACAGAAAAGCGCTCTTAGCATCCTTTTCGTGTAACGCAAAAAAGAGCGGGGCAAACCCGATCCACGCAAAATAAGAAAGATTGAATGAGGAAAAACCAAGTGATAAGATTATCGCTGAAATGATAGCAGGCAGGTAACGATATAGAATATTTGGAACGCGCGATACAGACATTATTTTCCGCAGCACTTTTTATACTTCTTACCGCTTCCACAGGTACAAGGGTCGTTTCTGCCTATCTTGGCAGTATCTCTTGTATAGGTCTTAGGTGGGCCTATATCAGGCGCTTGAGGAGGTTTAAGGCTCTGATTAATATCAATAGGCATCCCTCCGGCAGCAGGGGCCTTTTTGCGCATATCACGCATTGAACCTGCCTCAGGATGTATGAGCTCCTGCGATACACCTTTAAAAACCCCTACGGTATCTTCTTTTTCTACAGCCTGTATCCTAAATATATACTCAAGAGAATCCTCTCTTATAGAATCTATCATAGCCATAAACATCTCATAGGCCTCTCTCTGATACTCAACAAGGGGATCTCTCTGTCCATAGCCTCTTAAATGAATGCCTTCGCGTAAATGATCAATACCTAAAAGATGCTCCTTCCATTTACCGTCAATGGTTTGCAAGAGAACAAACTTTGCTATCCGCTGCATCTTTTCCGAGGTGATAGATGCCTCTTTCTCGTTATAGGCGGATTTTATTTTTTCGCTGATGTAGCTTCTCAGCTCCTCGCGGCTTAAAGACTGGGTCTCATCCTTACTTAGGTTTATAAGAAATTTTCCTCTGAACCTGTTTAGGAGGTCATTATAATCCCACTCCTCTGGGTGCAGTTTCTCAGGCGCGTAAATATCAAGCGCGGCATCACTCGCGTCATCTGTCATATTGAATATATGCTCTTTTAGGTTCTCGCTTTCCAGGATCGTCTTTCTTTCCGCGTAAATAACTTCCCTCTGCTTATTCATAACATTATCGTATTCAAGAACATGCTTTCTTATATCGAAGTTATGAGACTCTACTCTCCTCTGGGCTGTTTCAATAGACCTGGCTACCAGTTTATGCTCAGCTATAGGCTGTCCTTCTTCAAGCTGGAAAAAATCTATTAAACGCGCAACTCTGTCAGAGGCGAATATCCTCATAAGATCATCCTCTAAAGATATATAGAATCTGCTTGAGCCAGGGTCACCTTGCCTGCCCGCACGACCTCTCAACTGATTGTCAATGCGCCTTGCCTCATGACGTTCCGAACCTATTATATGAAGGCCTCCTAAATCAACAACCGAGTTATGCTCTTGCTCAGCCTCCTGCTTAAACCTTGTTAACATCTCATCCCGCTCCTGCTCTGAGACTGCCTTGCCACCTGCTTCTACCTGCTTTACCATATCGTCTGTTTTAGATTCAGGATTTCCACCAAGCAGGATATCTGTTCCACGGCCCGCCATGTTCGTTGCTATTGTAACAGCGCCCCTGCTACCTGTCTGCGCTATAATGTGCGCTTCAAATTCATGATATTTAGCGTTAAGTACGTTATGCGGCACGCCTTTGAGCCTAAGTAATTCTCCTATGTGCTCTGACTTATCTATAGATACGGTACCGACAAGTACAGGCCTACCTTCTTTATGCAAGCATGTTATCTCATCTACTATGGCGTTAAATTTTTCTTTTGCTGTCCTGTAAACAACATCGGGATAATTGGTTCTCGCCAGCGGCTTATTAGTAGGCACTAAGACGACATCAAGACTGTAGATCTTTAAAAACTCCTCTGACTCAGTTACAGCGGTTCCTGTCATGCCTGCCAGCTTCTCATACATACGAAAATAGTTCTGGAACGTGATAGTAGCAAGAGTCTGATTCTCCCTCTCTATCTTAACGCCCTCCTTCGATTCTATCGCCTGGTGAAGCCCGTCACTCCAGCGTCTTCCGGGCATAAGCCTTCCCGTAAACTCATCAACTATAATAACCTGCCCATCCTTAACAATGTAATCAACATCAGCCTTAAAATTATTATGCGCGCGCAATGCCTGATTAACATGGTGCTTATATTCCATAGAAGAGAGCGTGTGCATATCCTTTATCCCCAAAAGCTCCGATGCCTTTGATTCGCCTGCTTCTGTCAGATACGATGTGCGACCCTTCTCATCTATTATAAAATCTCCTGTCTCTTCCTTGGTCTGCTCATCACGCTCACCCTTTTTAAGCCTTGGTATTATCTTATCTATCTGGTAATATTTATCTGTTGATGCCTCCGCGGGGCCTGATATAATAAGAGGTGTTCTGGCCTCATCAATAAGTATGCTATCGACCTCATCGACTATCGCGAAAAATGGGTCTCGCTGCACCATATCTTCTTTAGACACAACCATATTATCACGCAGGTAATCAAACCCGAATTCATTATTAGTACCATAGGTTATATCGGCCCCATAGGCTATTTGTCTCTCTTCAGGTCGCATATCATGCTGTATAACGCCGACTGTAAGGCCTAAGAATTCATAGATAGGCCCCATCCATTCACAATCGCGACGTGAAAGATAATCATTTACAGTAATAACATGCACCCCTTTACCTAGAAGGGCATTAAGATATACCGGCAGGGTAGCCACAAGAGTCTTTCCCTCACCCGTTGTCATCTCAGCGATCCTTCCTTCATGAAGCACGATGCCGCCTATAATCTGGCTATCGAAATGGCGCATATTTACTTTACGCTTCGCTGCCTCTCGCACTACCGCAAAGGCCTCAGGGAGTATCTCATCAAATAAACCGTTATACAGTTTCTTTAACCGCTGCCTTGCCTTGTCTTTGGTGGTCTGCGTCGTAGACTCGTCAATCTGCTGCTTAATGCCCTCTATATCTTTTGAAAGAGCCTTCTCGTTCTCTCTGATCTTCTTGCGAAATTCATCTGTCTTCGCGCGTAAAGCTTCATCAGCGAGTGAAGATATGAGCTCTTCTTGACTATTTACCTTTTGCAGGATAGGCTCGAGCTTAGTTAGCTCTTTCTCATTTTGTGAACCAAAGATTATCTTTTTTATCCAGTTTATCATTTTCTTTCCTTTAAACCGAAACAGTTTCCGATCCAATCGGGACACTGTCTTCATTTCAATCAGGACAGTGTTTTTATTTCAATCAGGACAGTGGATACCCACTGTCCTTCTTAATTTAATAACAGTGTCCCGAACAATTTGGAAACTGTTTCGATCCTTCTATTACTTCCATTTTAAAAACGCCTGTATAAACCTTTCAATATCCCCATCCATGACGGCCTGGGTATTCGAGGTCTCCTCTTTAGTCCTATGATCCTTGACCATATTATATGGGTGGAATACGTAAGACCGTATCTGGCTACCCCACTCTATCTTCTGTTTAGCGGTATGCTCTTTCTCCATCTTTGCGCGTAGTGCTTCCTGCTGCTTTTGATAAAGTCGGGCTCGCAATACCCTCATAGCCGTGGCCCTGTTCTTAATCTGTGAGCGCTCATTCTGGCATTGAACTACCACGCCTGTAGGTATATGCGTAATCCTTACCGCTGAATCTGTCGTATTGACGCTTTGGCCTCCGGGTCCACTTGAGCGATAGACATCTACCCTTATATCCACATCCTTAATCTCTATATCTACGTCATCCGCTACCTCGGGCATAATGTCTACTGACGCGAATGAAGTATGGCGTCGTTTATTTGAATCAAATGGTGAGATTCTCACAAGCCGGTGGACCCCCCGCTCGCCTTTTAAATAGCCATATGCCCAATCACCTTTTATGATAATAGTAACATTCTTTACCCCTGCCTCTTCCCCGGGTAAAAGGTCAACGGGCTCTATAATATAATTCATTCTCACTGACCAACGATTGTACATCCTCAAGAGCATGCTTACCCAATCACATGATTCTGTACCACCCGCGCCCGCGTTTATGCTAAGTATGGCGTTGTTTATATCCCGCTTACCATTTAAAAGGCTCTTAAACTCCAGTGCATCCACTTTTTCAATAAGGCCTGAAAGCTCCTGCTCTGTCTCTTTAATGGCGTCATGTTCATCGTTATCTAATATAGAAACAAACTCTTGAATATCCTGATACTCCCTATAACAGACTTGAAACGGCTCGCTTGTAGCCTTAAGGACCTTTAAACGGGAGATAACCTTATTTGCTTTCTGAGTATCATTCCAGAAATCAGGCGCTGACATAGTAGTCTCTATATGAGATATCTCATCGAGTTTCTTCTCAACGTCAAAGATACCCCCTTAGGTGACCAAGCTTACCCTTTATAGCATTCAGTTTAGATTGTATATCTTCTAGCATAATATTATAGAGGATACCACATATAGTCCTCTTTTGACAAGCGAAATGACTAGATATAAAAAACGGCATCCTATCTTAAATTTACGAATAATACCTGCCTGCCCTGCCTGCCGGTAGGCAGGCAATACTCAAAAGATGCAACATTGCGCTTGTATATCAAGAACGAAAGTGGTCATAAATCGCTTTTGCCTCTTTTCCATCAACAAAATTGACTTTCTTAAGCTCTGCGATACCTGCTGTCTTTATATTGTCAAGAGAGCCAAAATATTTTATAAGCTCTGCTTTTCTTATCGGGCCTATCCCCTTGATCTCATCAAGCGCGGATGCGCTTAAACCTCTTCTTCTGAGGATCCTGTGGTAGCTTATCGCAAACCTATGCGCCTCATCGCGCACCCTCTCACAAAAAAGAAGTGCCTGCGTAAATTTGCCGAACAATATAGGGTCTTTTCTCTCATGTACATATATCTTATCGGGATTCTTAGCTATCCCGATTACAGGGATATTTACAATCCTTAAGGAGCGCAATTCAGCTTTAGAAGCGGCAAGATGCCCTTTACCGCCATCTATTATAATCAAATCAGGGAGCGCGCTTCTCTCCGATAAAAGCCGTTTATATCTCCTTGATACGATTTCACGCATCATGCTGTAGTCATCAATAACATGGACTGTCTTTATCTTAAAATGCATATATCTGCTCTTGCGTGGTTTGCCGTCGGTAAAACAGACCATAGATCCTACGGCCTCCTTGCCGCTTATATTAGAAACATCAAATGCCTCTATTGTGCGTAAAGGATTGACAAGCTTTAATAACGACCTCAGATCTTCTACCTGCAATGGTATAGTTGCCGGCATCCTAGACATAGAATCAGTGCAAACCTTGCCGGAATGCGCGCATGGTAAATCCACAGAGTTGTCCGCACCCGATACTACAGAGAGCGCTTGCATCCTGTTTCTTATTCTTGCGGCTGACTCGTAATCTTTATCTTCCGCGGCTTTATGCATCTGAGACCTTAAGAGCTCGATAAGTTCTTTCTGCCTTCCCTCTAAAAAAAACCTTAGCTCTCCTACAATCGCGTTGTACTCTTTACTCCTATTATTATGCATACACGGTCCGATACACTGGCCTATATGAAAATCTAGGCACCCGCGCTTATTAGTCTGAGCAGGCATCTTCTGGCATGTTCTTAAAGGAAAAACCCTTCTCATAAACTTAAACGCCTCCCGCAAAAGTTTCGCATTGGTAAAGGGGCCAAAATATAAAGCATGATCCGGCTTTACCTTTCTCGTGATAAGCAGACGCGGATAATCCTCGTTTATAGTGAGCTTAAGCCTGGGGTATGACTTATCATCTTTAAGAAGTACGTTATATCGCGGGCTATATCTTTTTATAAGAGCAGCCTCAAGCAAAAGAGCCGTAGATTCATCTGAGGTAAGTATATAGTCGATATCCACGACATTACTAAGCAGCATAACGTGTTTTGATGAGCCGCCTTTCGCGAAATGGCCTCTTAATCTTTTTTTGACAGAGGCTGCCTTACCTATATATATAATCTTGTAATCCTTGTCCTTAAATAGGTAAACACCCGGAAGGTCCGGGAGTTCTGCTATCTTCTCTTTAATACCCATCGAATAAACTCCTTTAACTCCTTAATGCGCAAAACGTAACAAGCTATCAGATAAAATATAATAGCTCCGCATATTGAAAAGAGTAGACTGAATATAGAATGCAATATTGTACCGGAGGAAAATATAAAACGAAGGTAATTATTAAGCCAAAAAACAAAACCACCCATCATAATAGAAGCTACTAATATCTTGGCCAGAGAGATCAAAAGGCCTTTCTCATATAAAGAACCTACTTTCCTTCTTAACACAATAAAGAGTAGGGCCGCGTTTAAAATACCTGATATTGAATTAGCTAAAGCAAGTCCTCCGACTTTTAGTTTGAACATAAGTAATGCGCTCAATGAAATATTTAGAATAAGCGAGATGGCAGCTATTTTAACAGGCGTCTTTGTGTCCTGCATAGCATAAAAACTATTTACCAATATCTTTATCGCTCCATAAGCCAAAAGTCCGAACGCGTAGAAGAATAGCGCGTTTGAGGTTATCATTGTAGAATAACTGCCAAACGCGCCTCTCTCAAGAAGAGTCTTTGTTATGGGTACTGACAATACAATAAGCCCGGCACTTGCAGGCAAAAGGATAAAAAGTACACTCCTTAACAAGAAGTTTATAGTAGTACGAAATTCTTCCATCTCGTTTTTTGCCACATGGCCTGATAGCGTAGGTAGCGCTGCCTGGGCAAGCGCTATAGCGAATATAGCAAGCGGAAACTGGAGTATCCTGTTTGAAAAATAGAGGGCAGCTACAGCGCCCTCACCCACAACCCTTGCTATAGATGCCAGCACAGTACTTACAAAAACGTTTATCTGATAAACACCACTGCCGAATATCCGCGGAACAAGAAGGGATAAAATCTTTTTTATCTTCGGGTGCATGAAGCTTTTCTGATTAAATGTAATCCCACTTTTTATAAGAACCGGTACCTGGACAGCTATCTGCAAGAAACCACCGAATAGAACTCCTATACCTAAGCCCACTACATCCTGCCTCCACATAAACATACACAATATAAGAGATACATTTAATAAACCCATGCTAAACGCGGGAGCGGTAAAGTGCTTGATAGAATTTAATACACCCATGCTATAAGCGGAGAGCCCTATGAAAATAAGATATGGGAAAATGGTCCTTGTAAGGGCAATTGTAATGTTAAGCTTTTGTGCGTCCTGTAAAAAACCTGGCGCTATGGCTATAACAATCGGCTTTGCAAAAATAACACCCGCAAGTGTCAAGAGAGTCAGAATGATTAGCAAGAGATTAAGTAGGATATTAGCAAGTTTCCAAAACTCATCCTTGCCCTTATGTGTAAGCTCTTCTACAAGAACCGGCACAACAGCGGCATTGGTAGCGCCCTCACCTATAAGATCTCGAAAAAGATTAGGTATCCTAAAGGCCACTACAAAGGCCTGCGCGAATATGCCTGTGCCAAAAAAAGCCGCGAATATTATATCCCTGATAAAACCGAGAATGCGACTTAGGAGTGTTGCGACACCGATTATACCTGCTGATCTTGCTATAGATTTATTAGTTGACATCTTTAACTCTGGTATGTTATACTTACTCTTCTAAATTAAAGAACTATGTGGAGGAAATTATGGCAAATTTGAAATCTGCAAAAAAATCCATTAAACAGGATAAAAAAAAGCGACTGCATAATGCCGCAATTGCTTCGGAATTGAAAACGATTGTTAAGAAGCTAAATGCTCTTATTAGCTCCGATAAAGCTGATGAAGCTGTTAAGATGCTGTCCACACTTACGTCAAAACTGGACAAGGCCACAAAAAAGGGCCTTATAAAGCGTCATAACGCGGACCGAAGAAAATCCCGCCTAGCAACAAAAGTCGCTAAGCTTAAAAAATAATATCAGCTTGAAAGCTTTACAACAAGCATCTCAAGCAAATAATCACCCTTAATACTGCTTCTCTTTATCAGGAGATCTGTCTCAAGTAATGCCTGAAGATCGCTCTTCAATCTATCCAATGTAACCCCGCTTGCCTGTGATACCAATCTGCCTAATACATAAGTACCTGTTTTAAGGGAAAGAGCCATATCAGCCCTGGATACCTTTTTTAGTAATAACCTCTTTACAGCCATAATCCTTGTTATATGCCATGTAAGGAGTCCGAGTATCTGGACAGGGCTGGAACCTGACTGAAAAAGCCCCTTCAATATAATTAAGGATTTTCTTAAGTCTTTTTCATTGATAGAATCAAGTAGGCCAAAGGTTGAACCCTCCAAGGGGATATCGGCAAACTGCAGTATGTCATCGTCAGTTACCTTCTCTCTCTCGGCTGTAAATAACAAGAGCTGGGAAATCATAGAGCTTATCCTGCCAAAATCCTGCTGTGCGCTATCAAATACAAGCTCCGCGGATCTTCTGCTTATCTGCTTATTTTCCTGCTTAAACTTATTTATTATCCATGATACAACCTTATCCGCCTGAAGCTTTGAGAAAACAAGCTTCTCTATCCTGGATGATATTTTCCTTAAAAACTTTTCTGTCTTTGCGCAGGATTTTGAACTGATCAAAACAAGAGTAGCGTTAGCTGAAACCGCACTGTTTATATACTCAACCAGGACAGCCCTGTCTTCTTCACGCAGCGCGTCTAGGTCCTTTAAAACAACTAGTTTCTTGCTACCGGTTAATGAAAATGTCTCAAGTGAACGGATAATCTCCTCTGCTGTCGTATCTTTGGCATAATAGAGATTATAATTAAAAGTATCGGCGTTATCGCCTATAATATCGGATTTAAGTTTATTAAGGTAAGCTATTTTTCTGAATTCATCTTCGCCGGTCAGAAGATATATCTTGCTGCCGGTTTTAGGAGAGGCCTTTATAGCTTGCTGCATGTCTACCAAACCTCTATGGTCCTTTCGACCACCCTTCTTGACAGGTCGTTCAATGCCGCTGTTATAGCTGAGTCTTCGCTCTTCTGTTGCGCACCTGTAGTAAAATAATAGTCACTTCCGGCAAAATTTTTCTCTGTCCACATAACCTTATTAGTTGCTGTATCCGTAGCATCCATATCCACAAATATTGCCATTCTGTACTGATCTATATTGTCATCATAGCCGTATTTTGTCGGTTCTCTCTTAAAATCAACAAGTGCTCCTGTTATCACTATATCCGCATCTTTCCTATTTGACACCCTGAGGTGGCCATCAAAAATAAACCTGTCTATTATCGCCTGGGTCACATCTACCTCCAGCAAAGGGCGATACGTCTTATACCTGTTCATGTCAGATATCTCGTCTGTAATAGGTATCTTGTTGGCAAAGTTTTCAATGTAAATATTCTTGAAATTGGCAGGAAGAAGTGAGCCTGTTGTATAGCCGCAGCCGGCAAATATAGTAAGGCAGACAAATAGCAGGAAACAGGTTACGACGGGTAAAAAACAATTAGGTATTTTAATTTTTTGCATCAAGCTAACTCCGCTCATTCTGCCAAGGCAACAGTTTTACTTCTTGGCCTTATGCGTTTATTAACTGCCTCAAGCCGCTTGGTAGCAGCCTCTACTGCGGAAGAGCTTGGAAACTCATCCAGGATCTTGTTGTAATATATTGATGCTGCTTTATACTTTCCTATGCGTTCATAAAACCTGGCAGTCTTTAAGTAATAATCTGCTCTTTTTTCGATAATCTCTTTTCTCTCTTCCCGCGCTTTCTTAACCAGCTCACTATCGGGGTTCTGTTTCGCGAATTCTTCGAACTCATCCATAGCCTGTTCTGCCAAAGACTGGTCATAATCACTACCGCCTGATGCTATAGAGGCACACATAGCAACCTGAAACTTAGCGTCCGTAGCCATATCGCTGTCAGGATAATCATCGAGTATTTTCTGGAAAGCATCCCGCGCATCCTGATAAAAGGCTATCTTTTTATAGAGCTCTCCGATGCGATATTGCGATATAGGCGCGTATTCACTATAAGGGGCGTTTGAGACAACCTTCTTATAGATTTCTATAATCTGCTCAGGCACCGCCTTGAAGCTTATGCCGACAAATTTGGTATTTTCACCTTCGTAGAGCCTGCCCGCAATATCAAACTGTCTCTTTATAATCTCATCTGTTCTCTGGGTAAATGGGTAATCATCGATTACCTTCTGGTAGCTCTCGTAAGCCTGCTGAGGGTTATGAAGTTCTTCGTAACAGCGCCCTATGAAATATTGCGCCTCGGACGCCGCTTCTGAACGCTTATAAAACTTGATAATCTTGTTAAATTCCTTGAGCGACTTCTTATATTCTTCCGCATAGAAGAAATCCATTGAATAAAGAAGCTGCTCTTTCGGGGTATCCTTTGGTGCGTATTTCGGGTTTACCCACTTTTTTGTCTGCGGAGTCCAGATCCAATAGCAATAGCCTGCAGTCGCATTATATAGTAATAGAAAAGTGATTATAATAAATATAAGTTTTGATTTATTTTTCATGATATTACCCCTTGAAAGAGTAAAGTTAATATAACATTACAGGCCATATTTGTCAATTAAAATAGGAGTTACGCGCCGCGGAGTTGGATATTAAGCTTTAAGTTATTGATTAACTTGATCTTATGCCTTAAAAGACAAAAAAATAGAGCGTCATCTATTTTTCCATTTCTGGTAAACATAACCGGAAAATAAGATAAGCTCTTGTTATTTACGAGGTAACTACCTTTGGCGCTGGTGATTTCGCTATAAAAGAAGAAAGGTGCTTGCTATCTTCTTCTGTCATATCCATAAACTGCAGGCCAACACTATATTGATTGCTACGAGAAACTTTTCGTATCCATGCCACTTTCGAAATCGCTTTTATAGGCCGCGAAAAAGATGGTACAGATACCTCTAAGAGTAATCTTGTAAATATCGAGAGAAAATCGTTAGAAAGAAAACGTACCCCACTCTCGCTAATATCTTTTGTAAGAGAGCCCGCGTATGTTTCTATCGGGCGCTGTATATCTTTAAATTGAAGTGGAAGGCGCGCATCTATTCTTGCGCACTTTCGTCTTTCCTTTACATAAGGCTGCATACTTAGATTCCCCCTATTTTGATAGACTGTCTAAGTTGATTTATTATAGCACTGTTTAAGCAACAGTGTCAAGTGAAATATAAAAGATTTTAAAAAGTAATTTAAAATACTTATAGCCAAAAACTACATCATATTGCGGTCTAAAAGTAGCTTGACCACCACATAAACGAAAACATAATATAATATAATCATATACGGCCTTACATCGAAAACATAAAAATACGCGAAAGGTGTCTCTGATAAAAGAGCCAGGACCTTTATAGAAACTCCCAGTAGGCTGTGCAGAAAGTGCGCGATAATAAATGATATTGGCTGCAAAAGAATCGGCACGCATACAAGTATTATACTCAGGAAAAGAATAACCCCCAATAATGGAATAATAAAAATATTAGCTATTATGCTGATAGGTGAGATAATGCCGAAGTAAATAGCTGTGATCGGCCAGACGCCGATAAAGACAGCTAATGACGCGAATAAAATACTTTTTATGTATTGTAAGATTCTCGATAAATAGCTCCTAGCAGCTAGGCTTGTATCGCTATTTGGCTTGCGCGTAAATAGTCTTTCGAATTTTGGCGTAAGATATACAAGCGAGAACACGCAAGCGAATGATAGAATAAACCCCGGGCTAAATATCTGCATTGGATTTATTATAAGTATTATTAGCCCTGCCAGAGAGAGCGCTGTATATATATCAAAATCTCTTTCCAGAATATATGAAAGAAGATATATGGTTATCATTATAGACGCCCTTAATATAGGCGTTCTCTCCTGCGCGATAACAGCATATATTGATACAAAAATAATAACAATAACAGATGATATCTTTCGCGATAAACGGCATGCCTTAAGCATAAAAAATATTATCGTTGAAATTATCGCGACATGCAGGCCGCTTACTGAAAGCACGTGCACTGAACCTGTTTTCACAAAAAGTTCTCTTAAATATTTCGGTATAGAATGACGGCTCGCGAGAAGCATAGCGCTGATTAACGTATTATCGGGATACGGTAAATAAAGTTTAAGCCGCTTCTCTATAATACGCCTTATATTGTATATGGGCTTTCTAATCGAGAATCCGGCGCTTTTTTTGAGTACCACAACATTCTCATCATCTTCTATGTCGATAATAGTATAAATGCCTTTCGCTTTAAGGTATTTCACGTAATCAAAACTGCTTTTATTTGCAAACTTAACCGGACTCTTCAGCGCCACGAAGGCAACAATATCATCTCCGTAATTATAATCTAGCTCATTATTATCTATCTGCGCTTCTGAAAGGCCTTTTAATCTTAGCCATACGTCGCCCTGTTTATAAGCCATAGCTTGAAAAGTAAAATTACACCTTCTATTGCCCCATCTCTGCCATCTATATATAGGTTCTGACTTTACCCTACCTCGAATATAATATCGTGCGCCTGGCGGCTTTAGAAGATAGGATATGTGCTCCTTGGGCAAGGTGTTAAAATTAATATAAGTTGCCATGCCAAGAACCAATATAAGCAGGCCTGATACAACAAAAAAGAGGCTCTTACCTTTAGCGATAGTCAGGCAAGCAAATATAAAAAGAATAATAATCAGAACCGCGATTATACTGAATGGAATATTTAAGCTCTGTGCGGATACTACGCCAAGGCCAAATAATAAAAAAGCTGCCAATAAAGGCCTCTTTTCCAATAAAGCTTTATTTTGAGACATCGACCTCCACCCTGTGCTTTATGGCTTCATATTTTTTTGTGCCTATGCCCTTGATATTAAGAAGCTGTTCCTTTGAGGTAAAACCATTATTACTGTTCCTATAATCTATAATACTCTCCGCTGTTTTCGGACCTATACCGGGTAGCTTTGTAAGAGTATATCTGCTGGCGCTATTAATGTTTACTTGTTTTCCTGCCCAGATAGCCTGCTGCGCGTGCGTAGATATTAGGGATTCCTTAAGGGGTAGAAATCTTTTATTCTGTCGTAGCTTATTGTAAAAGGATAGCGCAATAAATATAGATGCAACCAGTACAAACAAAAGGGTAACTATTTTTTCGTATTTTTGCATAACCTATCTATCGGCACTATCTCAAGGCCTCTCTCCCCAAGCTGGGGTATTATCTCCTTAAGAGCGCTTATTGTATTATGTCTGGGCTCACCTATTCTCGTGTTTCGCCCATCATGAAGAAGTATTATTGAGCCGTCACTTGCTCGTTCAATTATTATATCCACTATCGCCTGAACAGGCGGGTTTTTCCAATCCATGGAATGACAAGACATGTCCCACAGAATAAGCTGATAGCCTTTTTCCCTTATTATATCTTCTACAATCTGGTTGTATTCCCCATAGGGTGGGCGAAAGTATTTTGGGATAATACCCAATATAGACTGAAATATCTCCTCAGACCTTTCGATCTGCCATAATACTTGTTCTTTGGTAAGTGTATTTAAATGGGGGTGGTCGTAGGTATGGTTACCTATTAGATGTCCTTGGGTCTGCACACTAAGCGCTATATCTGGTTGACGCTCTACATTCATTGCCGGAAAGAAGAATAGCGCCTTTTTCTTATGCTTTTCAAGGATATCTAGAATCTGGAGAGTATATTCTCCGTTAGGGCCATCATCAAAGGTAAGGCAAGCTTTCTTGACAAGGGGGTTCATAAATAATATTGTAGGATATCTCAATTCCTTAGTCAACAAAAAACATACCAAATGTCAAGACCAGTTCTTAAGCACAATAAAAGGGGTCAGTAAAAGGGGTCAGAGTGATTTTTTTGGCCTGCCTCTTTTTCTTAATTTGATATCTCTATTCAGCAGACTTGCAACTTCATCAATAAATTTTTTAGTACCTAAAACAGCATCTTTTTCTATTGCCCTGGTTATCATTTCCATTGCTGGTTTCTCTATACCTTCTAGAACAAACTCTCTATAATTTTTTTGCCTTTCCTTATCCGTTCTTCCCAATTCCATATACATTGCATCTATATCTAAAAGATCATTGGCCTTGCCCTCTGCTTTAAAACTAAAACTGGACCACTTATAATCTTTAGGGTGTCGCACTAACTTTGCTCTTACGGGGTTAAGCTCTATATATCTACTGCAGCATAAAAGGTATTCATCTCTATCAATTAAGCTACTCTTGTGTCTACCCTCCCATAAAGTTCCTGTCCTTCTATATTTATCATTTATATATCTTACATACCTTCTTCCAAGCGATTGCATCATATTGCTAATGCCCTTATCGTTTGATGGCTCTATAATGAAATGTGCGTGATTTTTCATAAAACAATAACTGAAAATTTTTGATATTGTCTTCTCTTTTGCTTCCTTTAAGCATTCTATAAAGAAATACCTATCTTCATCTTCATGAAAAATTACACTCTTGTTATTCCCCCGCAATATAACATGATGCGGGTATCCAGGAAGAACTATTCTCGGTTTTCTAGGCATAGTTAATTATAAGCCTGCTGTATATTCATGTCAATAAAAATCACTCTGACCCCTTTTACCCTTTTACCTTTTACATACTTTTAGGGTTAAGTAAAAAAATGAGGGACGGACCCAATTAAGGACCCGTCCCCCTGGCAACTGTTCGACTTTATGCTTAAGCTTATGCAGCTTTCAATGCTTCTGTAGCCTGCATATGCAGATTCTCAAGTTCTCCTTCTTCATATACAATATACATCTCTGGCAATACTATGGTTATTATAAAGTTTGCTGGATCTTTGATATAGTTTTCCAGCATCTCTGTTGGTAAGGGCTCTCCCGTTAACAGCTTATATGCATTAGTCATTATAGTTCTCACTCTACCATTTGACGGATCCTGACCTAAAATAATAGACGCTTTTCCAATTACTGCCCATGTGATAAACTTCATATAACGATTCGCTTCTATCTCAGATACTCCCATAACGCTTACACCTGCGTTTTTGAAGTCTTCTGTATTAGATGAAAAAGCTATGCAATTATTTTTATTTGCCCCCTTAGGAATATTGTTAATGTCTCCTCTAATTACTATGCAATTCATAGACTCTTTTAAGCGCTCTATTTCTCTTACGCGTTCTGCTATCGCAAACTGATTTTCTGGAAACTGATTCTTATCGAATAAGATATAGAATGGCTCTTTATTCTGGAATATCTCATTAGCAAAAAGAGTAGATTCTATTATCGCACCTGTATCTCCTAAATACTGCAAATTATACGCCTGCTCACTTTCAGCGCTAGTAGATGACACTGATAATTGCCTGTATTCAGATGCTGTCTGGCTAATGTTTGTTTGCAATCCTGCTAGCGTAGTAAGATTTGCCTGATCTGATTTAAGGCTATCAAGTATCTGCTGATGAGAAGGCAACAAACCGCCTGAAGATGCCTTGATTTCATTTTGCTCATTCAGAATACCCGCTATAACATCCACGCGGTCATCTATATCTTTCTGATTAAGCGCAATGCTCTCTTTAAGTTTCTCAACCTCAATGTCTGCAAGAGCAAAATCATTAGCAGTGCCTTTCTGATTTGCTATATCGCGTTCTACCATTGCTTTTTCAAGTTTACTAGTAAGATTATCCATATAAACTTGAGCAACTTCAATCTGCTCTTTTATCTCAGTTGCTTTATCTATGCCTCCTGAAGATGTCCTTGCTGCGTCTTCTCGCATATCTAGTATATATTTTTCCCTTTGGAGAGCAAGCAAGTTCAATTCAGCTGCATTTACAGATCTTATAAGGGCGGTCATAACATCAACTGGAACCTGAATGCCATTATCTTCTTTGCTTTTTGCTTCCTTAAGCTGCGCCTGTAATTCTTCAAAATTCTGCTCTGCTGCTTCAAGATTTATATTATTTATGGCCTTGCTATTTATATTTCTGCCCTGTATAGCAAGACTGCCAAATAATTCTCTATACAATTCAGGGCTAATGTCTTTAGGTTGCACTTCAAAAGGACGGCCACGGAAAGACTCTATATTGTTAACAAGATCTATCATTGTGCCAGCATATTCCTTTCCTACGAGAGTTTCCTCTATGGTATTAAGTGCGGATGTTATGACAGCTCTAATCTCAACTATCGCATCTATAGCATTGTTCTTCATCGATTGTTCGGTATATCCGACATACGAAAATAGATCGGTTATTCTTGTCCTTAGGCTCTCTATAATACTTGTACGCTCTTTATTAGTTAAACCCTGTGATTGCAAAGCATTGAACAGGCTTTTTATAGCTTCCTTATCATCTACAATACCACTGGATGAAGTCCTTGGTATTTCCTTTACACTCGCTTTAATGCCCTGTATGATTTCTGTCAATTCAGGGTAGTCACCTTCCAATTCCTTATCAAGAAGAACTAATTCTAATTGCTTATCAAAAAGAACTAATTCCTTATCAAGAAGCGGGAGAGCGCTATAGCCAATATCCAATATAGCTTCTTCAGCTTTTTTGCGCTCTATAACACTAGCGCTATCATCTTTTAAAAGTTCTATCAGCGTACCTAACGCTCGATACGCGATAGGCCCCTTTGTTTCAACTATGGCAAAAGCCGCTTGTTGCTGAATTAATAATGACTTATCTGCTAAAAGCTTGGTCAAAAGTACTGTCAGTTTATCTGGCGCGACGGTATATGCTGCATCAAAACCTATCTCCTCTATTTCATGCATAGCAGTCAATATAATAGTATCGCGGTTGATATTACGTTTTATCGCCAAGTCATTACTCTCCTCTTCAAACGGCATCTGACTAGCACTCTTTAACCGCGTAATAGACGCCTCTAGCTCGTCCTTGTCAATATGCAACCATGGGGATACCAGATCTCTGCCAGCGGATGATGTCTTTGCAGCTTCAACAACATCCGTAAGAGGCTTAGTAAGAGACGGGGCTATGAACACACCTAATGCCTCAGATATCTCCTTGGAATCTTCGTTTACAAGATTCGTAATTTCAGGAAGTTGTGGATCTTTAGGCGCAATAATATAATAAAACTGCTTCCCATTTTTACTTCCTTCTTGCGTACAAGTAAATGATATAAGATAGACAGGATTGTCAGTACCAACCCCATGAATCGCTTTAACATTTTCACGATTCTCAATAGCCTCACCGGATTTCAATGCATCTGCCATCTCTTTAAAATTATCCAGAGCATCATAAGAAAACAGGTATGCCTCATGCTCCTTTGGCGAAGCCAGTTCAAGGCCGTCCTGCCTTAAAGCGAGGTTGGTAATAGCGCAAGGCGTTATCTGTTCAGGCTGGTATACAGCGCTCGCGCTGAATACAAATATGCCTATTAAAAAACATACCTGCAACATGATGACAAATTTAGCGTTCTTCATTTTAAATCTCCTTTTGTGCGTTCTGTTTATAACTTTTTGTATTTTCTTCTGTCTTTTTAATAAATTTCTCAAGAGCAGTCTCTTCACCAAGAATCAGCGACTGATAAGGATTATCCAGCTGCAGTTTCTCAACCTTTGGAGTCACTACTATATAAGATACCTGCTTTTCTTTTAAGAGTTTTGTTATGCCGTCTGTATGAAAACCGCCTGATACTAAAACAGCTATATCCGTATTCTTCTTTTTCATCTGATCAAGCGTATTATAAACCAGAATGCTGTCACGCTCTTCCGCGATCTTATAAAACCTCTCCATATCAGGAAGCTTGGCCGCTATCTTTCTAAAGGACGGGTCAAGCTTGTATTGCACCTTATATTTACGAGCCGCGTCTGATATGAAATTAATAATATAAGACGGAGTAAACTCTTTTTTGTTATCTTTATAATACTGCAGGGTCTCTTTTGTAAGTCTTAGTGAGAATAAATCTTTTAAGATATCAAGCGTATATGAGAGTCTATCTATCTCACGTTGCGTTTTATCAGTAAAAAGTTTTTCCTTAAGAGCCTTTTCTATCGCGTCTATCTCAATAAAAAGCTTGATATTATTTATCTTTGAATATTGCTTTATATAATCTATATACCTAGCCAGGCCTGAATAGTGCTCAGCCATATTAAAATCCTGCTCTCTTATAGACACATCCTCAAGAAAACTGTAGAATTCAAGGGCGTTTATCTTTCCTGTCTTAAAGAAAAGGCTCTTATCCAACAACTCTGATAAGCTTTTTTTATCAAGTTTATCACCTAAAAAATCGATGTACTCTGAGCGCTGCGTATCTACCTCTAAGAAATCTATATCAGATTCCTTTTCAAGGACCTCCGTAAGCTGAATAAAATTCGGATAATCCTCTTCTTTTAAGCCATGTTTTAATATGAGCTCATTGATATATGATATGTATGACGCGAAATCCAGATCCTCTGTTTTAAAAGCCTGTATGTTTCTATCTAGATCAAGAAGCTCCTCAGAATAAACCTTAAATTTAAGCTTTTCCAGTATCTCTTTTATATTATTATAGTATCTTTCATTATCAGCTTGGCCTTTCAGGGATTCCGTATAAGCATCCACATTCTCTTGGTGCAGCTTAGCATCATCCGCACCGAAAAATGAAAAACCGCTATGCTTCATCATATGAGCAAGGCCTGCACCATCAAGGCCTCCTGTCTTAACAAAGTATCTTGCAACAAACTCCTTTGTCTTGTCATTAGGCCGCTTTGAATAAGGAGCTGTTTCAAGCTGGCCAACAGAACCTTCTATGGATACTAAATCGAGATCATATTTATCTATAAGCTCATTAATAATATTATAAACAGATATCTGCGCATCGTAATTACAATGCAGATCCTGGATATGAACTACTATGCCGCTGTTACCGCCTGCAAAATAACTATCCCTTATAGTGCCGTTGGACTCAGAGACCATCTCTCTTATATTATTAATAGACTGAGCACTTGCTGTAGAAGCAAATAGTATAGATATTAATACTGCAATGCCTAATATTCTCTTCATATAAAACGCCTTCTCTGTTATTTCCATCCTTGCTATATACATTTTCTTATCTTAATATAAGATTTTAAAAGTCTTTGATTAAGTATACGTTATTTTCTTCGTTATGTCAAGTGATTTTGTGTTTTTTTGTGATTTTTGTTATATAGGCCTACTGAATAGCAAGACCGGTTCTTGAACACAAGTATTCGTGCTCAAGAACCGGTCTTGAAACTGCTATTTAGAATCTATACTGTCCACCTAATGTAAGCCCGAAGGTCTCGAGCTTATTCTCAGGGGTCTCTATATTTACTCTTCCATTATCGATACGATCTGCTCTCTCAAGATGCTGCAGATCCCAAAATCCACCAAGGTTAACATCAAATTTCTCAGATAGGCTATAGTCACATCCGCCTTCTGCGTGCCATATAGTGCCTTGATCACATGTTGTTCTGCCCAGCTCGCTATTATTTATAGGCGCGTATACAAGTGGCGCCCAATATCCGCTTCCATAAAAACTCATATTATTAACCGGCCCAAGCTCTACTCTTGCTCCCAGACCAGCATATGATACATTAAAGTTCTCATCGTTCTCACCAAGCTGAGGCACTGTAGTTGAAGTAGTAGATATCTTACCCCTTGAAAATTCTACTCTCCTGTATCCTATGTTAACAAGGGGTGCTACTGATAGGTATTTAGACTCACTGGTTATTGCCCATCCTATATTGGCATTAACATCAGCGCCTCTGAAACTCATATCATCGGTCTGGTAAGTACCTTTGCCCTCATAATCCCACTTCTCTTCATCAGTTAATGTGGTAAATAAGCCTAAGCGCAGACTACCTTCCCAGTACTCTCTATCATAAGCATCCATACCTAAATCGCACCTTAAGAGATA
>Ga0208648_1000623_pt1 | contig 33984 bp, 16 predicted proteins | sample AntAceMetag02UKL_FD_184772 | JGI IMG/M metagenome (GOLD analysis project Ga0208648, IMG submission 184772) | Saline lake microbial communities from Ace Lake, Antarctica - Antarctic Ace Lake Metagenome 02UKL (SPAdes) (version 2) | ecosystem: Environmental > Aquatic > Non-marine Saline and...
GAGGTCTTTTTGTCAATGCTTTCTTTTACATATCTTATATATTTTTCAAGCACTTAGACAAGTCGGAAATATCAGTTAATTATTAAAACTATTATATTGCAGAACCTTGGACATATCTGCCAGATTACAGAAGAACTGCCTGATGCTTTGAATTATTTTCAGGAGGCTCTGAGTATCAAACTGAAAGCAGGTATCAAGCATGAGGTAATTCGAACTATCTGTAATATAGTATATATTTATATTGATTCCGGTAATCAGGAGAGAGCATATGAAAATCTGCTCTTAGCAAGTAAAAAATTGTCCGAATGCTCATTGATAGAGCAGATTTACATTTATAAAGCATATATTAAATATTATAAATTTATTAATGACCTGCCTAATCAAGTTCTTTATCAGGAAAAACTATTAGCTGCCAAAGACCTGCTGGCTGAAAGTGATAATCTAAAGAAAGTAGATTAACTTAAAGCTCAACACCTGATCAATCTCTATAAAGAAAAAAGATGACCTTCTGAGAGTGTGCGGCATGGGAAGGCATAGATTGAGTGATTGGGAATGGAATGTAAGGATTTTCAATCCGTGAGAAGTGAGACGTGAAATGTAATGTGAGGATTTTCAATCCGTGAGAAGTGAGACGTGAGACGTGAGACGAAATGTAATGTGGAACACAGAGAGAAGAGGTTTATAGCAACGAACAATTACGAACAAAACGAACTTAAGAAGTATAAGACGGAAAAGAGAAGAGTTTATTATTTATTTGGTCTATAAGTCCTGTAGTCTATCAGTCATGCAGTCTCTCCGTCGTGCAGTCTCTCCGTCGTGCAGTCTCTCCGTCGTGCAGTCTCTCCGTCGTGCAGTCGAGTAGCCGTTATGTTGGCTGGTGGTTGATAATAAAAGATTTTTTTTTGCTTGACATATACAAATGATAATCCTAAATTAATTAGGACAATGGAGGATAACAAAAATGAAAGGGCACATTATTTTATTAATCACTTTGGCAATATTTTCTTTACTTTTTGCTGATGGCACTCCTGCTGAAGGTGCTGGCACAGAAAATGATCCTTATTTGATTGAGACATTGGATAACCTTTTGTGGTTGAGTACTACTGAGGCGGTTTGGGATAGTACTAGTTATTTTTTGCAGACTGCTGATATAGATGCCAGTGATACACAGACCTGGAATAATGGTGAAGGATTCAGTCCTATAGGAAATTATACTTCTCGATTTCAAGGTTCCTATAATGGTGCTTATTACAATATTGATGGTCTGTATATTATTAGACCTATAGATAATTACATCGGACTTTTTGGATTTACTTCCAGATCAACCATTGAAGCTCTTAGTGTTATTAATGTAAATGTGTATGGACATTTTCAAGTTGGCGGTTTGGTTGGAGCTAATAACAATCAATCCCTGATCACTGAATGCAATACAAGCGGAAATGTAATTGGGTATTGGTGCGTAGGTGGCATGGTGGGAATCAATAGTAATAATTCCCCGCTTAATATATGCTATGCAACCTGTATTGTGAGTGGACTCACTGACAATGTTGGGGGATTGGTAGGAACTAATTATAGATCTACTCTCAGCACATGCTATGCCACAGGTAATGTGAGTGGATATACTCTTGTTGGGGGATTGATTGGAGAAAATCATTATCAATCCACTCTCAGCAAATGCTATGCAACCGGCAATGTGACTGGTCATTCATACATTGGTGGTTTAGCAGGAAGTGTTTATTCATGCACTCTCAATGCAAGTTATGCTACTGGTAATGTGATTGGAGAAGCTAATGTAGGTGGTTTGGCTGGACGAAATTACGTTGCTACTATCAGCTCATGTTATGCCATTGGTAGTGTGAGTGGCAATGATCATCATGGTGGCTTGGTAGGATTAAATTATTTTGCACAAATAAATAACTGTGTCTGGAATTCAGGGACAACCGGGCAGACTATCGGGATTGGCTATGATTATGAAGGTGTAATAACAAATTTAATTGGAGCAACAACTGCAGAGATGCAGATAGTGAGTACTTATACTGATATTGACTGGGATTTTGTGGGGGAAAGTATCAATGGGACAGAAGAAATCTGGGATATAGATGATGAGATCAATGATGGTTATCCATATATTTATGATATTGAATTTCCGGTGAGCAATGATGAAAATGTAATCCACCCAGGCGGACAAGAATTGGAAATTGAAAATTATCCCAATCCCTTTAATCCGGTGACTAATATCTTTTATGAATTAGGTGAAGATGCTGAAAATGTGACTTTGGCTGTTTATAATATCAGAGGACAAAGAGTTTGGCAAAAGCAGCTAAAAGAGACAGGCAGGGGAAGTCATACAGTGATCTGGTCAGGAAAGGGGCTGGCATCAGGGATATATTTTTATATGATCAGGGCAGATGAAAATGCTAGAACAGGAAAGATGATCATGCTTAAGTAGGATCAGGATTATGGGGATAAATCGTCGGGATCAGGATTTTCGGGATTTACAGGATGAAGAGGATTAAGAGAATTAAGAGGTGTTTGTTATGAAGATGGTAAGATTTGTTTTTTTAATTTTAGTTTTATCAAGTCAGCTTTTTGCTGATGGCACTCCTGCTGAAGGTGCTGGGACAGAAAATGATCCATATCAAATTGCAATTTTAGATAATCTGCTTTGGCTAAGCACAACTGACACGGTTTGGGATAGTACTTATCACTTTCTCCAAACTACTGATATTGATGCCAGTGATACTCAGAATTGGAATGATGGCGAGGGCTTTAGTCCCATCGGGAGGCTTCACAACTTCACATTCATGGGAAACTATAATGGAGGTTACTACGAAATAGATTGTCTGTATATCAACAGGCCGAACTCCGATCACATCGGATTCTTTGGTAATATTCAAGAAGCAAACATAGAAGCAATTGGTCTTACGAATGTAGAAGTGACTGGAAACGCGTATGTGGGAGGTTTAGTAGGCAAAAGTAATTTATCTTCTTCTATCAGTGAAAGTTTTATTGAAGGTATTGTAGGTGGAAACTTTTGTGTAGGTGGTCTGGTTGGACATTGTTATAATACTTCTATCAGCGGCAGCTTTGCAGCAGGGAATGTAAGCGGAGATGAGTCAATTGGCGGCCTAATTGGATATTGTAATAGTTCTCCAATAGTTGGAAGTTCTCAAATATGTGATAGTTATGCAATGTGTAGCATAACTGGTAATAATTATGCTGGTGGTTTGGTAGGGTACAACATATATTCAACTTACAGTCAAAGTTATTATGATTATGAGACAGTTTTAATAAATGATCAGCACATAATATCAGTTGGCGCTCTTACCAGTGAGTTATATGATGCCTGGATGGATAATGATCTGACCTTAGAGATCACGGAATATCTGTCTTATGATGGAGAATATTATCTCATTAACGATACCGCTGATTTTGAAAAGCTTCTGGCATTTGGATATGAATCAACATACAGTTATAAACTTACGGAAGACATAGATTTGACCAGTAATCCAGATTTTTATATTCCTTTTTTTTCCGGGACAATTAATGGTGACCTTCATACTATTAACGGATTGAATGTAAATATACCTCAAAATGGTCGTATCGGACTTTTGGGTTATATTTATGAAGCAACCATAGAAAACCTTGGGGTAACCAATGTGAATGTGATTGGGCTTCGAGATGTAGGCGGATTGGCAGGTGCAAGTTTTATGTCTTTGATCAGCAACTGTTATTCGACGGGCAGTGTTAATGGTTCTGCAATGGCAGGAGGTTTACTTGGTTTAAATTATATGTCCACACTCAGCGAAAGTTTTTCAGCCTGTAGTGTTACTGGAAACTCCAGTATCGGTGGCTTAATAGGATTTAATGGTCAGTCCATAATCAGTAAAAGTTATGCTGTTGGCAGTGTTGATGGAGCAAACTTACAAGTTGGAGGACTTGTAGGGGAAAATTGTTATTCATCCATTATCAGTGAAAGTTTTGCTGCCGGTAATGTGAATGGGTATATGTATGTTGGCGGCTTAGCTGGCACGAATGATGAATCCGAGATCATTGATAGCTACGCAACAGGCAATGTGATTGGAGAAGATTCCAAAGTGGGAGGTCTGGTCGGACAGAATAGAGATTCATCGATCAGCCGCTGTTATGAAACAGGCATGGCAACAGCGAGTGAATGTGTAGGTGGTCTGATTGGAATTCAAATTAATGGTTCAATCAATAACAGTATCTGGAATATTGAGACATCCGGACAAGCTTTAGGGTATGCAACTAATTATAGTGGCACAATCACTAATTTACTTGGCAAAACAACAGCAGAAATGCTGCTTATGAGCACTTATACGGATATTAGTTGGGATTTTTGGGGGGAAAGTATTAATGGTGATGAAGATATATGGGATATTGACGAAGATATTAATGAGGGTTATCCGTTTATTTATGATATAGAAATTCCGGTGAGTAATGATGAAATGGTAATTGAAAATGTAAAATGTAAAATTGAAAATTATCCCAATCCATTTAATCCTGTGACTAATATCTGTTATGCATTAGGTGAAGATGCTGAAAATGTTACTTTGGCTGTTTATAATATCAAAGGACAAAGAATTTGGTCAAAGCAGCTAAAAGAGACAGGCAGGGGAAATCATTCACTGATCTGGTCAGGAGAGGGTTTGGCATCCGGAATATATTTTTATATGATCAAAGTAGATGAAAATACCAGTACAGGAAAGATGATAATGCTGAAATAAGATCAGGATTATTGGGATAAAACGTCGGGATCAGGATTTACAGGATGAAGAGGATTAAGAGGAGTTTATTATGAAGATGGCAAGTTTTGTTTTTATATTATTAGTTTTATCAAGTCAGCTTTTTGCTGATGGCACACCTGCTGAAGGGGCTGGCACAGAAAATGATCCATATCAAATTGAAACATTGGATAACCTTTTGTGGCTGAGTACCACTGAGGCTGTCTGGGATAGTACCTGCTACTTCATCCAGACTGCTGATATTGATGCCAGTGATACCCAGACTTGGAATGAGGGAGCCGGATTCAGTCCAATAGGGTATTCTGTGCCTGGTAATGGTATGGCATTTAGAGGTAAATATAACGGAAATTACCACATTATAAATGGACTATATATAAACAGGTTAGAGGAATATAATATTGGACTTTTCGGACGTACATATGGAGCTATAATCGAAGAGCTTGGGATAGTGAATGCGAGCATTTCCGGAATCAATAATGTAGGAGTATTATTAGGATATTGTAATGCTACCGAGATCATGGGGTGTTACGCTGCAGGAATTGTGAGTGGAGAAGATAATGTTGGTGGATTGGTGGGAAATAACTGGGGCACCACAATCTGCGATAGTTATGCAAGCGGAAGTGTTAGTGGTAATTATTGTGTAGGTGGCTTGACGGGTTATAATATTTATGATTCTTCGATCTGCGAAAGTTATGCAAACTGTAATGTAAGTGGAAATAATTTTCTTGGTGGCCTAGTGGGTTATAATTACCTGGCCACTATCATTGAAAGCTATTATGATTATGAGACTGTATTGATAAATGATCAACATTTAATATCAATAGGTGCTCTTGGCAATGAGATGTATAATGACTGGATAAATAACAATATGAACCTGGAAATTACAGATTATCTATTTTTCGATGGTGAGAATTATCTTATTAATAATATAGAAGATTTTAGAAAGCTTCTGGCATTTGGTCATGACAGTGAATACAGTTTTCAGCTTACTTCCGATCTTGATCTAACAGGTAATCCGAACTTTTTTATACCATACTTTGCCGGAACTTTCAATGGGTACTACCACATTATAAGCGGGTTAGATATAAATAGTCCTGAGATATGTATTATTGGACTTTTTGGATATACTATTGGAGCAACTATAGAAGCAATTGGTGTAACCGATGTAAATGTGATTGGGAGCTATTATGTTGGTGGTTTAGTGGGAATTCATGTTGAATCTACCATCAGTAAAAGCTTTATCAGCGGTAATGTGGCTAGTGGAGGTAGTAATATTGGTGGCTTGGTGGGAAAGAGTTATTTAGCCACAATCAGCGAAAGTTATGCGAATGTAAGTGTGAGTGGAGATGAATCTGTAGGTGGCCTGGCAGGAAATAACACACACTCCACGATCAGTAATTGTTATGCAACCGGAAATGTGAGTGGAACTCTTGATGTAGGTGGTTTGGTGGGAGCAAATTTTTACACCACTACCAGTGAATGCTATGCCAGCGGAAGTGTGATTGGGAATGGTTTTGTTGGTGGTTTGATTGGAGGGCATTATTACAATTCCACGATTATTAACTGTATTTGGAATGTAGAGACATCGGGACTATCAAATGGAGTTGGATTTGAAGGTCAAGGAACTATACTTAATTTACGGGGAGCAACCACAGCAGAAATGCAGATTATTAACACTTATACTGACATTAGCTGGGATTTTGTGGGGGAGATTATTAATGGAACAGAAGATTTCTGGGATATTAATAGTATTTTGAATAATGGTTATCCTTATATTTCAGACTTGGAATGGTCATTTTATAATAATCTATTAGCGAACTTTGAGGCAACTCCAACTTCAGGACTATTACCCTTAACAGTAAATTTCTTTGATGGATCATTTTCAGGAAGTCCCATCACTTCCTGGCAATGGGATTTTGAGAATGATGGTGTGATAGACAGTTATGAACAGAATCCAACCTGGGTGTATAATGAACCGGGAATTTACAGTGTTAGCCTGACAGTTTCAGATGATATTGAAAGAGACACTTCTACTGAACTGAAAGAAAATTATATAGAAGTGCTAAATCAAATTCATTATGGTGATATAGATAATAATGCAGTAGTAGAAAGTTATGATGCTGGGCTATTATTGATGTATGTGGTTGGTCTGGATCCTCTGCCGGAAGATCCTGTTCCCTGGGAAGCCTGGCGTTTGTTATGGGCAGATGTAGATGTAAACGGTGAAGTTGAAGCTCTGGATGCTGCCTATATTCTGCAATATGTTGTAGGTATAATCACAGAATTTCCCGTTACCAGAATTGGTGGAAATCCTGAAATTGCTATCTCTCTTTCCAATGATTCAGAATATATCTATTTGAACTCAGATAAACAGATCATCAGCCTGGAATATAAAATTATTGAAAGCCGGAATTTGACCATCGGCAACGCAGAGACTGAAAGAGAGGATTGCCTTTATTACCAGAACGAGCAACATTTGGCACTGATTTCTGCGGAGGGTATATCCGGAAATATTTTGAAGATACCATATGAAAGGACCGGCAATGCTGATTGTTCTCTGGTTATGGAATTTGAGTGTAATGGGTTTATAGAAAATATTTACTATACCTTTGATCCGGTACACTTAATGACCAGGTTGAATACAATATCTCCCAATCCTTTTAATCCGTTGACGAATATCTGTTTTGAGATTGAGGAAAGTGGTGATGTATTGATACAAATCTATAATCTGAGAGGACAAAAAGTGGAAACTCTGGCTGATGGGTATTATGGATCGGGAAAACACAATATAACCTGGGATGCTCATGATCTGGTAAGCGGGATATACTTTATCAATATTAAAACGGGCTCAATAAATCAGGTGAAGAAGGTAACTCTTTTGAAATAAAGGGTAATTTAGGAAAGAAGAAGAAGATTTTTTAGCCACGAATAGCCTTCTTTTTTATACGGCTCATCAAGAAGCTCCGAAATGACACCAGCCTTCAATACAATTACGGCTTGGCAAGCGAAAAAATGTAATGTAATGTAAGATTTTTCACCACAGAGGCACAGAGAACACAGAGAAATGTAATGTAAGAGTTTGAGCAACGAATAGCTTTCATGCATTACAGCTCATCAAGACAATTACGAACAAAACGAACTGAAGAAGTAAAATATGCATTTTTTCTTATCCGTGTTAATCCGTGTAATCCGCCTGCCGTACCGTAGCTTTATGCGAAGGATGGTGGCTCAGTGTTCTATTCTTACTCTTTACTCCTCACTTCTCACTCTTCACTTCTCACTTAGTTACTACTTAATCAAACTCATCTTGCGGTTGAGGATTTGCGTTCCGGTTTTTATCTGGTAGAAATAGATGCCTGAGCTGTATTTATCTGCTTCCCAGGTGAAGCTATGTTCTCCTGCGGGGTAATTTTGCTGCATTATTTTCTGTCCGCGGGGGTTATAAATAGTTAAGGTCCCGGAATCTGTGGGGATATTAAATGAGATGATAGTTTCCGGATTAAAGGGATTGGGGTAATTAGCTGCTGTAATGATAGGGATAATTTCAGTTTCTTGAGCAGGCAATGTCCCATTCAACGTCAGATATGGAGCCCAGTCCGTTGAGGCTGTCTCTTTGGAATTGAATTTACTGTGCCGTTGACCATAATCAGCAATGATAACCAGTCCATTATTGGGTACCAATCCATATACCCATTGCTCAACCAGATAAGTGATGTCAATTTCAAACCAGGTATCCTGCATCCCTACGGGTCCGGTGAATGTATATGGTATGGCAGAATCATCATCATATTGAGGGTAAGTATGGCAGTCCCAGGTTTCTTCATCCCATTCTTCTGTGATCAGATATATATTGGCAGCAGTTTGTCCCCCGCCTTCACCACAGGCAAAAAAGCGATGTAAATTCAAGACAGCACTTTCCAGAGTTACTACTGCTGAGACATCAAACTTGAACATAACTCTTTCTTCACCGGCACTATTCTCTTTATTGAGATACAATTCGCTCTCGATATGGGTACCGGTTGTCAGGCAATCAGTGAACATATCATCAGTGGGCGGAACAGAGATCTCATCTGCCAGGCAAAAACCGGCAAGTAATATAAATACTAAAACTAAGACTAATTTGGACATTTAATACTCCTCAAATGATTTGGGGTAATTTAGATCAATTAATATTAGCCGTCAACAAAAATTTATCTGATATAAAGAAAACCGGATAAGCTGCATGCAGCATATCCGGCTTCTTTTCTTTCCGGGGGAATTTATTTCAGTAAAGTTATCTTGCCTGATCGCGTCTGCCGTGAAGTTTGCACCTGGTATAAATATAAACCGCTGGAGACTGGTTTATTCTGACCATTAGTACCGTCCCAATGAATTTCATAAGTATCAGAAGGCAGGTAGCAATCCACCAAAGTATTTATCTTTTGACCTTTGGCATTATAGATCACTAAAGTGATATGATCATCGAAGGGCAGAGTAAACTCAATGATTGTGGCAGGATTAAAAGGATTAGGATACGCTCTGAGCTGTAAATCAGGGGTCTCGGCAATTTGATTTTCATCATTTGATGCAGGCACCAGCTCCATGCCCTGACACCACTGAGCATTATTGATAACAGCATCATGCTGGTGAGATGTAAGGTCGTGGGCAATTTCGCCATAACCTTCATTGAGTTCCCAGCAGGCAAGCAGGTCAGTTTCATAGCCATTCTGGTGATAAAACATCATATTCTGGATTTCGGCATGAGTGCGCACATCCTGCCACAATCTTATTTCATCTATCAGACCAGTGAAACCCCAAACCTGGTTAGCTGACATGCCTATCAGCAGGTCTTCATCTGTATTATCAGCAATATTACCTTCTGGTGGAATGCTGCTGTCATAAGCTGTATCACTCCCGTCCAGATAGATATGCAGATCATTTATCCCATCATAAGTGATAGCCAGGTGCTGCCAGACATTAAGAGTTATGGAATTTTCCAGTGTGTTGCAGCGGATCAGGTCACCAGCTGAGTTTTCAAATTCAAAAACGAGACTATGGGAATTATAGGCAGTACTATTTTCAATAAGATAGGCAGAGAGCAATGTTTTATCAAATATTCTACCAAAGCCAATATTATTTACAGAACCAAATTGAGCGGGATTTATCCAGGCTTCAAATGTGAAACCCTGAGTAATATTCATATCCAGAGCTGCCGGACAGTTCAAATGAGCATCACCTGGAAAGTCTAACGCACTTTCACCATTGAATACGCTGATCATATCGGGTATAAGAATAGATTTCGTGTAAGCAGAGGTAGTTACATTGAGTCGGATAGAATACACTCCCGGCTCAGTATATTCCCAAATTGGATTCTGCTGCTGGGAATCTATAATGCCGTCATTATCAAAATCCCATTCCCAGGTATTGATGGGATCAATGAAGATGGAAGCATCAGTGAATTGAACTTCCAGGGGAAAATGTCCACTTGTGGGACTGGCAGTGAACTGCACGCTGTAAAACAGGTTTTCCCACCAGCAGATCTGATCAGAACTCCTGCCGATAGCAGCCAGATCAAGGTCACCATCATTATCAAAATCTGCTGAAGCAGCACTAAAACCGTCATTAAATTCACCGGGCAGCGGGTTGGCAGTAAAATTCTGCTCTCCATCATTTTCATAGATCAGGGCAAAGCTGGGACTTTGACCTACGGCATACAGATCCTGGTCACCATCAATATCAAAATCAGCGCTATCCATCCAGAGTGCACCACCCAAAGCTCCCAGATCATGACGTGAAAAATCACCCGACCCGTCATTCTCCCACCAGGCTATCAAACCTCCGTTACAGGCAGAGCCAAGTACATCAATATCATCATCACCATCAAGGTCACTGCCGATCACCGTGTGAATGCGGGTGATATTATCATCAATTATTTCTCCTACAGTGAAATTCTGATTGCCGTCATTCTGCCACCAGATCACGTCATTATTGATCTCTCCACAGGCAACCACATCCATGTATTCATCATCATTAATATAATCTCCAAATACAAAAGTGGATTGCTGGAAGACTTCGGAGATAGTGATCTTATCCGAAAATTCCATATTCCCTTCATTTTGCCACCAGACTATCTCGCTGAGGGCATTGCTCATATCAAACTCACTGCACAGAATATCTATATCACCATCACCATCCAGGTCTTTAAGGTCAATAGTGTGCGGCATCACCAGCGAATTATCCAATACTGAGCTGGTAAAAGTCATGTTTGTGTTTTCCAATATGATGACTTGATTACTGGTGAGGGTAGCTATCACAATGTCATTATCATCATCATCATCCAGATCAGCTGCTCTTATTGAACGGGGCATGCCATAATTTGTGAGTAGCTCAATACTGGAAAAATTACCATTACCGTCATTTAACCAGAGCATTGAGGTAGTACCCACAGTGAGTAGGTCATTATCTCCATCAAAATCAAAGTCCAGGGCAGAGACTTCCATGCCTTCCTGAAATTCTCCGGATACTTCATGCATTACAAATTCGCAATCCAAGGCATTTAAGCCAATTGAGCTGCAAAGACAGAAAATAATGAATATCTTCAGCTTCATAACGTCCTCCTGTTTTTCTCTGGCAAAATTACTGGCAGGCTAATCTTTCCAGATAAGTGTTCACATAATACTCATAAATAAAATCATCAATCTGGTTATATCTAACCATGATTATTGCTATATAAGCAATATTAAAGCTCCAGACTTCATAGAGGATATTTGTGACAGGGGCTGTGATACTGCCATCTTTTATGCCCCGCTCATATAATGCCACCAGAGTTGTCTTTATGCTGTCTCTAATCCCCCGGGAAAGCTCTTCAACTTCAGGATCACTAACGGCATAGCGTTGCTTCTCCTGCATGGTATGTGCTATCAGATCTACATAAAGAGGATTCTGGCGACAAAATTCATATAGATCAGAATAATATTTTCTGATCCCCTCTAAACCACTATCCTTTTCCCCGCGAATGCTTAAATGAGCATTATATTCTGCTAAGAAGATCTTAGTGTAAGCATGCCAGATAACTAAGCAGATATCTGTTTTGGATTTGTAGTAATAATACAAATTACCAATTGCCATATCCAGTTTCCTGGCAATAGAACGTAAAGTGGTCTTGTTCACACCTTTTTCCAGAAACTGCTTCTTTGCTTCTGCGATTATGGCATCCTTTACGACCTTCTGTTTCATTCCTTTGATCATTTTTTTAACCTCACTAATTTCGGGGGAATAAGCAAGCTTTGAATCCTGAGTGACAAACACTAAATCAATCTTTTTAAGTCAAGTATTATTTTTTGGACGCGTACTAATAAGCGTTAAAAACTGGGCATTTCCAACCAGCCAGGACCTTGCGAATGGTGTCCACACCTTCGCAAGGTTTAGGATAGGCCAATTAAATTATTCACCGATGTGGAATAATTTATGCTACATAAAAAAGTGGAGATTACTGAAAGAGGAATAGCAACATGAATAAATTATTTTAGTAATTAGAAGAAAATATTAAATCTGAATATGGAGGAAATAATGACTCGTAAAGTCATGTTATTATCATTTTTACTGCTTGTATTTTCACTACAGGGAGTTTGGCATAATGTCAACGAAACTAACAGTGAGACTTTCACCTGTAACCAATTAGAACAAGGTATCACGCAGATCACATTCCAGCTTGACGGTTTCGAACTCGAATCTTTATCAAGATCTGGTGAATCTTTTCAGAAGATCTCACATCCTGAAGCAGAAAGTATGCTGCTTACAGGTATGCCCGATCTTCCCCAGTTCACCACCCTGATAGCTGTTCCTACTGATGGAGAGATAAATATTGATTACACTTTTACATTCGGTGAAACTCTTTCAGATATTTCCATCTATCCTACTCAGGAACCTGAATATGAGTTTCTGGAAAATAAAGATATATTTTCACGTAATAGTGAATATTATAATAATGGAACCCTTTTCCCAGAGGAGAAAGTGATAACGGCAAGTCCGGCTGTAATGCGGGACTTGCGGATTATCCCGGTCAGCTTTTGTCCCTTCACTTATAATGCTGCTACCCGTGAACTATCCATAGCAAGCGAGATCCAGGTTCAGATAAGCACAACGGGAACTCAGCATCTCATGCGAAACACTATCTCCAGAGCTTTTGAACCGATTTATAAAAGTATGATCCTGAATTATGAAGATTTTATCGGCAGACCGGAATATCAGCAGCCAACCCTTGTTTTTATCATAAGTGATCAGGAAGATGCCCTGGAAACTCTGGAATATTTAAAAGACTGGAAACGCCAAAAAGGGTATAATGTAGTAGTTGCTACTACATCAGAAACAGGAACGACCACTAATTCAATCAAAGCCTGGATCCAGGACGCCTACGACAACTGGGAAAATCCACCTGAATATATCTGTTTCTGTGGCGATGCTAATGGTTCTTACGAACTTGCTACCTATGGTAATGGCGATCATCCCTATACTGAACTGGCTGGAAATGATTTTCTAGAAGATGTTATTTCCGGAAGACTCAGTTTTGGTGATATCGGCACATTCCAGGTAATGGTCGCAAAAATACTGAATTATGAAAAAGAACCCTTTATGGGTAGTACGGATTGGTATGAGCATGCTGTTTTAGCTGGAGATACAGGTATTTCCGGACCATCCATGCAGTTTACCTGTGAATCAATAAAAGAAATGATGCTTGATTTTCCTGATAATTATAATACAAGTGCCAGCTTCACTGAGATCTATGGCGGCAGCTTTCCTTCCTCTATCAATGCAGCCCTTAATAACGGTGTAAGTTATATGGTATATCGCGGCTGGATGGGTATGAGCGGATGGAGTCCCGGTAATCAAACAAATAGTTTCATGCTCCCTTTTGCTACCATACTTACCTGTGGCACCGGAGGCTGGACAGGAGGGACTTCTGACAGTGAAACTTTTTCTCGGATGGGTACTGTCACTAATCCTACAGGAGCTATAGGCACTGTGGGCACGGCAACTGCCGGTACACACAGCTGCTTTAATAATGCCTTGACCTTAGGAATATATGGTGGTATATTCCGGGATAGTATTTTCACAATGGGAGGAGCTACTACCCGGGGAAAATATTATCTTTATGAAACCTTCCCTCAAAATCCTTCCGGATTTGTGGAAACTTACCATAATTGGGCAAATCTTATTGGAGAACCAAGTCTCTGCCTGTGGACTGATGTGCCGGAAGAGATGCATATAACTTATGATTCTCAGGTTGCACTGGGGACTAATTACTTATCAGTAAACGTCAAAGATGCCAGCAATACCCCGATCCCCGGAGCCTGGGTAACGATCTCTAATGAATCAGAAAGCTTTTTTACTACCGGTTTTTGCTCAGAAACTGGTGATATACTTCTTGATATCGCGAGTAATGAAATTGGTGAATATGATATCGTGGTTACTTATCATGACTTTATCCCTCATTTAGGTACTATTGAAGTCCAGGCAGCTGACCAGTATGTGGATGTTACAGGAATGCAATTTGATGACAGCGCTGGAAATGGTGATGGGATATTAAATGCCGGAGAAACCGTAGTAATAATACCCACACTCACAAATCTGGGTTCTCAACCGGTTAATGATGTAAATGTAACCTGCCAGTTAATTCACAATTATCTTAGCTTAAATACCACGGAAATGTCTTATGGTAATATCGCTTCTGGAGCTACTGCTGAACCTGCTGCAGGAATTGAAATGACAATTTCTCCCGCTGCCTGTGGTGGAATGCAGGGTTTACTTGTCCTTAATGTATCTGATGATAATGGTAATAACTGGACTAACTGGTATTATCTTAATATCACTGGAGTAAATCTCTTTGCCTCTGAATATGAGGTAGTGGGAGGTGGTATCCTGGAACCCACAATAAGCTCCGAAATTTTCTTTACTCTGGAAAATATGGGACAATTGAGTTCTACTGAACTTACTGCTGAATTGACCTGCCAGAACCCTCGCCTGATCATTACTGACGGCCTGGCAGTGATTGATCCTATAGCTTCCGGAGGAAGTGGAAATAATAGTAATGATGTATTTGGGGTAACTCCCTCAGCGACAATAATCCCTGGCTCACAATTGACTCTGGAAATCCATCTTTCCAATGCTGAAGGATTCAGCCAGACCTGTCATATCAATGTGCCCGTAGGTGAAGTAGAAGTCACTGATCCCTTTGGTCCGGATGAATATGGCTACTGGTGTTATGATGATGGAGATCTTGGGTATGAGAACTGCCCTGAATATAACTGGATAGAAATTGACCCTGACCTGGGTGGAAATGGTACTATAATCAACCTTAATGATAGTGGAGATAATGGAGACAGCGAAGTGATTGCTTTGCCAGATGAATTTACTTTCTCTTTCTATGGAGTACAATATGACCAGATCACTGTCTGCTCAAATGGCTTTATAGCACCCGGTGAACATGATGCACCAAATTTCATGAACCATCCCCTGCCCGGACCTGAAGGTCCCAGCCCCATGATAGCAGCTTTCTGGGATGATCTGGCAGTTAATAGCGGAAATGTATGCTATTATTATGATGATATCGAACATATCTACGTTGTGGAATGGAGTGAATGTAATAATGGAGATACCGGAGCAGATGAGACTTTCCAGATTATCCTCTATGATCCTTTATATTACCAGACAATGACCGATGACTCCCTGATAAAGATACAGTATATGGACATTACTAATAACAACGCGGGTTCATATCCTGCTAACCATGGACAATACTGCACTGTGGGTCTGGAAAGTGAAGGGGCTCAGATGGGCATGACTTATACATTCAATAACACCTATCCAGATGCTTGTAAAGAACTGGGAAATGAAATGGCTATCCTCTTTTCACCACCTCAGTATCCTGAATTTGGACCCTATCTGGAGATGGTTGCTTATGACTATATCTCAGGTGATGATCAATTCATTGAAGCTGGTGAGACAGTAGATCTATCTATCACAATAGCCAATCAGGGTGCAGAAGCAGCCTCGGATGTTAGTGTACAAATGGAAATTGACGATCCCTGGTTCACCTTGATTGATGATGAAGCCACTATTGATATCCTTCCAGCAATTGGAACTATTGAGCTGATCGATGAATTCAGCTTTTCCGTAGATGAGCAGGTTCCTGATGATTATAATTTCACTGTTACCTTTAATATGACGACTGTAGATAATGCCTGGTTCTCAAGCATCTCTCTCACTGCCCACTGGATAAATGCCTTCCTGGTTGATCAGGACAGCATTGATGTAGTTCTGGGACTGAACCTTACCACTGAGCGTACTTTTAATCTTTCCAATACTAGTGCCAATCCGGTGGATTATTACCTTAGAATGGATGATCAGCAACCGACAGGCAGAGATATATCCGGCTCTTTTGTGCATTGCGATTCCACAGTATTTCATCCAGGAGAAGAGCAGCTCTGGCGTTTTATTGTGCATAATGGCTCCTCCTCAAATGAATGGGTAAATGATGTCTGGCTAACCTTCCCTCCGGGTGTAAGCGTTGTTAGCGCAACTAATGCCTATGGCGGAACCGGAGGATATATGGAATGGGACGGAACTACCGGCGATGATGTTACTGTGAACTGGCATGGCGAAGAACCGAATGGCTGGGGAGTTCTTAGAGATGATGAAACTGCTGGCTGGAATGTTGTTGTTCAGATAAGTGAAAATTTTGCCAGTGATATACAGGTAGGCTGGGAAGTCGGCGGTGATGGTTATGGCAACCCTCCTCACAGTGTTATTGGTGAACTGAATTTCAATTTTCCTATTCAATGGATCAACCTGAACACATCTTATGGAAGTCTTGAACCAGGTGAAAGTGATGACATCATTATCTATTACGATACTAATGATATGGAAACAGGTGAATATGACTGCTCCATCAATATCCTTTCTGATAGCTGGTTCTCTAAAATTGTAAATACACACCTCACTGTGGTCACAGTGGATGAAGATGATAATGATATTCATAAGCTAACACAGCTTCTGGGTAACTATCCGAACCCATTTAATCCCAGTACAGCTATCAAATTCAATCTGGCGGAAGATTCGTTTACAGAGCTTAATATTTATAATTCCAAAGGGCAAAAGGTATGCACTCTGCTTCAGGAACAGGTTTCAGCAGGTACTCATGAAGTAAACTGGAATGGCAGAAATGATAATAACAGATCTGTCAGCAGCGGGGTTTATTATCTGAAGCTTAAAACCGGTGATGCAAACCTGACCCAGAAACTTCTGCTTCTTAAATAAATTTTAGTCAAAGACTGATATAACAATAACCGGAGAGATATTCTACTTGAATTTCTCTCCTTTTTTTTTCGTTAATGATGATGACTATATAAAAAGAGAAGCTTATTAACCACAGAGTACTTAGAGGATTATTTTTTTTAACATGAGCTTTTTTTATTCCGAAGTGTACCAGTTCGGTCTGTAATTAAGACGAGATTATTGTGTAAACTGGGCAGTTATATTCCGATCTTTGGGGATATATTTAGAAATATTGAATTTAAGAAACTATTTAATAAAAAAGCTGATCATCTAATTATCCAGTTATGCTAAGGTTCTTTATAAATGTCAGATATGAATTTCAGGTAAACATTTTTACTCTGCATAACCCTTTATAACAATATCTACATAAATATAGAGAATGTCTTATACAATAAATTTATATTTTCTGGCACCCCCCTGTTTTGAACACGACATTATCCCATAAAATGCTATTAAATATATAGTTACTTATCAATTTAATTTGAAATTATTCTTACCCTGAAAGGGTTGTACTATACTAGCCATGGGTTTCAACCCATGGCTAGTATTGTAATGCCCATTCAGGGCAATTAATGTCAGCTTCTATTTTAATTCCGGGGGGATGCCAGTTTATATTTTCTATTGACAGTAAAACTGTCATTGACTTAGTTTTGTGATTAATGAATGAACTTCAATAAAAGAGGAAATGATGACTGAGACAAATAATGGACATAAAATGGTGTTAACTCTTTCTCTCTCTGTATTTAGGCTCTTCAAGCACAAGAAAGAAACGGCCAGAATTTATTATCTCCTGAGGAAATTAAAGTTTGGCTGAGCAGGCGATGTCATCATGGGACATGGAATTAGTTAGTAGAATAAGTGATTTCGGTATCGAAAATAGAAAGTTGCCTAAATACTGAAACTGACCTCAGCAAGATAGGCAACCAACATAAACACACACAAGCTAAAATAATATAGGAGTACATAATGTACAAGAAATATTTTGTTTTATTGGCAATTGTGATATTGCCTTTGATGATTTTTGGCACAGACTGGTATGTGGATTGTACTGCACAACCAAATGGAAATGGGAGTCAACAAAGTCCGTTTCAGGAAATTGGAGATGCAATTGAAAACCCATTAATCAATAATAATGATATAATTATAATATCAGAGGGCGTATATAGTCCAATAGATATAGGGGATATTGGAATTAAAATAACTGCTGAACAAGGTGAAACAGTTACTATCAATGGAGGTAGAAATAGAAGTTGTATAAGATTTACTTCAGCCTGTACAACGCCAACATTAATTAATGGAATAACTTTGACTAATGGATTTGAAAATTTGTATTATGGTGGCGGAATTAGCTGCGAATATTCAAGGGAATTAACAATAACTTATTGTTCGATATTAAATTGTGGAGCTCAATCAGGTGGAGGTATAGCGGTATATGAATCCATACTCAACTGTTCACATTGCATCATCTCGAATAATGAGACATTTTTTCAGAATGGAGGGGGGATTTATGCTTCACACTCAGAAGTTAATTTATCATCAGTAAAACTCTCTAATAATTTAGCTTCTAGTAATGGAGGAGGATTATATATTGAACAAAATTCTGAAGATCATAATATTGTTGTCACTAATACCCTAATTAACAATAATAGGGTAACTGGGGGAAACGGAGGAGCAATTTACATTTATTCCGGTACAGATGAAAACTGTTCTGTTGATCTCAATAAATGTACAATTGTTGACAATTACTATGACGAATATGGATTTGGGGGAATAAGTACTTTTGTTTTACCTTTTTGCGAAGTAAACCTGAATATTGCAAATAGTATCATATATAACAATACCGGGTCACCTCAAATTATACCAGGATATAATGTAACATATTGTGATGTTGAAGGGGAAAATCTATATACGGGTACAGGAAATATAAATGATGATCCAGAATTTGTTGATGCCTCCAATGATGATTATTCTCTGGAGTATAACAGTCCCTGCATTGATACTGGTGTTGATAGTAGCACTTATGATGATCCTGACGGTTCAAGAGCAGATATGGGCTATCTCTACCATGAACAGGATGTATATAGCTGGCAGTATGGTCCCTTTGAAAGACAGTATCTGTGGAAGAGTTTCCCAAAATTGCAGATAGATCCCAATCAGGGGGGTGATGTAGATGTTGAGAACTCTCTGCAGTCATGGAATCCGTTGCAGAATGAGTTAGCAATAACAATCACATTTGAATTTAACGAACTTGATTACGGAGAATATGATGCTGGTGCAGAAACCTGGGATTGGGATCAAAGCGCAACAATATCAAGTATAAAAGGATATAAGATGGAAAAAGATAATGCAACTGGCAGTTTATTATTTTCCAGAGGTGTAATATGTGAATCTGATACATATCTGAATACTCATGCCAGTCTTGAAACCTGGCTGGGATACTTTCTGGAAGACAGTCAATTAGTACTGGATGCATTTCCTTCCAGTGTGCTTGATGACGCTGTACTGGTTAAGACAATGGATTGGACTATCAGCAGAAATACTACAAATGATCGCTGGTCAGGAGCTACAGGTTCCAGTTATATCAATTATGCTGATTGCGTGGTAATAAAAACGGTAAGTGCTCATAATGATTTTACCTGGGAAACACCCTCCCGCAGCGGAGAAGCACATTATAGACCAGTAGCAGAACATTTTTCATTTGATGATGATGTTGATTACTTTCCTATCTATGCAGCATTTGACGTTAACGACATGCCTGACGAAGTAGCAGTTTATATTGATGGTGTCTGCCATGGAGCACAGGTAGTCGAGGATACTCTCTGCCAGATATGCGCCCATATTCTGGAAGAAGATCCCGGTCAGGAAGTTGAGTTTGCTTTATGGTATGATGGAAGAAGTGGAGTAGAGTTTTTAAACAATTACCAGGTTTTTAATGAATCAAAAGATAAATATGAAAGCAAAAAACTGGTAACAGGAATGCCTGGAATCCATTATAAAGTTTTCCTTGAAGGAACCAACGAAAATATTGTTACTCCTCAATTCAACCTGAACTGCTATCCTAATCCTTTCAATCCTGAACTGACCATTTACTTCAATCTAAGAGAAACTCAAGATGTTCATCTGAATATATATAATGTTAGAGGACAAAAAGTGAAAACTCTGGTTAGTGAATTATTCCGTCCTGATGATTATAAAATTGTCTGGAATGGTGATGATAATAGTGGCAATAGAGTAAGTAGTGGAGTGTATTACATTAGATTGCAGGTCGGTGAAGATATAGTGAACCGTAAAGTAATATTGATGAAGTAATTTCTCGTGAGACGATCTGGGAACTGCGAGCTTCTGCTCGTAGTTCCCAGAAAATAAGGATGTGGTTATGAATAAGTATTTGATTTTAGTTAGTATGATTTTTTTATTTGGAGTATTGCAGGGAACTACAATAATTGTTGATATAGAGGGCAATGGAGATTATACTTCAATTCAGGAGGGGATAAATGTCAGTGTGGATGGAGATATAGTGCTTGTCTATCCTGGTCGGTATTTTGAAAATATTGATTTCATAGGAAAAACTATAACTGTGGCAAGCTTGGAAATGACGACTGGTAATAGGGATTATATTGACTCAACAATAATTGATGGTAATCAGACAAGTTGCTGTGTATATGTAAATAACAATGAGGGACAAGGAACAACATTAAGAGGATTTACAATAACAAACGGCATTGGACATTTGATTACTGTAAGTAGAAGGGGAGGTGGTATTTATACTAGGGATGCATGCTTGGATATTATTAACTGTATTGTTAAAAATAATAATGCATATAATGGAGGAGGTATTTCGGTCTCGGGAACCTATCTATATTTAGAAGGGTGTACAATCAGGAATAACAGAGCTTTAAAGCGTGGTGGAGGTTTAATATGTGGTCGCTTATACAGTTCAATCGAATTTTCTGATGACAACAGATGTAATATATATGATAATTTTGCTCCCTGGGGTCAGGATATTTGCAATATATTTGACGAAACAGTGGGAATGGTAACTGACATAATAGTAGATACCTTTACAGTTTCGGAGCCTCTGGGATTTGAGTTATATCAGGGTGGCAGCGATTATATACAGAATTATTCCGGTGGTATGACTTTGGATATTCTTCAGGCAAAATATGAGAAAATAGAAGCAGACCTTTATGTAGCTCCCTGGGGTAATGATGAAAACAGTGGGCTTAGCGAAGCTGAAGCTCTGTATTCGATAAATAAAGCTCTGCAATTAATTTCGGCTGATAATGACCATCCCAGAACAGTACATCTAACGAATGGACTATATGCACCCTGGTATGAAAGCCAGACATTTCCCCTTGTAATGAGAAGTTATGTTTCGTTAATAGGAGAATCAGAGGAAAATACTATTATTGATCTTCAAAATGGAAATTGCGGATTTATAGTTGATCTTTTTGGAGCACTTGGATATGAAGTCAAAAACATGACAGTTCAGAACGGTTATCTACCTGAAGACAATTCTGCCTTTTTTGGACATCTAAGCTATATTAGAAATGCAGAAGATTCTGCTGAACCATTACTATTTGAAAATATTACATTCAGAGATAATAGTTATCGTTTAGCTCTAACATATAATGAAGTAAATTTGACAGTAAGAGATGTTAAATTTATTGGTAATCATGGTGAATATAGTAATCAGGGAAATACTTTTTTAAGGACAAGTTTAATATCGGATAGTGTAAGAACTACATTAATAGAAAATTGTATCTTTCAAAATAATAACAGTGGAACTATCATTTTTTGGAGTGGGTCTAATATACCTCAGGGTTCTTTAACATGCAGTGTAGTAAATTGCCTATTTTACCAAAATGAATTTGAAAATGTACATACGCCAGAATTTCCAGCAGGCATGTCAATTGTCGCTATTTTTACTATGAACTTAAATATTATAAATTGTACATTTACTGGTAATCAGTATTATGGTCCTACTATTGGCGATGCTCCGGTTAAAGTAACAGATGAAGTTTATGCGACTTTTGCAAATAATATATTTTATGATAATGATACCACACACTCCATTATTGCTCACTCGTCTGGTAACGCATTTCCGGTGGTTGTTGTACATCACAATATCATTGAGAATGGTTTAGACGGAATTTTGGATGAAGGCAATTTTGTTATCTGGGATGATGAAACGAACTGGGATGTTGATCCGTTGTTTTTAGGAGAAGGAGATTACCCTAATACTTTGCAGGAAGGCTCACCAGCTATAGATATGGGGACTTTCAATCTCCCGGAAGGAGTGGAATTGCCGGAATATGATCTGGCAGGTAATCCGCGAACTATTGGCAATGGAATTGATCTGGGAGCTTACGAGTGGCAGTATCCGGATTCCAATGATGAAAATGAGATAACTGAGATTGATGAAAATTTAATTATATACCCCAATCCTTTCAATCCCAGCACCGTGATCAAATTCAATCTGGCGGAAGATTCGTTTGCAGAGCTTAATATCTATAATTCCAAGGGGCAAAAGGTATGCACACTGCTTCAGGAGCAGGTCTCAGCCGGAACTCATGAAGTAAACTGGAACGGCAGAAATGATAATAACCGACCCGTCAGCAGCGGAGTTTATTATCTGAAACTGAAAACCAGTGATGCTAACCTGACCCAAAAGCTCCTGCTCCTGAAATAAATTAATTTAAGACTGATATAACAATAACCGGAGAGATATTCCACCAGAATATCTCTCCTTATTTTTGTTTAACGTTAGCTGTTTTTATTCCGAAGTACAACAGTTTCTGACTGAAATTAATAAGAGATTCCTTAAAATGCCAGATATGAATTCCTGGTAAACATTTTTACTCTATATAACCCATTATAACTATATTCATATAAATGAAGTTAATGTGTTATACAATAAATTATGATTCCTATTGACAGTAAAACTGCCATTGACTTAGTTTTGTGATTAATGAATGAACTTCAATAAAAGAGGAAATGATGACTGAGACTGAAACAACTAATGAACATAAAATGGTGTTAACTCTCTCTCTCTCTCTGTATTTAGGCTCTTCAAGCATAAGAAAGAAACGACCGGAATTTATTATCTCCTGAGGAAATTCAAGTTTGGCTGAGCACATTGTCCGCACAGTTAACCATAAAGCCGCTCTGCCAGCCGAAACCGACAAAGCAGCCAATACAAAGCAATGATAAGTTAACCAAAACCAGTATTATGTCAAGCTGGATGATCTTTTTAGGAGGAAAAAATGAAGAATAAAATTTATATATTGATACTGATATTATTACCAGTATATTTATTATCAACTACTATTTACGTTGATGCGAGTGCAGACCCGAATGGAAATGGAACAATAAACTTTCCCTATCAGACAATTAATGAAGCCATTGATGATCTGGTTGATGGAGATACTATAGATATTGCAGCAGGAACTTACACCGAAAACTTAGACTTTGAAGATTATTATTTCACAATGATAGGGGAAGATCCTACAACCACAATTATTGATGGGAATAATAATCCCGCATCTGTTATAGATCTATCCGAAAGTTCAAGTGGTCTTACGGAAATAAACAATCTAACTATCTGTAACGGTAGCGACAGTGGTATTAACATATTTAATAGGAATGTTAATATTGTAAACTGTATTATTAGTAATAATCAAAATTCAGTTAATCCAGGAGGTGGAATTAAATGTTATGATAATACACAATTAGTTGATTATTGCCTTAATATAATAGATTGTATTTTTGATAGCAACGTGACGTCAGTATGGGGGGGAGGGCTGTATTCTACCGGTAGTATCACAAATATATATAATTGTAAATTTCATGATAATATTGCAGATGATCCTAATAACAATAATATTGTTCATGAAAAAGGGGGAGCTATTTGTTATCTTGCAGTAGATGGTGTTATTGAGAATACTCTAATTTATGATAACTATGCTACTCATCAAGGGGGCGCTGTATATCTTATTGGGCAGGAAGTTATACTATTTAATATAGATTTTAAATTTTGTACTATAGTTTATAATAATGCATCAGATGGTATAGGGAGTATAGGAGGCGTACATTCTACACCAGGAAGTTCTTTCGATGTATCTTCAAGTATATTCTGGGGAAACAGCGGAAATTGCCAAGTTACACCTGGACACACAATCAATTACTCATGTATCGAAGGTGGTTACTATACAGGTACAGGTATTATAGAAGATGATCCAGAATTTGTTGATGCAGCTAATGATGATTATACTCTTGAATACTACAGTCCCTGCATTGATAAGGGTAATCCGTCATCAGCTTACTACGATCCTGATGGGTCTTATGCAGATATGGGATGTTACTACCATGAACAGGATGTTTATACCTGGACTTATGGTGGCTCAGTTAGAACTTATATCTGGAAAAGCTTCCCTAAATTTTTTTTTAGGGATTCTAATTCTAATACCGGCCAAGATATAGAGCCTGAATATGCATTTGAGACATGGACTCCAATTCCAGAAGGACTTGATGTATGGTATGAAAATGAAATCACAGAATATATATCAGGAGAAACAGATCCGACATGGTCATGGGATCCCGATAATGATGTTTGCAGTATAGAAGGTTACAAATTACGTAGAAATAACGGCGCAAACTGCCTTTTATTTTCCAGAGGATTATTATGTGAAAGAGAAACAGATCTAACAGTGACTTCTGCAAATGCAGCCTGGCTGGGCTATTTTCTAAAAGATAGTCAAAATGTTTTGGATGCTATACCTGATACGGTTATCAGGGATGCTGTGTTGGTTAAAACGCAGGATTGGAGTATTAGTAGAAATTCTACAAGTGATCCATGGTCAGGCACACCACGTTCGTGTAAAATCAACTATGCTGATTGCGTAATTCTCAAAACCGTTAATTCTCATACTTTTGAATGGGAAACTCCCTCGCGTGATTCGGAACCGGAATATCGTCCAGTTGCTGAGCATTTTGCTTTTAATGACGATATTGATTATATTCCAATATATGCTGAGTTTGATGAAAACGACATACCAGACGAAGTTGCCGTTTATGTGGATGATGTCTGCCGGGGAGCGCAAGTAGTAGAAGATACTATTTGCCAGATTTGTACTCATATACTGGAAGAAGATCTCGGTCAGGAGATAGAGTTCGCTTTCTGGTATGAAGGAAGAAACTCGGAAAAAAGATGCAATAGTTATCTGGTATATGATCAGGAAACTGGTGAATATATATCCGGAAGCCTAATTACCGGAATGCAGGGAATTCATTATGAGGTATCATTTAAAGACAATTATGAAAACGTTGTTCCTCCTGAATATGACCTTAATTGCTATCCTAATCCCTTTAATCCGGAACTGACAATATCCTTCAATCTGGAAGAAACACAGGAAGTAAAGCTGAATATTTACAATGTCCGCGGTCAGAAAGTTAAGACTCTGGTTAGTGAGTTATTCCGTCCTGATGATTATAATGTTGTCTGGATGGGTGATGATAATTTCGGCAATAAAGTGAGCAGTGGTGTATATTACATCAGATTGCAGGTTGGTGATGATATTGTAAACCGGAAAGTGATATTGATGAAGTGATTTTTTAACGTGAACAGTGACCAGTGATTGGTGATTGTAAAAACGCCTGACGTCCTGAGGGACGTCAGGTATATATAATGGGATGTGGATATGAAGAAGTATTTAGTTTTGCTTATTGGATTGCTTTGTATTGGATTTTTGCAGGGAATTACAATAGAAGTTGATATTGAAGGTAATGGTGATTATACATTGATTCAGGCGGGAATTGATGCCAGCTCTGATGGTGATATTGTGCTGGTGTATCCGGGCAGATATTTTGAGAATGTAAATTTAAACAATAAAAATATCACATTATGCAGCCTGGAGATGACCACTGGAAATAGCGAATATATTGCAAGTACGATAATTGATGGAAATGAGACAAGTAGCTGTATTGCAGTATGTAATTACGAAAATAATGTTGTAATTAGAGGGTTTACTATCACTAATGGTATTGGGTGTCAAATTGGAACTCGAAGAAGAGGAGGAGGGATCTATTCATTAAATACTACTTATGCAGTAGAAAACTGTTTAATAGAATATAATAATGCAGAACAAGGAGGGGGGATATATATACAAGGTTCCCAGGTTAGCCTTTCAGGTAGCACAATCAGAAATAATAGTGTAACAAAAAGGGGGGGTGGAATTGCAAGTTATTTTTTATATTCATCAATTTCTTTTTCTTCAGAAAATAGATGTAATATCTACAATAATTATGGTCCCCTTGGAAGAGATATATTTAATTGTACACAAGATGGAGATGGAGTGGAAACTGATGTTATTCTTGATACAATGACAGTATTTGAACCTTTTGGATATGAGTTTTTCCAGGGAGATCCTAATAGTTTTTCTCAGGATTATTCAAATAGTGAATTTGAAATGCTTAACGCAAAACTGGATCGTCTTGATTCAGACCTGTTTGTATCACCTGATGGAAATAACAGCAACAGTGGTATATCTGCAGATGACCCCTTACAATCTATAGACAGAGCGATGCAGTTAATTATTGCCGATGAGGAAGATCCCAGGACAATACATCTGGCAGATGGTATATACTCGCAACAATTCAACAATCAGCAGTATCCTGTTACGATGAGAAGTTATGTATCAATAACGGGGGAATCACAGGAGAATACAATAATTGATCTGAGTGATGCCTTATGTGGCTTCATTATGGATTTTGTTAGTGAATTAGGGTATGAGATCAGTAATATGACAGTCAGAAATGGTTATGCAGATGATAATGTATCATTGTATAACAGACTTTTTGTTTTACATAATACTCAAGGTGTAACAAATCCCGCAATATTTGAAAATTTATTAATAGAAAATAATGAATATAATATGATCTATGTTATTGATGATTTGAATATGATACTAAGGAATGTCACTTTTAATAGTAACTTTTATCTCAATTCTTCCTGCGGAATTAGATATAGCAAAGAACATTTTGCCGACCGTTATTTATTATTGGAAAACTGCAAATTCAGTAACAATAACAGTGCAGAAATATATCCTTCGGGGCTTATGAATAACGAGCAAGCAAGCCTATATATGGATATAGTCAACTGTGAATTTACAGATAACGATCTTGATATAAATTTTAATCCAATGTATCCAAGTTCTGTTAATTTTTTTGGGGTTTATAATGTTGATCTTAATATAATCAATTGTACATTTTCTAATAACTGTTTTGATGATCCCGTGGGTGGTGCCCCCGTAAGATTTTGCCAAGGAATGGAAGTTAATATTTGCAACAGTATATTTTATGGTAATGAGACATCACATTCCATAATTGTACAAGGCTCAGCCAACTCTACCCCACCCGAAGTTACTATCCAAAACAGCATATTAGAGAATGGACAAAGCGGCATATTAGTTATGGAACCTGTTAATATAACATATTGTAGTGAATCTGTCTGGGATAATGATCCTTTGTTTTGGGCAGAAGGTGATTACCCGTATGCATTACAAGACGATTCCCCGGCAATTGATAGGGGTACATTAGAATTACCGGAGGGAATTTCCTTGCCGTTAACTGATCTGGCTGGTAACCCGCGTGTATTGGGAAACGGAATAGATATTGGTGCTTATGAAAATAATCCCTACAGCAATCCGATTAATGAAGATGCACTGGAATATTCGAATCTTGTAATTTATCCTAATCCGGTGAGAGTTAATCAAGGAAGAGGATCAGTTATAATCAATTATCCTGTCAGCAGTGATGATGCCGATTATAAACTGAGCATCTACAACATAAAAGGACAAAGACTTCGTTCATTTAAAATTTGCGAAGCAAACTGGGATTTGCGTGATGATGCTGGTGATATTGTGAGCAGCGGAGTATATTTTCTTCGTGTATCCAGAGATGGAGAATTTATTGAGCAAGGCAAATTGACAGTGATCAAGTAAGTCCCTGGGAACAGCGAGTTCCTGCTCGTAGTATAAAGAATCTTCTCTAACATTTTATTTGTCAACCCAGCTAAGCAGAGCTTTTGAACGGTACTCCGGATAAGAGCCCTGGCGACCGTTATCCCTCTTTTAGTGCTTTTCGTGGCTTTAGTTGATGATAAGCTCTTTCCTTTTTTGTCAACGAAAGGCTCGAAAATCACGAAAAAAATACAGAAATAAGTTTAAGTACATTTTATTGCTAACATATTTGTTAATAAAGGATTAATGTTCTCTGTGCAATCTGATTAGTAATTTCTTTTTCGCGCCTTTCGCGTTTTTCGTTGTTAGAAATCTTCTCTTCTATGTTTTTAGAGTGGGCTCTTACTTAAATAGTTTATATCGTATTTATCAGAATCACGGCAGCGGATTATTCCACTGCCGTGATTTTATATTACAAAGGAAATAATTTCACCTGTAGATACACATGTTCTCTTTCAATAATTTCTAATTCTTTGCAATTGCATTTAAGTCTTTTGTTCTAATTGGACAATATTTACTGGAATTTTACGCTTTTTACATAAATGACTGATATGTAATATCATAATTACCATAAATGTCTCTTCCTTTCTCCCTGTATACTCCCTGTGGCTTCCCTGTGGGTTACAAGTGTATTATTTTAGATTTTCGTAATTTCAGACATCAATAATGTTATTAGTAATTTTTATTACGTTTCTATGGATTCTTAGGATTATTCTAAGGAAAGGGAGCAAAAAATGGTCGGGATGAGAGGATTTGAACCTCCGACCTCGCGGTCCCGAACCGAGCGCGCTAACCGGACTGCGCTACATCCCGACTGACTTACGGAAAATTCTTAACAGTGATTTATCTGTCAAGATAATTGCACCGCTCTGTCTATATCGATTGACAAAAAAATAGAAAAACAAAATCTTATACAAAATCTCCACAGGAGGTATGAGCTTGAAGCGGATTTCACTTACTCAATACGTAAAAGCGGCTGGCTGAGCTGCGAAACTAAGTCCGGGTGACTTACATAAATTGATGAATGGTCTGGAATTACCGTCAAATGAGCATTTGCTGCTGGGATCAGAATCCAGTGATGATGCAGGAATATATCAGATCAATGATGAGCAGGCACTGGTGCAGACTCTGGATATTATCACTCCAGTAGTTGATGATCCATTTCTCTTTGGTCAGATTGCTGCTGCCAACAGTATGAGTGATGTGTGGGCTATGGGCGGTAAAATGCTGACTGCCATGAACTTTGTAGCTTATGATAATTGCCATTTAACGCTGGAAATCCTGCGGGAAATCCTTGCTGGCGGTGCTGACAAAGTGCGTGAAGCAGGAGGAACTATACTGGGTGGTCACACAATAGAAGACATTGAGATGAAATATGGTCTCAGCGTGACGGGAATTGTCCATCCCCGGAAATATCTTCGCAATAATACCTGCCGGCCTGGAGATGTACTGATAATCACAAAGCCCCTGGGGATGGGAGTGATATCCACTTCGATCAAGGGCGAAATGGTTGATGAAGCCACAATTCAGGAAGCAGGTTTCCAGATGGCATTTTTGAATAAATATGCCAGTGAAGCTGCCCTGCGGGTGGGAGTTCATGCGATGACGGATGTAACCGGATTTGGCTTGATGGGGCATCTGAATGAGATGACCAATACGAATACTTCCATTGAGCTGAATTATCATAAAATCCCCATTATTAAAGCCGCCATTGATCTGGCAGAGTATGGTTTATTCCCGGCAGGAGCACATAGAAATGAGGAGTATTACAGACAATTCTGTAAGATCGAGATTAATATTCCTGACAGCCATAAGATGCTGCTTTTTGATCCCCAAACTTCTGGTGGGCTGCTGATCAGCGTATCAGAAAGCAAAGCAGAAAAACTGGTGCAGGAACTGATAGATGCAGGGATTGAGTCAGCAACTATTATCGGTCAGGTTATCCCTAAAAGCGGATCTAATGTAATACTCAGGAGCTGAGATGAAATTGTATCGTTTTGGAAAACCTTTTGAGACTGGGGCCGTATTAGAGAAACCCTTAAAATTTCTGCAAAATGAAGAGATTAACGGTTTCAAGCTGAAGAAGACAAAATATACCATAATATTGCGATACCACATGGCTCAGGATGACATGGTGCTGGGACTGGGTGAACAGATGGGTGGCGTTAATAAGCGGGGCAGGAAATATATCACCTATAATACTGATATTCCTGAGCATACTCCAGACAGGCTTTCGCTGTATGGTTCGCATCCTTTTATCATCATCAAAGGCAGGCGAAAGTCAGGTTTATTTATCGATTATCCTGGAGAGATCATATTTGATATTGGCTTCACGGATAAAGATATTCTGGAGATAACCATCACTTCCCATGATCTTGATATTTACCACTGGCAGGAAAAATACTGGCAGAATATAATTACCGGCTATATTAAGCTTACAGGAGGAGTATATATCCCTCCCAAATGGGCATTTGGTTATCAGCAGTGCCGCTGGAGTTATCCTGATGCAAAATCAGTGACTGAAATAGCAAGCCGGTTCAGGCAATTAGGCATTCCCTGTGATGCGATCTACCTTGATATTGATTATATGCAAGATTATAAGGTATTTACGATAAATGAGGAGCGATTCCCTGATGTTGGCAAATTTACTAAGAAGCTTGCTGATGATGGTTTTCATTTGATACCGATAATTGATCCCGGCGTGAAAATAGAAGCTGGTTATCCGGTTTTTGAAGAAGGAAAAAAGAATAAATATTTCTGCACTGATGCAAAAGGTGATGATTTTGAAGCAGCAGTCTGGCCCGGTCTTACGCATTTACCTGATTTTTCCAGTGCAGCCGTGCGAACCTGGTGGGGAAATTTATATGAAGAATTTATTGAACTGGGAATAGAAGGCTTCTGGAATGATATGAATGAACCAGCCATCTTTTATACTAATTATCAGAAGGCAGAAGTTTATCAAAAACTGCAGGAAGCAGCAGCAAAAAATGAGATTGAAGAGATTGATCTGATAGGTTTGCAGTGGCAAATACGCAATTTTCATAATAGCAGAGAAGATTATCAAAGTATCTATCAGCATCCGGATAATAGTGAATCCATCTGCCATGACAAAATTCATAATCTTTATGGAGCACAGATGGCACTGGCTTTTTCTGAGCATGTGCAAAAACACTATCCAGACAAACGATTCCTGATTTTCAGCCGCAGCAGCTATAGCGGTTCTCAGCGCTATGCCGGTATCTGGTATGGAGATAATAAAAGCTGGTGGCAGCATCTGAAAATGAATATCAAAATGCTCATCAATTGCAATCTGGCGGGATATCTATACAGCGGAGCTGATATCGGAGGCTTTGGAGATCACTGTCAAGCGGAGCTGCTGTTACGCTGGCTGCAGCTCGGTGTTTTCAGTCCGTTATTCCGTAATCATTCTGCCATTCACACCCGCCGTCAGGAACTTTGGGAATATGACAAGGAAACCCTGAATATTTCCCGGAATATTATCCGTCTACGCTATTCACTGTTGCCCTGGCTGTATTCTCAATTTCTGGAATTTGCCAGCATGAATACCCCTTTGATCCAGCCTCTTTTCTGGCATTATAAGGAACAGCGTTGTCAACAAATTGAAGATGAGTTCATATATGGTTCCAGCCTTTTAATTGCACCCGTGTATCAGCCAAATGCATCCGGCAGAAATGTGTATCTGCCAGGAAATAACTGGCTGCTCTGGCAGGCTCGCAGTTGGGAAGAACGCAAAATGCAGGTAATCCCTGCAGGTGATCATTACCTTGAATGCCCATTAGACAGGCAATTGATCTTTATTGCAGAAAATTCTCTAATAGCACTTCAGGAACCTGAAGATTATGTGGATCAGATAAAACCTGACACCTTATTCATAACCGGGCTGGTGACAGAATCTGCCAGTATCAAGGTTCTGGCTGATCAGGGTAAATATCCTGCTTTTGCCGGCATAGCAGTTTTGGAACTCAATGTAGAACGTAATGGGATTGATTTCAAGATTACTATTAAAACAGTTAACAGAGAGCTTTTGCAATGGCAAAATCTGGTATTTGAACTGTATAATGGACAGGGAAATCTAATGGTGAAACACCGAAAATTATTATAAAGAGGAATTATGAAAAAAGCGATCTTGGTAATATTTATTTTTAGCTGCTTATTACTTAAAGCTGAAGTCAATGTTGATAGAATACAAAGATATGCCGGGAATAATGCTGCCGGATTATTAAATCTGTGTGAGACAACTGCCCCGGACACACTGGAATACGTGGAATTCTTACTGGAAAACTGCTCTGATTCTGATCTGGCAATTCTCACTCCGGAATATTTGATGGATAATATTAGATATGCGCTCAAATCTCAGGAACTGGCATATACTAAAAACTATGATCATGATATTTTTCTGCACTTCGTGCTGCCACATCGCATGTCTCAGGAACCTCTTGAAGACTGGCGTCCTGCATATTTTGAAGAGCTGGAACCATTGGTTAAAGATCTGGAAACTATTGAAGAAGCAGCCATTAAGGTAAATCTGTGGTGCCTGGAGGAAATGACTTATAAACCTACCCACGGTAGAGATCAGAGTGCATTTACATCATCAAAACGTGGTTATGGACGCTGTGAAGAAATGATGATCATCTATATGTGTGCCGCAAGAGCTGTGGGTATCCCTGTCCGAAGCTGCTCTGCTCCTTACTGGAATTTCACGAACAGTAATCATGCCTGGATTGAAGTGTGGACTCCAAATGGCTGGAAATATCTGGGAGAACCGGCAAACTCACTCAGCAAAACCTGGTTTACTAATACTACCCAGAGGGCAACTTTGATAACAGCTAAAGCCTTTGGAAATTATCAGCATCCGAATGTTATCAAGCAGGAAAATGATGTAACCACCTTAAGTTCCATAGAATATTACACAGACAGCTATCAATGCCAGATCACGGTTTTAGATCAAGACGGAGAACCAGTCCCGGAGGTTACAGTAATGCCTTTGGCAGTGTCTTTTGGGGGACTTTGGCCCATGACAGATCTCACAACTGATGAAAATGGAGAGTGCTCAATACCTTTAGGACAAGGAAGCACTTTGATCATGGCAGGAAAAGACAGCCTGGCAGCCTGGCAGATGCTGGCAAATCTTGATGGTGAAGATAGAAAGCTAACTCTGACCTTCAGTGATGATAATACTATGGATGAAGATTTCAATTTCCTCTTTCCCCTGCCAAATTCCAATCCGAAAGAAAATGATGAGCCCGTATTCTGGGAAGATAATTTCAGTCTGATGCGGGAAAATGCTGACCTGAAAAGAAAGAACAGACTTAATTCTCAAAAACATACAGCGGATTTTGCCCAGTACTATGATCAGGTTAATGATAATAAAACCAAAGATGATGGATATTATACTGACCGTAAGGCATTTCTGGAAAAAGCAGACGAACTTGCTGCTAATGCAGATGATTTCCTGCACGTATATGACCTGCAATCAGATAATGGTAAATGGGTACTTGCCGAAATGATCAATACCTGGGATATCAAAGACCTGTGTGAGATACCTGATTCCCTTGCACTGCAGGCAATAGTAGATATTTTCTCTGAAAATCTTAATAGATATAATCTGACTGACAGCCTGTTTTCCGAGGGCTGCATAGCACGCACCTGGCGCTCAGCAAGTCCAGTGCAGAATGGCTGGCAGAAAGGATTTTATCAGCTTATCAAGCCACTTATGGATGATGAGATTGATAGCACAGTATATAATATTTATCATTGGATATTAGAAAGTACGGAAATCGAAGAGGATTTCATCTGGACCTATTATTCCTGTCCTCTCACACCTCCAGAGATCCTCAACCTGCACTATATCCCTGAGTTTTACCAGA
>Ga0208648_1000626_pt1 | contig 33809 bp, 26 predicted proteins | sample AntAceMetag02UKL_FD_184772 | JGI IMG/M metagenome (GOLD analysis project Ga0208648, IMG submission 184772) | Saline lake microbial communities from Ace Lake, Antarctica - Antarctic Ace Lake Metagenome 02UKL (SPAdes) (version 2) | ecosystem: Environmental > Aquatic > Non-marine Saline and...
AAATTGGGGGCAACTCTGTTAATGAAATCGAGAATTTTTTAAACAATGCTTATACAGGCTGGGATATTTCACCTATTGGTGTACTTTTATTAGGTGATTTTGGTACAAATGCAGAAAATTCAATTATCTCACCGGTTTTCGATGGTTATTGTGTTTCAGATAATATGTTTGCAGATGTTGACGGTGATTATTTACCCGAAATGGTAATATCAAGAATCTGTGCAACTAATCAAATTGAACTTGAAATTATGATAAATAAATTTATTGATTATGAAACATCTCCACCACAATCTCAAAGTTTTTATCACAATCCAGTTACTTCGGTTGCTTGGAATTCATCTTCAACAAATCAGTTATATATTGAGGTTGTCGGTGGTTTTTGGAAAAACATTTTGAATAAAGAACCAGTTAGAATTAATGAGATTATGACAGGTAATCCTTCTGTTGACCCCTGGACAACGAATCCGGAATATATACCTTATGTAGAATATTTCGGGCCGAACGGGCTTGGATATATTCCTGAAACACCGGCCGAATTAGGAGGATGGACAGGAGGTACTGCAAATTTAATAAATGAAGCTATCAATCAGGGTGCTTTTATGCTTATTCATAAATCTAATGGAAATATTAACGGTTGGGCACTTCCATCATATACAACGTCAGATATTAACGGATTGACTAATGAGGACCCGGTTTTTGTTTTTTCAATAGATTGTTTAACAGGAAAATTCAATTCCTCTCAGGAATGCTTTGCTGAAAAATTTCATCGATATTCGTATAACGGTTTAAATTCCGGTGCATTAAGTGTTATTGCTCCCTCTGAAGTTACTTATTCATTTGTTACAAGCTGGTTTGGTTGGTATGTGATTGATTTTCTATGGAATGACTTTTTACCTGAAATACCGTCTTATTTTGAATCTGAATTCAAATATACTGCTTTTGCTAATGCAGCCGCAAAGTATGCCCTTAGTGCCTCTACTTTTCCTTTTAATCCTTCAGTTAAAACTGTTACATACAATCTGTTTCACCATTTTGGAGATGTTTTTTCTGTAATTTATACCGAAATACCTCAAGCACTCTCCATTGTTCATAGCAGTACTATTCAGGAAGGGATTGATAATATTTCGGTTTCGGCAAATGAGGGTGCATTTGTTTGTTTTTCAGTTAATGGAGAAATAATCGGTAGGGGAGAGGTTCAAAATTCTCCTGAAATTATTCAAATAATCCCACAGACGGCAGGGACTCAAATTGATGTTGTTGCTACAAAAGGTAATTATTTCAGATATGAGAATTCAATAAATGTTGTTGGAGGAGGAAATTCGCAAGAAATTCCATTAAATTCGGGTTATCAATTTGCTTCGAGTAGAATAGAACCTGAAAATCCTGATATGTTAATTGTTTTACAAGATATTTTAAATGACAATCTTGACTTTGTTAGAAACTCAAATGGTGAGACATTGAGAAAAATTGGCCCCAATTGGGTGAATGGAATAGGTGACTGGATTTCTACTGAAGGCTATTTATTTAAAATGAATGCAAATACTTCATTTCAAGTTTCCGGCGATATTGTTGATCCACTCTCTCCGATTGCGCTAAATCAGGGTTATCAATTTATAAGTTATTTGCCCAACATTTCGATAAATGCCTTAGTTGCTTTTGAAGCTATTCTTAATGATAATCTTTGCTTTATTAGAAATTCAAATGGTGAAGTGCTTAGGAAAATCGGCCCTAATTGGGTAAATGGAATCGGTGATGCAAAGCCCGGTGAAGCATATCTGATTAAAATGTTTGAGGATGATGTTTTGATTTATACTATTCCTTATGCAAAATGATAGATGTTAATATCTTAATTATATTTAATATAGTAGATTTCAAACTGTTTAGGTCTTAAAATTTGAAATATATTGGTAAAAAAAAATCAGTACTTATTCCATTAAAGATTGAGTCATTAATAAGGCTTTTCAAATTATTATTTTTTAGTAATCAAGTAAATTATTCCCAAACTAATGTTTCTAATTCTACTTCTGTCGGTTACATTATATACACTATTAAGTTTTATCATATTAACAATGGGTTGCTGTAAAACAGTTGATAGGAGAATTTTTTCGGAAACCTTATAGGACAAACCACATTGAACTGAAAAAAATATTTCTCTAAAGGTGCTTATATTATTTTCAAATATCCTGTTTTCTTCATACGAGTATTTTACTGCAAGGCTATACGGGTATTTTGTTGCAAGGTTTGTGTAGAGCATAATTGAAGTAACACCTCCAAATGACATATTCACTTTTTCATTTAAAACAACTCCTAATTTTATTGGAATTGACATGTAAAAGGCGTGAATTTTTTCTTTTATTTTATATTTTTTATAATCAGCTTCTTTAGCATATATTGGAATTCCGTTTTCATCGATAAAAAGACCATCTGTACCTATTGGACAAAACCCCAATTTCATAGTCCTACCAATAATAATTGTATTATCAGGTGCATGACGATGACAATATTTAGATGACGATAATGATGTGCATAGTTTATTGTAAAAATAATCAAATGATAAACCGCAAATCAAATGGTACTTCTTGAATATCTTATAGTTTACGTTTGCAATTATTTTAGCATTAAATCCAATACTCCAATTTCTTTTATATTTATTATTACGATAAGTAAACACATCGCCACCGTAAATAGGTACTGATGCATAATCAATTTTAGTGACATTCCATAAGTTTAATGGAATGTTTGGCCCAATCTCAAAGCTATAATTTATTTCTTGTGCGAAGAGTATGTTAATACTAACCAATAAAATACTTAATAATATTATTCTCATTGATTTAAATTTTTATTATGAGTTGCTCTTTGTTTTTTTTTAAGCAAGTAATTTATCCCAAAGCTAATGACAGAAACATTATTTCCTTCCGATACATTATATCTACTATTAAACCTTATCATACTACCAAAAGATCGCTGATAATTAGTTAAAAGGCTAATTTTCTCAGAAATTTTAAAAGAGAAACCACACTGAAACGAAAAAAGAAATTTCCGGCTATAACTCAAGTTATTTTTATTTATATCATTGTTTTCAACAGGATAGCTTGTTGCGATATCAGAGTTGAGCAATATGTTTGTTTTGCAGCCAAATGCAAAATCTATTTTTCGGCTTACAGAAAACCCCAACAGAATTGGGATTGACAGGTAAATATTTTTAATTTTCTCAATAATTTTATAATCTTCAAAATTCCAAAAGTAAATAGGAAGTCCGTTTTCGTCCATCTTAACATACCTATCCCTAAAGTCCAAACCATAAACATCTATGTTTTCATACATTAACAATAGCGGTTGTTGATCTGAAACAAAAACTTTATAATCATATGTAGAATATAAAAGAGTTGTAGTAATTTTATTAGTAAAATAATTTAAGGATAAACCACTAACTAAATAAAACTGCTCATTAAGTTTATATTTCATTCTGGCACCGATGTTAGCACCATATCCGATATCTCCATCCCTTTTATATAATTTAGTATTAACTTCATAATAATAATAATTATATACCCGGTGTGAATATTCAAGCCGTGTCATATAATCAGATAAAAAGGAAACATTAGACCCAAACTCAATGCTATAATTAATTTTTTGGCCAATGACGATATTTGAAGTTAGTAATAGAACACTTAAAAATAGAATTTTCATAATGTTGGTTTTTTTATTTTGCCAATAACTCTGAAAAAATATCATTCCATATTATCTTCCACACAGGGTTTGTTAGCCGCATTAATAATGTAAATTCATCTTTAACAATTATTTTTTACTCAATAAAAGCAAGCCGTAAAGCGTGTTAACTGTAATCATTGAACAAAGTAACAAAAAATATTTCAGATTATGAAATAAAAAATAGAAAGAGTTTAAATGTTTACAGAAAAAAAAGGGGGCATGCAATGAGGTGGGAATTAGAGAAAATTAAGGAGAATGATGAAAAAAAACGCCACGAATGCACGAATAAAAACATGAAACACCCTTGAAGAGTATATTTCGCCATGTAGGAGAATGATTATATTTTTACTCAAATTCTAAAAATATTATGTTAAATAGTATAAGAAGGATTCCATCTTTTCAAAAGATGGAATCCTTTTCATTTTATTTGGCAACCTTGACCAATTTTTAGTTATTCTTGATCACTCAAAAAATTAGGAGTACAATTTTTTCAGATGAGGATTGTATTCAAGAAAATATTAAACACAAAAGTAGTTTTAGTTTCTTCAAACAGCCTCTTTATTTATATCAAACCATTGGTTGATAATGAAAAACAATTAATATATCCTTAATTTTTTCGGATTTTGTCGTGTGTCGAAAACCCTATTTATATATATATTATTTTCCCTGACATGATATACTATTTTATAGTCGCTTTCTACTAATCTACGGTATTCTCTTATTAGCTTTTCAAATTTGGGTTCTTTTTGCCCTGCTAATGGCATTTTATTTAATATTTCAACTCTATTGACAATTTTAGAAACAATTTCAAAAGCCTTTGAATCATCGATTTCTGTCCTTAAAAACACATAGATGTTTTTTAAATCATCCTTTGCCTTAAATGTCCAGATTATCTCCATGTTTGAATGTTCTTTTTTAATTCGGAATGGGAAATAAGCCTGCCTTGCTCAATATCTTTTTCCGATTCTAAAATAGAATTAATATAAACATCCTTATCTATAATAGATATCTCATTAGTAAAGCTCACAAAAGAAAGCTCTTTCATCAATGATAGGAAAAATGATTTTCTATCGGCCGGTATTTGAATTAAATAATTTTCCATCTAAGTAATTTTTATTCTGTTTTACAAAGATAATAATTAATTATAAAAATAGTACATAGTTTTGAAATTGGCTAATTTATTCGAGGGAAATTCATCCGGCGTTTGATAGTCACGGTGTGACTTAACTCTACTCACTAACTTTTTCCAAATTCCTATCCCGATACCGAAAATAGAAAATACTTAAAACCCCCAAAATCACCAAACAAACAGCGATTATTTCAGCCTGCGTGACTTTCATGCCAAGAAAGTCATATTTAATATTAATTCTGATTTTTTCAATAACAAAACGTTCAATTGCATTCAGGATCAAATAAAGGGAAAATATTAATCCCGGAATTCTCATTTTTTTTCTAAGAAACCATAAAACAAGAAAAATAACAACCGCCATACATGTTTCATAAAATGGGGTAGGGAAGACCGGTTTATCAAGAACAAAGCAATGACTTCCCGAACAATTACTTAAGTGAACACCTTCGTTAATAACATTATGCGGATAATCAAAGGCCCACATCCAATTGGGTAAAAAGCCAAGCCATTCGGGTTTTGGTTCAAGATTTGGAATGCCCCAACAGCCGTCACCTGACATCTGGCAGCCAATACGTCCGATTCCATAAGCTAAAATAAGAGTCGGAGCAACCACATCAGCGATTACGGGCCATGGAATTTTATTTCGTTCGGCATATATTGATACGGCAAAAGCTGCAAAAATAAAACCTCCATAAAATGATAAACCACTAAATGAAAATATTGTGGAAATCGGGTCGGCTATCAGATCGTCAATATGTTCAATTGCGTCGAAAACTTTTGCTCCAAGTATTCCGAAAAAAGCGGCAACCACAATAATGTTTCCTGTAATCTGATAAGGATGAACAGTTTCTTCGACCCACTCAGGCTTTTCCAGTTTTTCTTTTTGTTTACTTCTGTATTTTAAAAAAGCTGAAATTGCCGCAAAAAGAATTCCTCCAAAGAAATTTCCTTCCCCTGAAAAAATGTACTCTTGAGGATTATCAGCAAAAAAATCATAATTGTTGAACGCCCCTATTAATTTAAAGCCAATAATAAAACCAACAATTGCCGAAACGAGTAAATCAGTAATACTTGCAGGCTTACCCTTAAGAAATTTCTTTTTTAATGAAGATAATTGTCCGGTTTTTTCCCTTCTTTTCAATTCAAAATAGATTATTACTCCTCCTGTTAAAAAAGCAAGAGCTACAAAAAATCCATAGGTTTGTATAGGAAGATTGAGATTTGTTCCTAACAAACCGTTTATCATGTCACTAAATTTCGGATACATAGTTAATGATTAAATGATTGAATGGTTGAATGTGTCATTTGTATATATTTTTTTAAATGCTTAGAATTTTGGCGTTTATATTTTTTATAACTTATATATAAAATCATTTGCATTTTAAAGTATTATTCTCGAGCACTTTAGATGATTGTCTTTGAACTTCCATTTTAATTTTATAATTGGGTTTAAACATTCAACACTCAACATTCAATATTCAACGACCAAAGGGAGTTCGTATGGATGTTGATTTCCTGCTTTTTTTACTTTTATATTGCTTATTGTGTGTTGTTTATTGAATGTTTGTACATTGTTCATCCCTAAATATAATTTTGAAAACACCATCCGAATCAATTTCGCTTAAACGGACTTCGATGATTTCATTTATCAAACTTTTGTCAATTTTTGTTTTTACTCTGATATAGTTTTTCGTATAACCGAAAATAAAATTTTCTTTGCAATCTGACTCAAAAAGGACTTTTGCTATTTTGTTCACATTTTGCTCATAAAACGAAAGTTTCATCTTTTCCGATAATAAATGTAAGTCCTTACTTCTCTGTTTTTTCTCACTATTTGAGACTTTGTTTTTCATTTTTGATGATAAAGTATCAGGCCTGTCTGAATAGGAAAAAACATGAATATATGAAATTTGAGATTGTTCGATGAATTTAAATGAATCAGAAAAATCTTCGCATGTTTCACCCGGAAATCCGACTATTACATCAATTGCAATACAAGCATCCGGAATTAATTGCTTGATTTTTTTTATTCGTTCCGAAAACAATTCCCGATTATATTTTCGCTTCATTGCAGCCAAAATTCTATTTGAACCTGATTGTAAAGGAATATGAAAATGAGGAAGTATCTTTTTGGAAGAGGCTATAAATTCAATTATTTCATCAGTTAAAAGTTCGGGTTCAATTGAAGAAATTCTGATTCTTTCAATACCTTTAACTTTATCAAGCTGTTTGATCAGATCAAAAAATGTTTCATTATTATTTTTCCCAAAATCACCAATATTAACACCGGTCAGTATAATTTCCTTAAAGTCGGTTTTCCCGATTTCTTCAGCTACTTTAATTGTATTTTCAATTGTGTCGCTTCTACTACGTCCTCTTGCAAAGGGAATTGTGCAATATGTGCAAAAATAATCGCAACCATCCTGAACTTTGAAAAATGAACGTGTATGTCCCTCGGTGGAATATGATGGATTGAATGTTTTATCAGATTTTAAACCAGATGTTTCAATCTTTATAGTTTTATTATTATTTTTTAAAATATATTCCAGAAGCGAAAATTTTTCAATATTCCCGAGAACATAATTTACACCTGGAATTTTTGATATTTCATCGGATCGCAATTGTGAATAACAACCAATTACTGCAATAATTGAATTTGGATTTCTCTTATGTGCTTGTCTGATTGCAGCTCGGCATTTTTTTTCGGCAGTTGCAGTAACAAGGCATGAATTAATTACATAAACATCGGCCTTGTCTTTATGCGAAACTAATTCAAAACCATACTCAATAAAATTTCTTGAAATTGTTGAAGTTTCGGAAATGTTTAGTTTACAACCAAATGTTTGAAATGCAATTGCCTTTTTTTTCATTGCCGCAAAGATAATTGATTTTGAATATTTGTTGATATTGAATGAAAATTATTGAAATTATACTTCCCTAATACCCAAAAAAGTTTCAATATTATCGATTGCAATCGAATTAAAATTTTCTTCACCTATAAATGCTCGCAAATCAAGTCCAAACCTTCGTTCATTGGCTTCGGTTTCAACCATATAATAATCAGATCCAAATAAAACTTTTTTCCTGACCTTTTCATCTGTTAATAATACTTTTAGCAATGAGAAATATTTTACATTATTCATTGTAAAAGAAATATCTGTATAAAAATTTTCTCCTTCAGAAATTAAGTCTTTAATATATCTAAACCAATTATCATCTATTTCAGGATGATGAATAAATTCGTTCCAAGAATATTCTGATCCAAAATGTGCAAAACAAATTTTTAGTTTAGGAAAATCTTTGATTACATATTTGTAATTTAAAGGGTTTGTGAAATTTGAACAAAGTTCTTTCCTTTTCCTTCCTTTAGTTTCAATTGGTGTTTTTGACTTTTCTAATAATTTGATTAACTCTTTCTTTTTCCCTTTAAAATGTACAGGATTATAGGGGCTGCAATGCGCAATTATTGGCAGTTTTTTCTTTTCACAATATTCATAAATTGGATATAAATCTTGGTCATAAGGAAAATAACCTAAAGGCGGATACAATTTTACCCCTCTAAATCCCAGTTTTTCAACACTATGTTTTAATAAATCTAAAATTCCAATTCTCCTCGGGTCAACATGAATAAATGGAATAATTTGTGGGTATTCAATTTTTAATTTTCCAAGTTCCTCAATTTGTTCTGAATAATCTCGTGGAACTTTACCTGCACCCATAAATGCCATATCCATCGGTAATACAATAAATTGTGTTCCTGTAGGATAATATTTTTTACATTCTTTGAAAATGCTTTCCTGTGATCCTAATTTTCCAAGGTTTATAAACTTTACATATCTGTCAAACATGTCTTTGTCTGAAAACGGAATGATATTTTTCAAAATACCTGTTACCAATTTATAACCGATTTTGGTTTTTAAAATCTTAACCAAAGCTAACGGAAGAAACTTTTCAGGAACATCCGTATCTTTAAATAAATGAATATGACAATTGTAATACATTTTTAATTCCTCCAAAATTTAATTTTGGATAAAATTACAAAAAATATTGTTTTAAATATCAAAAATTTCGATTAAAAAATTTTTAAAAGAAAAAGAGGTTACAATTTTTGCAGAAAATCCTTTTCAATTAACTCAGAATGTTTGATAACATTTCTAACCCAATCAAGCTTAATATCCAATATTTCAGCTTCTGAAAGCTGCCAGTTAATATTTGATTTTTTTAATTTCTCTGTCAGAGAATATAAACAGATAGCAGCAGAAACTGAAATATTAAAACTTTCCGTAAAGCCGTACATCGGGATTTTTACAAAATAATCGGCATTATCTGAAGCCAAATCTGATAGCCCTTTCAGTTCGGTACCGAAAACAAGCGCTGTTTTCTGATCAAGAGGTAATTCATCAAGCATATATTGATCTTTATGTGGGCTTGTGGCAACAATTTTGTATCCCTGTTTTTTCAATTTATTTAAAGTTTCTACCGTATTTTCTTCATTATTATTATGTTTTATCAAAGTCAACCATTTCGATGAACCGAGGGCAACGTCAGGATTAACATAGTATTTGTTTTTATTTTCAACAATGTGAACATCTTGAATTCCAAAACAATCGCATGTTCTTAAAATTGCACTTGCATTATGTGGTTGAAAAATATCTTCTAAAACAACAGTCAGATATCGAGTTCTGTATTTTATGATTTTCTCAAATTTATCACTTTTATTTTTTGTAATAAAACTTAATAAATACGAAAGTAATTCATCTTTAGTGCTTTTTGAAAGTTTATTGATCATTGAAAATTTAATAATTATTTTTTGGATAAAGATCGTTCCACCATTCAGTCTGCTCTTTTAAATATTTTGCAAACCAGGCCATGATTGTTTTTTGCCATAAAATACGTTTTTTATAATCCGTAATATGGTGATTTTGACCTTCTATTTCAACAAGTTCAACTGTTTTTCCAAGCAGTTTCAAGGCCGTATAAAGTTGAATACTTTCACCTGGAGGAACATTTGTATCTTTTGAACCATGAAGTAATAATAAAGGAGTTGATATTTTATCGGCATTAAAAAGCGGACTTTGTTCGATATAAATTTTCTCATTATTCCATGGAAAACTATTGGCTGTGGCAACCGAACTATATAAATATCCCCAATATCCTTCTCCCCAATAACTTGAAATTGAGCTTATTCCGGCATGTGAAATTGCTGCTGCAAAAATGTCGGTTCGGGTTGTCAGCAACATGGTCATAAATCCACCATAAGATGCCCCTATACAACCAATCTTTGTTTCATCAATAAATGAATGCTCCTCGCAAAATTGTTTTGTTCCGTCAATAATTTCATCGGCAACCGTAATACCCCAATTATTAACGTGCATAGCCGAAAAATTCTGTCCATAACCTGTTGCTCCGCTTGGTTGAAGAACATAAACAACGAAACCATGAGCTGCAAAAAGATTTTTAGGATATCTTCCTCCAAAGCTCCTGATTGTCGGCGACGTGCCTCCATAATAATAAACTATTAAAGGATATTTTTTGCTTTTGTCGAAATTCGGAGGGAAGTAAATTCTACCCTCAATTTCAATACCTTCATTATTATTAAAATTCCATTCTTCGGTTTTTCCAAATTTTATGTTTTCAAAGAAATCTTTTTCAGGGAATGAAATTGTTTTATTTTCATTGTTTTCAAGGTCTATTGCAAAAGCTTTTACGGGTGTCGAAATACTTGTTCCGGTGTAAACCGCAGTTGGTTTTTCTTTTGCAAATGAAACGTTATCGACAACATCGCAAGCAAGTGGAAGTTCGGTAAAAGTTTTTTCTTTTAAATCATATTTAAATACTCTTGTATATGTTTTATCACCTGCAAGAAAATATATTTGATTATCGAATTTATTCCAAAAAGTCCTGTTTATTGATGGCTTGAAATTTAATGATATAGCTTCAACATTTTTAGTTTTCAAATCATAAATATATGCCTGAGAATCGTAATCATTCGGCGTTTTTCCGTTTGTTACATTGTTCCCGATATTTCCAAAAAGTAGAGGTCCGCCTGTAACAAGAAGTTTCTTTTCATCAGGTGAATATGAAACCGAACCTGAGTAATTATTTTTCCAAATAGTGTCGGTTTCGAGGGTTTGCAAATTCAAAGAGAATAAAATTTGTTTTGAATAAGGTCGTTCGGTGAAATCAGGATAGTTTTGACTAAAAATTATTGTTTTTCCATTCGGGCTAATATCATGAAGACTTGTTGAAAGCTGCCCGTAAGTTAATCTCTGCTTGATCTTTGATTTAACATCCACTTTATAAAGAAACCGGCGCGTTCTCCACCATGGCCATCGGTCGGGCATACATTCAAGTTTTTTTAATCCCGATGAATTCTTATCAGGTTTTTCCGAAACACTAAATATAATAAACGAGCCTTCTGGTGACCATTTATAAGAACCGAAGTTTTCAATATTTTCTAAAATTATTTCATCGCTTCCTTTAGCGAGGTCGGAAATCCATAGATTATTCCCTTTTTCACCGGAATTGACATAAGAAATTTTGTCTCCGTCAGGCGACCATTTCATGCTCCAAATATTTGCATTCCTGAAATTCTCAGCAATTGTTCCGTCGGTAAGATTATGGATTTCTATCCATCTTTTTGTTTTTCCTTTGGGAGGATTTGTTTCCGAAAATCGAATTATTACTAATTCACCGTTTGGAGATATGCTTGCAGAATTAATGCTTTTTCCTTCCAAAACATGTTTGATGTCCATAAACTGAGTTGGGGAAATTGATACATCAACATCTTCTTTATCAAACCTATAAGAAGGTTTGATAGTTGCAGCGAATTTCCAGTCTGAGAAATTTTCGGCATTACAAAATGTTTTAATGATTAGGAGGTGTTTTCCGTTTTCAAAAATTAGTTCCTTATTTTTTTTCCCGACGTTTTTTGCATCTTCCTTATCGAAAGAATATTTGCTAAGAATTAGTTTCCCGTCAAGATAGGCTTCAAACATTTGCGGACTTTCAATTTCAAGATTTGCTTTAAGCCATCTGTTTGCGTGAATATAACTGGAATAATAAGCTATTTTGTTGAGCTTATTTTTTTTATTACTTGCAAACACAAATCCATCTTTAGCGGAGCTAATTTTTGTCCATTTATAATTTTTATTATCATCCCATTGAAAAATTTGATTTTCATCGGGCTTTAGCCGCGAAATATTCAAATAAGAAAATTTCAGAAGGTTTTCTTGTTCAAATTTCTTCCCTTTAATGTTTTCTATTGTGTCAAAAGAAGGAAGAAAGATGGAAAAATTACCAACTTTCAAAAATGATTGAATCTGGATTTTATTGTCGATGGAATCATTTTCTATTGCTTGAGTATTGAAAAACAATAAAGTAAATGATAGAATTAGAATAAAATATTTTTTCATTTCTATTGAAATTAATTTATGATTATATTAATTCCTCAAAAGTAAAAAAAAGTGCTATCAATATTTTAATCTTATAAAAAAAAATATACTTTTGCACTTCAAAAATTAAGGAATTATATATGGCAAAAAAGACTAATAAAACGGAAGAAAAAATTGTTGCTGTTGAAGAAGCATTAAGTTTAACGGAACGATTTATAGAAAAAAATAAAAATATATTATCAATCATTATAGCTGTAATTATTGTAATTGTATTAGCTTATTTTGGATTTAATAAAATGTATCTTGCTCCATTAGAGGAAGAAGCCCAGTCGCAAATGTATATGGCTGAAATGTATTTCGAGCAGGATTCGTTAAACAGGGCTTTATTAGGCGATGGTAATGAATTAGGTTTTTTGGATATTATTGATGATTACGGAATGACAAAAAGCGCCAATCTTGCACATTATTATGCAGGAATTTGTTATCTAAATCTTGGTGAATATAAAGAAGCGATTGATTATCTTGAAGGTTTTGATGCCCGCGGACAAATATTAGGGCCAATGGCAATTGGAGCGATTGGAGATGCGTACATGGAATTAGGCGAATCGGAAAAAGCAGCAAATTGTTATGTAAATGCAGCCGATGAAAATTCAAATGATTTTACTTCTCCAACATTTTTATTCAAAGCAGGTTGGACCTATGAAATCATGGGAGATTACAAGAAAGCTCTTAAAGTATATGAAACGATAAAAAAAGATTACCCAAAGAGTTACGAAGCAAGAGAGATAGATAAATTTATTGCAAAAGCTAAAGCTTTGAGTAAATAAGTTTGTGAACCTTCATCACTCTGCTTAAAAAATATTGTACTAAAAATCCTTACCTGGGGCTAAATTGCCAGATTGCTATTTTATGTTTAGTTAGCAATTAAACAATTTATAAATAGTGCTTGCCCGAAAACGCCAATTTCTTTGTTATGCTCGTTCATAAAACCAATCATTTACAAGAGTAAACTCATGGTTTTCTGAACTTCACAAGCCTCGAACTTGACGTTTTCGGACTAAGCACTTCAAAAAGTCTAGTTTTCGTGCAAACACTAAATAATTCTCATAATATATATTTTATTTTACGCTATCCGCTGTTATTGTTTATGTTTTTTTTAATTTCGTGAAATAATCTCCGAATTTTCGGGAAAAAAAATAGACATGCGAATAATTTTTATGGGAACACCCGAATTTGCCGTTCCTTCACTTAGTTTATTATATAAAAATGGTTATGAAATTGTTGGTGTGATTACGGCAGTTGACAAACTCGCCGGTAGGGGAAAGAAACTCAGCGAATCGGCTGTGAAAAAATTTGCTATTCAAAACGGTTTTCCTTTGTTGCAACCCGAAAACTTAAAAGACCCTGATTTTATTCAGCAATTAGAAAACCTCAATGCAGATTTACAAATTGTAGTTGCATTCAGGATGTTACCGGAAATAGTTTGGAAAATGCCGAGGCTTGGTACTTTTAATCTTCATGCTTCATTATTACCACAATACAGAGGCGCTGCTCCCATCAACTGGGCAATTATTAACGGGGAATCAGAAAGCGGTTTAACAACATTTTTCTTGGACAAACAGATTGATACGGGTGAAATTATTTTTAATGAAAAGATTTTAATTAGGCCCGATGAAACTCTCGGTGAGTTGCATGATGAAATGATGATAAAAGGAGCTGAATTGGCATTGAAAACAACAAAAGCCATACAAGAAGGGAAGGTGAAGCTTAGAAAACAAAATTTGTTTTTGTCAAATGAAGCAGAAATAAAACCAGCTCCTAAAATTCATAAAACCGATTGCAAAATTAATTGGAACAATGATAGTTTGAGCATTTACAATCTTGTTCGCGGCCTGTGTCCTTATCCGGCTGCTTTTTCAGAATTTGTTTCATCAGATGATAATAAAAAAATTATATTTAAAATATTTAAAGTTTCAGTTGAGGAGAATAATCACGAACTTCCTTCAGGAACTATTTTAACCGACAATAAAAGCTTTTTGAAAATTGCGATTAATGATGGTTTTATTTATATAATTGAATTACAATTGTCCGGAAAAAAGAAAATGAATATTTCTGATTTTTTACGAGGTTTTAAAATCCCTGAAAATTGGAAGGTGGAGTAGAAAAACTATATGAAACTAAATTAGTTTTCAACAAAATCACCTTTTTATTAACATTTTTCTAATTTTAAGATATTTTTATATATTTCTTAATCAGAATATTTTATATTTGTTAAAATTTATTCAACCTCATGTATTAATCACTAAATCAAAAAAAAATGAACAAAGCAGAATTAGTAAAAGCAATCGCCTCAGACGCCGAACTCACAAAAGATCAGGCAACAAAAGCATTGGATTCAGCAATTTGTGCTATTAAAAAGTCACTTCAGCAAGGTGAGAAAACAGTTTTGGTTGGTTTTGGGACTTTTTCGACAGTTAGCCGTGGAGAACGAAAGGGAGTTAATCCATCAACAATGGAAAAAATTATTATTCCAGCAAAAAGGGCTATTAAATTTAAGCCGGGAAAAGAATTTTCAGAATCAGTGAAGTAAGGCGTAAAGAGATGGTTTAAGCGTTGATAATTTATAGATTATCAACGCTTAAACCATGATTTTTGAGCGATTCTATAAGGTAATTTATATCAAGTTTTTCTCCTTTTATAATTAAATTGGCTTGATTATAATATTTTTCACGTTCGAGAAGTTGTTTTTCGATAAACGCTTTCAAATTAGTTTGAGAAATATCTTTTAATAAAGGTCTTGATTTTTTGGAATTTATCAGTCGGGTTTCAATAGAATCAATGTGCATTTTGATATAAACAGAATAACTGTTTTTGTTTATAATATCCATGTTATTTCGAAAACAGGGGGTTCCTCCACCGGTTGAAATAACTGCATTATTGTGAATTAAAATATTTTTTAAAACATCATATTCAATTTTTCTGAAGACATCTTCTTCATACTTTTCAAAAAAGTTATAAATGCTGATTTTATATTGTTCCTCAATTATTTGGTCGGTATCATAAAATGAAAACCTGAGTTTAGAGGCAAGTTTCTTACCCACGGTTGACTTCCCGCTTCCCATATAACCAACCAAGACAATTCGCATTATTTTCTGAGGATTACTTTTTCAACTGCTTTAATAATATTGGGGGTATCTAAGCCGTATTTTGTCATAAGTTCTTCAGGTTTACCGCTTTCCCCAAACTTATCATCAATAGCAACCATTTCGACGGGAGTCGGCATTTTACGTGATAGAAGCTGTGCAATGCTATCACCTAATCCTCCGTTCATTTGATGTTCTTCGGCAGTTACAACGCATTTTGTTTTAGCAACGGATTCAAGAATAATTTCTTTATCGAGTGGTTTAATAGTATGAATATTAATAATCTCAGCACTAATTCCTCTTGATTCAAGAATTCTGCCTGCTTCAATCGATGGCCAGACTAAATGTCCAGTTGAAATAATCGTAACATCAGTTCCCCGATTGAGATAAATTCCCTTGCCGATTTCAAAATTTTTATTTTCAGGAGTGAAATTTGGAACTTTTGGCCTTCCAAAACGCAGATAAACTGGCCCTGTAAAATCTGCTATTGCTTTCGTTGCAGCCTTAGTTTGATTAAAATCGCAGGTATTAATTACGGTCATGTTTGGTAATATTCTCATCAAACCAATGTCTTCGAGGCTTTGATGGGTTGCACCGTCTTCACCTAAAGTAATTCCTGAATGCGAGGCACAAATTTTTACATTTTTATCAGAATAAGCTATTGACTGTCGAACCTGATCATAAACTCTTGCGGTTGAAAAGTTTGCAAAAGTTCCGGTAAACGGTATTTTTCCACCGATTGTGAGTCCGGCAGCTATCGACATCATATTAGCTTCTGCAATTCCAACCTGAAAAAAACGATCTGGGAATTCATCTGCAAAAGCATTCATTTTTAATGAACCAATCAGGTCGGCACAAAGTGCAACAATATTTGGATTTTGTTTTCCAAGCTCATACAAAGCTTCCCCAAATCCTGAACGAGTATCTTTTAATTCCGTATAACTATATTTATCTAATGATGATTTTTTATTGTTTGGCATTGTTGTTTTTTTAATAAATTGCTTCAATCTTTATCTCATTCTCTCATTCTATCATTGCTTTAGTAGTCACCAATTGTTTCCTGAAGTTGACTTAGAGCAATTTTGGTTTGTTCGTCATTTGGTGGATTGCCATGCCATTTATTCGTACCTTGCATAAAATCAACACCAAAACCCATTTCTGTTTTCATCAAAATTACAATAGGTTTTTTCTTTCCGGTTTTTTCCTTGGCAATTTTTAAGGTTTCAATCAATTTGGAAATATTATTTCCATCAGTTTCAAGAACTATCCATCCAAAAGCTTCCCATTTTGCTTTCAGGTCACCAAGATCCAAAACCTCTTCAACAGTTCCGTCGATTTGTTGCCCGTTATAATCAACAGTGGAAATTATGTTATCAACTTTTTTTGCAGCGGCAAACATTGCCGCTTCCCAAATCTGTCCTTCTTCAAGTTCACCATCACCGTGTAGGCTGTAAACAATATGATTGTCATTATTAAGCTTTTTTGAAAGGGCAGCACCTATTGCAACCGACAAACCCTGACCGAGTGAACCTGAAGCTATTCTTATTCCCGGCAATCCATCGTGAGTACAGGGATGGCCTTGTAATCGGGAATTGATTTTTCGAAAACTTGCAAGTTCAGAGATTTCGAAGAAACCGGCACGAGCTAAAATGCTGTAAAATGCCGGAGAAATATGTCCGTTTGATAAAAAGAATAAATCTTCGTTTTCACCATTCATCGAAAAATTCTTAGAATCATAATCCAAAATATTAAAATATAAAGCTGTTAAAAAATCGGTGCAACCGAGTGAACCTCCCGGATGGCCTGATTTTGCTCCATTTACCATTCTGATTATGTCCCGACGAACCTGGGTAGCAATATTTTTTAATTCTGATATTTTAAGCATACTGTTTTTTTTGGCAAAAATAATTTTTTTGTTTGAGAATTTGAAATATTTTTAATCTCAAAGTTCGGTAAATTATGAAAAGCTTTTTGTGTTTGAGTAAAATTTCAAAAACATATTATTCAAAAACATAATTCTAATTTCAGAAAATACTTATTTTTGTGAAAGAGTAATAATCATTAAAAACCCTTTTACAAATGAGACAAAAACTAATAGTATTAATTCTTGCCTTGATTTTTTCATTATCTTTTAATTCGTGCTCAGGCCCATATACGGCTGAAGATGATGGGCGAACAATTGAGTTAGGCATTGACGATCCTTTTGAAATCGAACTTGATGGGAATCCGACCACAGGATATATTTGGGATGTTCTTTTTTATGACTCAACAATTATCAAACAAATCGGCAAGGCCGATTATCAAGCAATTTCAGATGCATTGGGTTCAGGAGGGAAATACACTTTTAAATTTCAAACAATTTCTGCCGGATCGACCTCATTACAATTGATTTATTATAGAAGTTTTGAAAAAAATGTCCCGCCTGCAAAAACATTTACGATGGAAGTTATTTCAGGTACAATGGGAAGAATTGAAACAGAATAAAATTTTAATATAAATGAGAGTATAAGAGCAAAATTAGTATAATGGAAATATCGGTGAAAAGGTTAGAAGATTATAGATATTGATATCCATTATTCTCCCTATTCAAATCTTTGTTTATAAGTATTTAGAAATATTAATCGTACTTCATCTTAATTTTTTATTTTTACGCCAAAAAAATTCATTAGTTAAACATTATGGAAAGACCATTTCTTAGAATAATCCTTATATTTTTTTTACTTAATTTTTTAAATCCAAAATTATATTGCCAGAGTACTGCAAACAATAATTCTGATTCATTATCAATTATTAAATATCCCTGGGCAGATTCTGTTTATAATTCTCTGACCTTAGATGAAAAAATTGCACAACTTTTGTTTGTCAGAGCGAATTACGATAAAAGCTACGATCGTAATGAGTTAGTAACAGAATTGGTTGAAAAATACAATATCGGTGGTTTGACTTTTTTTGGAGGTGATCCCCTGACACAGGCGAAGCTTACTAATTATTGGCAGGGATTATCGAAAACTCCTTTATTAATTTCGATTGATGCAGAATGGGGCTTAGGAATGCGTTTGAGTAATGTTATTTCATTTCCCTATCAAATGACTCTCGGAGCAATTCAGAATGATAGCCTGATTTTTGAAATGGGCTGTGAGATTGCCTCACAATGTAAGCGTTTGGGTATTCAGGCAAATTTTGCTCCGGTGATTGACATTAACAGCAACATTGCAAATCCTGTGATTGGTTGCCGCTCATTTGGTGAGGATAAAATTAATGTTGCACAAAAAGGAATTGCCTACATGACAGGTTTGCAACAAAACGGAATTTTAGCTACTGCTAAGCATTTTCCGGGGCATGGCGATACTGGTTCCGATTCTCATTATACTCTGCCTATAGTTTCGCATTCTAAGGAAAGAGTGGATTCGCTTGAACTTTATCCTTTTAAAAAACTAATTGACAATGGACTGGGCGGGATTATGATTGCTCATCTTTATTTCCCTGCTTATGAAACCAAAAGGAATACAGCTACTACGCTTTCGCACAATGTTGTTACAAAATTGCTGAAAGAAAAACTTAAGTTTAAAGGACTAGTAGTTACCGATGCCCTCGATATGAAAGGTGTTACAAAATATAATAGGCCGGGAAACATTGAAGTAAAGGCTTTTCAGGCAGGAAATGATGTTTTATTGTTACCTGTTGATGTACCGAAAGCTATTTCAAAAATAAAAAGGGCAGTCGCAAAAGGAAAAATTTCTATTCTTGATGTTGATAAAAGATGCCGTAAAATATTAGAAACTAAAGAAAAACTCGGACTGAATAAATTTCAGGATGTTGTTATTGAGAATATTTACGAGGATATTAATAATTCCAAAGCAAAGTATTTAAATCAAAAATTATACGAGGCAGCAATTACAATTGTTAAAAGCGAAAACTCAATATTACCTTTGCAAAAACTTGATACATTGAAAATTGCTTCTGTTTCAATTGGATGTGAAGAGGAAAGTGGTTTTCAGAAAATAATGAATAATTATGCTGAAATTGACAATTTCACGATGCCAAAAGAACCAAGTGATGAAGAAACATTATCTTTACTGTCAAAGCTTTCAGAATATAATTTGGTAATAGTCGGGATTCATAACACAAGTATTTTTCCATCAAGGAAATTCGGAATTTCCCAAAAGAGTATTGATTTTGTTAATTCCCTAAAAAGCCAAAGCAAAATTATTCTCGACATTTTCGCAAGTGCTTATTCTCTTGCTTATTTCGATAATACTGAAAATATTGAAGCAATTCTTATTTCCTACCAGGATAATGAAATCTCAATGGATGTTTCAGCACAAATAATATTTGGCGGGTTAGGGGCAAAGGGGAAATTGCCGGTTACGGTTTCCAATGAATTTCATTTAAATTCAGGGATTGAAACTCTCCCCATTCGCTTGAAATATACATTGCCCGAAGAATTTCGTATTTCAAAAACTGCTATTGAGAAGATTGATTCCACAGCTAATTATGGAATTGAAATCGGAGCTTACCCCGGTTGTCAAATTCTCGCCGCAAAAGACGGAAAAGTTTTTTATAATAAATCATTCGGTAATTTTACTTTTGGTGAGAAAAATGTTGTAGAAAATTCGGATATTTACGATATTGCGTCGATTACTAAAATAGCTGCTACAACTATTGCAATGATGAAACTTGTTGATGATAATGTTGTTGATATCGACCAGAAAGTATCGAAATATGTTCCCTACCTTTTGAATACAAACAAGGAAGATATTATATTGCGAGAACTGATGGCTCATCAGGCGAGGTTTCAGGCTTGGATACCATTTTTTGAAAGTACAATTCTCGAAACCGGCCCTGATCCTGAAATTTATAATACAAACATTACAGAAGAATTTCCGACAAGAGTGGCTGAAAATCTTTACATAAAAAAGTATTATATGTTTGATGTTTTTGATTCTATTTTAATTTCTCCCTTGCGTGATCGTGATGAATATAAATATAGTGATCTGGGATTTTATCTTTTAATGCAGGTTTTGGAAAATACTACAAATAAACCTTTTGAATTTTATCTCCAGAAGAACTTTTACAAACCACTTGGTTTATCTAAGCTTGGATTTCTTCCGCTCAAAAAATTTGAATTATCCGAAATTGTTCCAACTGAAAACGATACAATTTTTCGGATGCAACTTTTGCAAGGCGATGTGCACGATCCGGGTGCAGCGATGTTAGGTGGAGTTTGTGGCCATGCCGGACTTTTTTCAAATGCTTCCGATCTTGCAATTATTATGCAAATGCTTTTACAAAATGGTAGCTATGCAGGAGTAAATTATATTGATTCGGCTTTGATTTCGGAGTTTACAAAAATTCAATTTCCTTTAAATGATAATCGTCGCGGAATCGGATTTGATAAACCTCTTCAAATTTACGATGAAGAAGGGCCGACATGCGAAGAAGTTTCAGACAGCAGTTTCGGACATTCCGGATTTACCGGAACTTATATCTGGGCCGATCCTGAAAATAATTTAATTTATGTATTTTTGTCAAATAGAGTTTGCCCTGATGCATCAAATTTGAAAATTGTAGATGAAAATATTCGTACTAACATTCATAAACTTTTTTATGAAGCTATTGAAAATTAGAAATTAGAGATTAAGAAGGATGTTAAATTTCCAATTTATATTCAAGATTGCTTGCATAAATTTATATAAATCTAAAAACATTAACAATGGCAATATCTAAAACAAAATCAGTATGGTTATGGGTGTTTTCTTTCATTTTTACTATTGCAATTGCATATTACCAAAGAGTAACCGGGCCTACCACACCCGTTAGAGGTTCAGTAAATATTGGTGAAACAAAAATTAAATTTAAATTAATTACAACTTTCGAAGGCTCTGACGATGCCGATGTGCTTATTATTGTGCCTGATGATGTATCGGGTTTCATACGTTATAAAAGGTATAAAAGTTATGACGATTGGACAGAAACTCCTATGTTTCGTAATGAAAACGAATTGCATGCTTTTATACCGGGACAACCTCCAGCCGGAAAAGTGGAATACTTAATCGTTTTAAAAAGTAAACATCAGGAATATATTTTAACTGAAAATCCGGTAATAATTCGTTTTAAAGGTTTTGTATCACGCTGGATACTAATTCCTCATATAATTCTTATTTTTTCAGCTATGGTCTTTTCTACCAGAACCGGGATTGAGGCATTATTTAAAGGGAAGAGAGCCTTTGTTTACACTTATATTACAATTTTTCTTTTGTTTTTCGGGGGATTATTTTTTGGGCCTTTAGTGCAAAAAGCTGCATTTGGTGATTACTGGACAGGTTGGCCTTTCGGGCATGATCTGACAGATAATAAAACTGTTGTGGCATTTATTTTTTGGCTTGTCGCTTTCTTCACTATGCTTAAAAACAGAGAAAGACGTACATGGGTAATAGTTGCATCTATTTTATTACTGATTGTTTACCTGGTTCCTCATAGTGTGCTGGGATCAGAAATTGACTATACAAAACCTTGATCAATTTATATTTAAGATTTAAGAATTTAGATTTTGGATTTGCCTATAACATACGAACAATAATTAAATAAATTCAGCCTAATGGTAATTCTAATAATCATTCTTACAGCTATCGTTTCGATTGTTGCTTTAAATAATCCTCAAATAATGGATAAATTGCGTTTCAACGCATATTTTATCAAGCATAATAAAGAATGGTATAGGTTCTTTTCATACTCATTGGTGCATGCTGATTATATCCATTTGTTTGTGAATATGTACGTATTGTATTCTTTTGGTGGAATTGTTCTAACGTTTTTTAAATTTTATTTCGGGGGAAAGGCAATCATCAATTTCCTGCTTTTATATATTGGCGGAATAATTTTTGCGACACTTGTTGATTTTAATAAGAATAAAGACAATATTTATTATAATGCCGTAGGTGCTTCGGGGGCAGTTTCCGCGATAGTATTTTCAAGTATAATTCTTTATCCCGGCGGAAGGATTTTTCTTTTCTTTATCCCGATTGGTATTCCTTCGGCTATTTTCGGAATTTTATATTTGATTTATTCTGCATATATGAGCAAGCGGGCAGATGATAATATCGGCCACAGCGCACATTTCTGGGGAGCAATTTTTGGAGTGGTTTTTACTATTGTTTTAAAACCGAAACTTGCGTTGATGTTTTTGGAGCAGCTTAAGGAGATTTTTTAAGGGGTGGAATTATTTGAAATCTATTTGAAAATTGAAAAAATGTTATGAATTAAAATATAGAATTATTATTTATTAGTTTCAGGGGAATGAGTATTATGTATTACTTATTAACAAATAAAATATAGTTATTATGGATATGAAAAAAAAAGGTTTACTTTTAATAGTAATGATATTATTACTAACCCATTTGAAAGCCCAAAATAATTTAATTTCAGGATACGTTATTACAAAAAAACAGGATACTATTAGAGGTTTCTTAATGGATGAAATTGATTTAAAACTTAGTAAGAATGTAAATTTTTATCATGATGTTTCTGGAAAGGTTCCAATTATATACACTTCTTTGGAAATATCTGAATTTGGATTTTCTAATGGAAGGACTTTTAAAATAATTCAACAAAATAATGATTCCGTATCAGTATTTTCTAAAAGAATTGTGACAGGGAAAATTAATATGTTTGTTGAACGAGAGAAACGTTCTGGTAATTTTAATGTTCATCTATTAAGATCTGATACAGCGTTTTCTGTAAAACTATCAAATCCTAAAAAGAAACTATTTAATAAGGATGGAAGAAAATATACCCATACAGACAAGAAGTATATAGGTTTACTATCACTTATTACTGATAGTAAAATAAAATCCGAGCAATTAAATTCAGTAAAATATCGCGAAAAAGATTTAAAGAAATATATCATATCTTATAACAGTATATTTGAAAATGATTTCCCATCAAACTTTTATGTTGAAGCTACTAAAATAACCTATGATATTGCATTAGGTTTATCATTTAATAAAAAACCCGGTGAGACAAGTTTTCAAATTGGTGCATATATGAACAAGGCTTTAATGGAAAAATCGCTGCATTTATCATATAGAATGGGCATAAGCTATCATTACTGGAATTCAAATAATAAAAGTAGCATAAAAAGAAATGCTCACGAAGAGTATAAACTTCAATGCCTAAGTATTATGCCTTTAGGTTTTATTTATCATGGAAAAAAAAAGGAAATAGTTCCCTATGGATATGCAGGAATAGGTTTAGGTCTTCTTATGTCCTCTGATTTTGTTATTCGTAACTTTGAGAAAAAAGGAATCTCAAATAAATTAAGCGTTTTACCGGTAATTAACTGTGGTGTGGGTTTGAAAATCAGGCACAAATCAAATTTCATCCTTGTTGAAATAACACCACCATTAAAAAATGGAGTTTTCTTTAATTTAGGTTACTCATTTTAACTTTGCCTAATCGAGTTGGCTCAAGATGCCTCTGCCTGTCTCATCAGACGGACTTGTCGGTTTGAACGTTAAAAAGCCGAAACTTGCGTTGATGTTTTTGGAGCAGCTTAAATCAATTTTTTAGAAGGACTGAATTGTATAGAGCCCGTTTGAAGAATTATAGATAGTCGGGGTCTAAAATTTTTTAAATATTTTGAATTAAATAGAATCTATTAGCCTGACCTGCTTTACTTTTAGTTGGCAAGAGGAGAATAATTGCAATAGTTTATATTAGCTATTTAATGTTTCCTTTTTATATTATTTTCTCTAATTTTCTTAACTTTGCAAAATGAAGTTTAAATATATGCAACAAAAGCTGAAATATCTGCAGAATATCATCGAATGTATGTATAAAAAATAAATATATAAAATATTATTTTTAATTTCATTAAAAAAAATATCAAGCAAACTGATCTGCAAAATAAGAAATGATATAATGTAGAAAAGCTATGGGAACAAATCGCTTTCGCACAATAATTCTTTTTATCGTGATAGCCACCTTACCAGGTTTTAAGGCTCACAGCCAATTAGGTAGTTCACAGGTATGGTTCTCCCCCAACGTTGGCAGTGTAGATATGTTGGAGCTATTCACTAAACCAACACAATGGGAATTTGTCAGGGAAAAAGTTGATGTATTCTACTTCAATGCCAGTCATGTGAACAGTTGGCCCTGCTATTGGTGCGAAAAAAACACACTCACTAATCTTGTAAATGTACAGGCCTTCTCTAAATTAAACCAATGGAATAAAGATATTGCTATTGCGATAGCTCCTCCACTCCCCCAGGGCGTATATCCTACGCAATGTAATCTGGAATATCAATTGGCATTACAGTATGCCTATAATTGGACTGTGGATGCTATTAACAACGTGCAATCTAATGGTGGGGTCGTTGACTACCTGATAATAGATGAACCCATAAGGCGATGGTATTCCAAGTTCTTTCCAACCGGAGGTCCGGCCTGTCAGATTGATAGTATAAGAGACATTGCTGAATTTGTTTCAGTTTACGTTAACACCTTACAGACTGCCTATCCTAGTATAGAGATCGGGCAAATTATCCTTTATCCGGAGGTAGATGTTGACGAAATTAAAACCTACGTTTCAGCAATGGAAAAACTTGGCTCTTCATTGTCTTTCATACATCTGGATGTACATGGTGCCAGGATAATTGAATATGGTACTCCAGGTGGGATCGTAAGTTTGAGCCAGGTAAGAGCAGACCTCCAAGACCTGGAATCATTTTTTGATACTCTTAATATAGCATTTTGTCCTATTTTAACTGATCTTGGTTGGAATTGTCAATATTGGCTGTTCGGACAATATGATAATCAGACATATTACGATGGTGCCATTTTTTGGATAAATCAGGTCAAACAAGCAATTGGCAAGCCCGACAACATTGTTTTTCAAAGCTGGGTATCACCTCATTATTCGGATACTAATATCCTTCGCCAATCATTTCCTGTCAACCTTCCGGAAAAAGATACCGCTATATACAGCCATACGCGCTTAATACTTGATGTATATAATATATTTAATCCACCTTTCGTCGAACAATACAAAAAACAGCAGAGCCGCTTATTGGAAGGCTTCGCACTTCATCAAAATTATCCCAACCCTTTCAATCACGAAACTACGATTCATTTCTCAGTGGAAAATCCTACTGATGTACAGATCAATATCTACAACATATTCGGACGCCATATTATCACACTTATAGATGAATATAAATCGGCTGGAGAATATCAGGTCAGTTGGAATGGCCGGAATACACAAGGCCAAACTGTACAGGGGGGTGTCTATATTTATAGCATGAACGTAGCCGGGCAGGTACTGAGGAAGCACTTAGTGTTTTTGCAATAAATTAGCTTCAAATGGTTTGAATAGCCATTCCTCCCGATAATTATCGGGAAGCTGACGGAATTGAAGCAGGTGTTAAACCAAACCTTTTCTAAAGCTGGAAACCATTTTTTCATTCAGGGAGACCATTTTTCTATGCCAGGCAAACATTTCTTCTGCTCAGAAACCTTTTACTCATATTTCAATGCATCCACCGGATTTGATCTGGCAGCTTTCAATGCCTGATAGATTACTGTCGATATTGCCATAAAAAGCGATGTAAAACCGGCCAAAATAAATATCCACCAACTCAAATCGGTACTATAAGCAAAATTGTCTAACCAAATACTCATAAGATAGTAGGTTACAGGCCATGCAATTATGTTTGAAATAATAACTAATTTAGAAAAATTATTCACCAATAAGAAAACAATATCTTTTATAGTGGCGCCATTAACTTTTCTGATACCTATTTCTTTAGTTTTTTGTTGTGCCATAAAGGATGCTAAACCTAACAATCCCAAACATGAAATAAAAATTCCCAATATGCTGAGCAAGCTAATGGTTTTGCTAATTTGTTCTTCATTTTTATATTGTTTGTCAAAATTTTCATCAAGAAAAAAGTATTCAAATGGGTAATTGGGTAAAATTTCATGAAAGGTTTTTTCAATTTCAGCTAAAGTTTCACCAAAATTGACAGTATTTATATCCAGGGCAAATATTTTAAAATCTTCACTCATTTGGAACATTGCCATAGGTTCGATTTTGTTTTGTAAACCCTTAAAATTAAAATTACGGAACACCCCGGAAACCACAGTTTCTTTATCCCAAACATTTTTGCCGATAGCATCCTCGGGCGAAGCCCAACCAAAGGTTTTAACTGCTTCTTCGTTAATTATTAATTCCAAAATTCCATTGCCGAGATATTCGGGAATAAGTTCGGTACCTGCAATTATTTCAATATCGAAAACCTTTACAAAATCTTCATCTACCTGATAATAATTAACTAAAAATGACCTGATTTTTTCTTCACCCGGAAGCCATGTCCGCCATCCGTAATTCCATTCCCCCGGAATAGCTGAAGTAAAACAACAGGATTTGACTTGTGGTATTTTTTGGAATTCCTGTTTAACGCTTTTATAATCACTATATTTAACAACTTCTCGCGGAAAGCGAAGAACCAACTTTTGTTCTTTGTCAAATCCCATTGGGTAGTCTCTCATGTAACTTAGTTGCTTATGAATTACAATAACACTTATTATTAAGGAAACTGAAATTGTAAACTGAAAAATTACCAATGCTTTTCTGAACCAAACCGAAAATGACCTTGATTTTATTTTACCTTGAAATATAGTAATTGGATTGAATGAAGAAAGAAAAAATGCAGGATAACTTCCTGAGATCAAGCTTGTAAAAACTATTATTATACTTAGTGAAATAATAAATAGTGAACTTGTGTAAGGAATTGTAAGATGGGTATTTAAAATATTGTTGATGTAGGGCATCGAAAATTCAACAATAAACATTGCCAAAACATGGGCAATAAAAACAAAAACAAATGATTCAAAAAGAAATTGAAAAATTAAAATTCTCCTTTCAGCTCCAAGAGTTTTTCTGATTCCTATTTCGCGGGTTCTGTTTAAGAATTTTGCCGTAGTAAGATTCATGTAATTTATGCAGGCAATTAAAAGAATAAGAAGGCCGATAGCTCCAAAAATTACTAAATATGTGGTATTTCCCTGAGGTGTTAACTCCCCTCTTTTATCCGAGTTCAGATGGATGTCAGTTATAGGCATTATAAAATGGCCGGTTGTGCGGCCAATACCTTCTTCATCTCCTTCTTTTTTGTTGTATTTTTGCTCAATATTTAAGATTTCTTCCCCAAATTTTTCTACATCAATGTTTTCTTTTAATTTTACATAACTGTAAGCATAACCGCCCCAATCGTTTTCGCGTTCATGTATATGCGGTTCAATTGACAATATTAAGCTAGGTTTTAAATGGCTGTTCGATGGCCAATTTTCAATAATTCCTACTATTTCATAGGCAATAGAATCTCTATAAATAATTTCGCCATACGGATCTTCATCGCCAAATATTTTCTCTTTTAGATTGTTGGTTATTACGGCAGTATTTGGCCTGCTTAAAACGTTTTCGGCGGATCCGTCCAAAAATTTTCTTTTAAAAATTTTAAAGAAATATTCATCGGCTCGGTATGGCCTGTCCACATACATTTTAATATCCTTATAACGAAGTGGAGAATCTATCCCTCGATAAAATCTTGTTGCACATTCAATTTGAGGAAAATCATTTCGCAAGGTTGGTATCAGCATTGCTGAGGCTCCGGCTGTGTTGTAAACCAGTTCGGCTGAGTAAGCTTCCCTGTTTATCCGATATAATTTATCATAATCAGGTAAATATTTATCATAAGTTAACTCATTGTTAATGTATAAAAAAACAACCACTGCACATGCAATTCCTATTGCTAATCCAATAATATTAATGAAGGAATATGCTTTATGTCGGCGTATATTTCTAAATGTTATTAGTAAAATATTTTTTATCATCTCAAATTATGTTTCTGTTTCTTTATCAATCAATATGCCAACAATTATAATATGTTGTTATTCTGAGAGGTATAAGAATCTATCACAATTATTGTAAATTTGAATGTTCATTTTTCGACACCCTATGACGGATTCTGAACAAATTACTATATTTGTTGTCAAATACATTAAGAAAAAATGGAAAGATAATGCAAAATAAAGATGGAAATATTTTAATTGTTGATGATAATACTATTATTTTGAATTCTCTTAAACAGTTGCTTAAGTATGATTTTAATAAAATTGAAGTATTAAACGATCCAAGAAAACTTCCGAAATTCGTAGAAGAAAATATATTCGATGTGATATTATTAGATATGAACTTCAAGGCAGGAGCACGCTCAGGAGATGAAGGCATTTTTTGGATAAAGAAAATTTTGGAAAAAATTTAAAATGCTGTTATTGTTTTAATTACGGCTTATGGCGATATAAAGTTGGCTGTGAAAGCCATCCGTGCTGGTGGAATTGATTTCGTTTTAAAACCATGGGAACCTCAAAAACTTATTTCAACTCTGAAATCAGCTATTAAATTGCGTCGTACTAAGATAGAAGTGTCGGGATTAAAACTAAAGCAAAAAGCAATTATTGAAGATATTGACCTTGAATACGGAAAAATTTTGACCGAATCATCGGAGATGAAAAATATTTTGGAAACTATAAAAAAAGTTGCCCAAACCGATGCAAATATTTTACTTACCGGAGATCATGGAACCGGTAAAGAGTTAGTTGCCCACGAAATTCATCGACAATCTTTAAGGGCCGGGAAAATTTTTATCAAAGTAGATTTAGGCTCACTTTCCGAAAGCCTTTTTGAGAGTGAACTTTTTGGCCATACCAAAGGTGCTTTTACCGATGCTCGCAACAACAGAATCGGGAGGTTTGAAATTGCATCAAAAGGCACTTTGTTTCTTGATGAAATCGGCAATTTATCACTTCCTTTGCAGGCAAAACTTTTAAGTGCAATCCAAAACCGCAAGATTGTTAAAATAGGAAGCAATAAGGAGGTAGCTGTTGATGTCAGGCTTATTTGTGCTACCAATCAGAATTTGAACCAAATGATTAGTAATAATTTATTTAGAGATGATTTGCTTTATAGGATTAACACTATTCAACTACATATTCCACCCTTGCGTGAACGCGAAAATGATGTTTTAATTCTTGCCGATTATTTCTTGAAAATTTATTCAAAAAAATATAATAAAAAAGCATTTGAAATATCACAAAGTGCAAAAGAGAAATTGATTGCTTACAATTGGCCCGGAAATATAAGGGAGCTTAAGCATACTATCGAAAAAGCTATTATTTTATCATCCGATGAAATTTTAAATGAAGATGATTTTCAATTAGTAACCCAAGCTCAACATGAAACCGGAAAATCAAGTTTAAGGTTGTCGGATATTGAAAAAAATACTATTAAAAAAGTAATGCAAATTAGCAGAGGCAATATGAGTGAAGCCGCCAAAACTCTGGATATTTCAAGAACTACACTTTATTCAAAGCTTACAAAACATGGTTTATAAAAAGTTTTCGGTTTTAGTATTTATCAGGATAATTTTGATTTTTTTTAATTGCTTATGGCTTTCATTTACAATTTCCCAATCAGAAAAAGTTTACACTTTAATTGTAATTTCAGGATTGCTTATAATTCAAATAGTTGATTTATTAAAGTATGTTAATAAAACTAATGTTGAACTTGCCCGTTTTTTCACCTCCTTAAAAGATGAGTATTCTTTTTATAAACTTGCTGATAATAAAAAATCGAAATCATTTAGTAAACTCTCTGAAATTTTAAATGAAACCGGTAATTTGCTAAAAAAGATTAGAATGGAGCGTGAAAAACAATTTCAGTTCATGAAATTTATTTTCGATAGTGCCCCGGTTGGAATGATAATACTTTCTGATCAAAACAAAGTTAAGCAAGTAAATAATTCGGCTTTAAAGCTTTTGAAAATTAAAGAACTTTATAGCCTGAAACAACTCTCCACAATTTCTCATGATTTGGAAAATGAAATTAATAAATTAAAGGCCGGTCAGCAAAAGCTTATAAAAATTCCTACTAAAACCGATATTTTGGTTTTTCTTTTTAGTGTTAATTCGTTTATTCTTGAGAATCTTGAATATAAACTGATAATTATTCAGGATTTTAGCAACGAATTGGAGGCAAGCGAAATTGAATCGTGGCATAAGCTTATCAGGGTTGTTAATCATGAAATTTTAAATTCAATTACACCAATAATTACTCTCACAGAAGCAATTAAAAGGGGTTTTATTCGTAACGATAAACTGATCTCAAAAAATGATGTTGATGAAGCTTTGATAAGCGATACAATAATAAATACTGAATTGATTGAAGACAGAAGCAAAGGCTTAAAAGAGTTTGTTGAAAACTATAGAAGTATTTCAAGAATTACGAGTCTTAACATTCAGGAGTTTCATGTTAAACCGATGATTGAGAATATTTTTTTATTACTGAACCATGAAATTGAAAGCAAAAATATTCTCACCGAAATTATCGTTATTCCCGAAAACCTGAAACTTGAAGGAGATGAAAATTTGTTAGGACAAGTTCTGATAAATTTGATAAAAAATGCTATTACTGCTTTGAATGAAACTATATCGCCTTTTATAAAAGTCAATGCATCTTTTAATAAAAGTTCAAACCTTATTATTCGAGTAATTGACAATGGCGAAGGTATTCCCGAAGAAAACATGGAGAAAATATTTATTCCTTTTTTTACAACCTGCGACGAAGGTGCTGGGATTGGTTTAAGCCTTTCCAGACATATATTGAGGTTACATAAAGCAACAATTTCTGCTAACTCAATTCCCGGGAAGCAAATGGAATTTGTTATAAAATTTTAGAAAGGGAATAATTTTATTAAAAACCGGCGTTAAACACATAGCTGCATGGGATGTAGTTCAACATAGCCTGCTCCGATTTCTCGGAGGACTCATAGCCGCGTTTCCGCTATTGCGGAACAGGCATTATTGCAGACCGCTCATAGTCCTATTTATTACCGCCAGTTATTACTTTTCAATCATTTCTAAAAAGTTTTTTTCATATAATATCTTTATGTCGCATCCGTCATTATTGTATTTAATAATTTTATTCATCTTTGATGGACCTGGGTCAATACCTGTTATTACAAAATTTGTTCGTTTCGTAATTGAAGTATCAATATCCGCACCCATATTTTTTACAATTACGGCAGCTTCTTGTCTTTTAATATTTTCCAATACTCCCGTAAAAACAACCTTTTTATTGTAGAAGGGACTATTAATGTCAGCATTTTCTAAATCGGGTTTTAACACATCTCCCTGAATTCTATCGTGACCTTCGAAATCTAGAAATTGTTTTGGTTTCGAACTTGGTTTCACTTTCGAGTAGTCTGGACTTACTCCATTAAGAACATTAATATATAATCTTGCACATGCTTCAGCATCGCAACCCGCATCGTGATGATTTTCTAAACTAACATTAAATGAAGCGCAAGCTTTATTTAATGCTTGTCCTGTTAAATTTAATGTGCAATCACAATCAAAATTTGGAATCTCTATATTGTAATAGTTTAATGTTTGTTGCAAACAATTAATATCAAACTCGGCATTGTGAGCAACTAATTTCTTGTTCTCAATTATTGGATAAATTTTCTTCCAAATTTCAGGGAAAGTTGGTTTGTCAAGGGTCATTTCAGATGTTATGCCATGAATTTTAGTATTGTATTTAGAATACTCGTTATTAGGAGGTTGAATTAATTCTGAAATAGTTTGTTTTATCTCTCCATTTTCTACTATTGATATTCCAATCTGGCAAATGCTCCATCTTTTTCCTATTGCTGTTTCAACATCTAAGGCAATAAAATCATTTTTCATACTTTTAGCTTTTGAAGTTTTTGGTGTTTTTACCTGTCGCTTAGTTGGTTTAATAGTCCGCACAAAAGATTCAATGTCAATTCCACTTTCCTTTAACTCGACTGCTAAATCACAAACAATCAAAGATAAATCATCATTTATTGTCAAATCTGAATTAAAATAATTTAATAAAGTATCTATTAAATCGGGCAGATTATTTGCTTGTGCAACATCTCTAATCTTTAAAACAGATAAATTGTAATCTTTTATACTATTATTTTTTAATACTTTCTCTAATATATCAGCTTCCTCATCCCAAACGACTATCAAATTGTGATTTAAAAAATTACGTATCTCAAATATTTCCCAAACATCTTTAAATTTATTGTCTTCAATCCATTCTTGTTCGTAATCAAACAGTTCTAATGTTTTCTGAAATCTTTTTGTTTCTATGATTTTTTCTGGTGGACTAAAATTATAAGTTTCAGTATCAGCTACTTTATCTTTTTTAATAAAGCACAATCCAATTTGAAAGGCACTCAATAAATTATCTGTGCCTTTTAAGAAATGAATTCCAATCATATCAAACTTAGTCCCGAAATATTCTTTAAATTCCAAAGGATTCTTGAATTCACCGTCCTTAATCTTTGTCTGAATAGCTTTCTCAAAATCGGGTTTAATTTTCATGCCCTTTCTTTTCATTTCTTTATAAGTTGGTTCAAGCTTATAAACAGGTTCATATTGAACGTATTTATAAAATTTATAGTCATTTGCTTTTTCAGGGTCAGGAAAAGAAACATTAAGCTTTATCTGTCGATTATCAGATTCGTTGTAATTGCTTCCTTCTGTCTTTTTATTCGTCTTTGCAATTGCAAGTATAACGATAATGACAACTGCTATAATTATTATTGTTGCTCCCATGTTCTCGTTTTTTTAATTGGCGGTAATGGTTTGCAGCATTGGCACGTGGCCGTTCACTACTCAAATTTATGTTGATTTCTTGTATTTTCAAATTTACTACTTCTTTTCATTAATGACCCTAATGCGGCCATGTGATATAGGTGCGGTTATGGCACGTTTTATTTATTCTTAAGAGTCTTTATATGTTGCTGATCCACATTGAGAAAACTTATCTTTAGCTGGTAATCCAAATTTGAAATCTTTCTGAAATTCATTCAATAATATTTTGAATTCTGCTAATTTGGTTTCATCAATTTCTCCTTTTCGAAAGTTATACAACCAATAATCTATTTTTCCTTCTTTTGAGAAATAAATTTTATGAAAACACCAAGTCGGTTTTTCCCATATAAATTCATTTTTCTTTAAATAACTTGCAAGATATTGAAGCATTTCAATATAGGCATTATTAAAATCATTCTCTTGTCCGCTAAAAATTGCATAGACAGTTGAATCTGAATGCACCGCATTTGTATAAGTGCTGTCTAGTTTTTCCATTGTTATTCCTTTTTCTTTTGCCTCATTGAAGGATAAACAATTCTGTCCAGATGAAATTATTGAAATGAAACAAATAATAATTAAAGTCAGTTGTAATTTTCTCATTTTGTCTGTTTTAAATGTGCCTTAACGTTGTTATAAAATGCAATGGTTTATATTTCGCATATAGCTTTGTGAAAAGTGGTGTTTTACATG
>Ga0208648_1000630_pt1 | contig 33647 bp, 14 predicted proteins | sample AntAceMetag02UKL_FD_184772 | JGI IMG/M metagenome (GOLD analysis project Ga0208648, IMG submission 184772) | Saline lake microbial communities from Ace Lake, Antarctica - Antarctic Ace Lake Metagenome 02UKL (SPAdes) (version 2) | ecosystem: Environmental > Aquatic > Non-marine Saline and...
GTTCGTGACCTTAGACAAATTGGCGACGAGTATGTGATGTTACAGCGTGCAATAGAAGCATGCGAGCGATTCGAGGAAGATATCGAACGTGCCAGGGACGAAATTATAGAGGATAGTCAAAAAAGCGAAACGGTTGTGGTATTCGAAAACGCTGCAAGAAAAGAACGCGATGAACTCTTCCGCGTTATGGATGAATTTGAAGAGTGCAAACAAGCAGTCCCGGCTTAGCGCCCATTAGCAAGGAGAACGGAGGGAACACACCCACCCATATCGAGGTGGGTCCCTTCACCTTTTTTTTATGCACCTTCTAAATGGAGGGGCAAAAATGGGAAAGGTAATTGCAGCAATCGGCGCACAATGGGGCGATGAGGGTAAAGGTAAAATAGTTGACTTCTTAGCAGAAGGTGCTGATGTTGTCGCACGCGCAACTGGCGGCAATAACGCAGGACACACTGTAATTGTTGGAAACGAGACTTTTAAATTTCATATACTCCCGTCTGGTGTTATCCACAGCGATAAGCTTTCAGTGTGTGGAAATGGAATGGTGATTTACCCACCTCAGATAATAAAGGAGATTTCAGGCCTCAAGGAACGTGGCTTTGATTTTTCCCCAAACGACCTCCTGATAAGTTCTTGCGCGCATGTCATAACAAAAGAGCAAATAAAACAAGACCAAAAAACAGGAAAGAAAGTCGGGACTACTGGTCGTGGTATAGGTCCATGTTACATGGCAAAAATTGAACGCACGGGAACTCGTATGTCTGATTTTGTCAAAGGTGAGAGTTCAGATGCAAAGACCCTTGCACCTTTTGTTGCTGACACCTATGTCAATCTTAACGAGGCAATAGAGGCAAATAAGAACATACTTGTAGAGGGCGCACAAGGCACCCTTCTGGATATTGACCACGGGACCTATCCTTTTGTCACGTCTTCAAACCCAACAGCAGGAGGCGTATGTACCGGACTTGGAATAGGGCCTACAAAAATAGACTCAGTCATCGGGATAATCAAGGCTTATACTACTCGTGTCGGTCGCGGACCATTCCCAACAGAACTTGGGACTGATGAATCCACAATGGATGAAGATTCAAAAAGCCCGATAACAAGAGAAGAAATCAATTCAGCTAACGCTGGAGACGAATACAACGCAGGAAAAGTCTTAAGGAAGTGTGGCAGCGAATACGGTACAACAACTGGTCGTGCCAGAAGAACGGGCTGGTTTGACGGTGTGATTGCAAGATACGCAAGCAGAGTTAACGGACTTAGTTCGCTTGCCTTAACAAAGCTTGACTGCTTCCCTGATTTTGATAAGGTAAAACTGTGTGTCGCATATGATATCAACGGGGAAGAAACCCGTGATTTCCCGCAGGAGCTAGAAAAAATTAAGGCTGCAAAGCCAATTTATGAAGAAATGCCCGGTTGGAAGGGAATTGACATGTCGGGTGCGACCTCCTTTGGCGACTTGCCGGGAGAAGCTCAATCGTATGTAAAACGAATTGAAGAACTAGCTGGCGTTCCCGTATCAATACTATCAATAGGCCCAAAAAGAAGCCAAACAATAATCCTTAAGCCTGATGAGCTTTTCTAAAAAGGAAACTCTTTTGTTTAGTCAAGCATTAAATGCTCTTTAAAGAGCTTTGTCTTTTCCTCAGGAATCATCTTCTCAAGAACCTTGGAAATAAGGCCTTGGACGGCAGCACTTGTGTCTGCGGCCATATTCTGCATCTCAGCTGCAGTCACTTTTATCTCATCGGGTGAAGTTACTTCAACTGCTGATGGACCAAAGCGTATTGCAAGATACAATAGCACCTGGGGGTCACGCGCGACAAAATCGCATTCAACAAACCCTGAATAAAGCTCTTCTTTTTCAACAACGGGGTGAAAATTGACAATTCTTAAAGTAACACCGTCTTCGGCCTTAAGGTCCTTTAGAAGAGTATTTTTTAATCCCTCGGCAACTGCTTCCTGGTCGTTGCCATGCGATTCTATAAAGAATGTTGCTGCAATACCACCCTGCCTTAAGGCGGAATCTGCTTTCTTATCACTCCCTTTAACAACTAATATTCCTTCAGGACGCTCTTTTTTCTCTGCCATTTCTTTTTCGGCTATTTTGAAAAACGGAACTTAAAAAAGGCTTATTCCTCTCGCGCTTTTTCGCGATAAGTTTTTCCTTTTTTCGTACCGTAGAAAAAGAAGGTTGCTCCAAGGATACCTATGATAAGTAAGAAACCGACTATCCAAAGCAGTCCTGAGTCTCCACTTACTGCTGCACCTGTTGGACCAGGATTTGAGCTAGGTGTCAGACTTGGTGCGCCCGGGGGGGTGTTATCTCCAGTACCTGAATCCGGCGTTCCGGAATCACCTGAGCTTGGGTTATTTGGCTGCTGTGCTGGCTGTGGTGAAGGCTGTGGTGAAGGAGCTGCTGCCGGTCCAAAGAGAAGCATGCCTGAGCCGCCACCGCCAGTTGTCGGCCTGTTTATCACAAGTATGTCCTTAGACACTGTTGCGTTTATTCTAGGACCATTTGTCGGAAGCGCTAAAGCCAGGGCGGCATTTGTCTTTGTACCAACTGTCTTTGACTTCAGTATCACCTTAAATGTAACAGACTCGCCGATTGTGACGTCTGATAAATTCCACCAGATTGTAGACCCATTAACTGTTGCGTTATTGTTTGCCGAGATAAAAGTCATTCCCGCAGGAATCTTGTCCTCGACATACATCCATGTGAAGTTAAGCCATCCTGTGTTTGTCACCTTTATCGTATAAGTGACCTTTTCCTTAGTGTAAATGCGCACGCTTGATGCTGTCTTTTGTATGTCTACTGCTGGAACGTGAACACCAACGACTGTTGTTGACGCGTCAGTCACGTTGTCTCCGTTGTATGGGACACCAACGACTGTAATATTGTTTCTAAGGAGTGTACCATTTGTCGCGTTCATGTCGACTGTTATATTAAGCTCTACTATTACTGATTCACTTGCGTTAAGCACTCCAAGATTCCAAAGTATGGTAGTGTTATCAGCCTGCAGTGTTCCATTGTGTGAAGTGGAGTCTAGGTAAGTTCCATTTGGCAGGTAATCAATTAGGATAACTTGACTTAAGGGAATATCACCATTGTTTGTGACGTTTATCTCGTACCAAAGCCATCCGCCAGGTGCTGGAGGTGAAGGTGTGACATCAAGCTTTATCGAGCTGACATTTGCCTCACAAATCGTGGTATTGACTGATATGTTTGCACCCACGGAATCTCCGTTTGCAGGCGTTGCATTAAACGTAAGGAAGTTTGTCTCAAGTAAACATCCTTCAATGCCAGGGATTACCTTTGTGTCGAGTGAAAGCTGCCAAACTTCGCCTGGAGCAAGAGACGTCAGATACCAAGTAAGGTTCTTTGAACTTGAGTTGATGTCTGGAGTGATATTTGCTGACTCGAACAAGAGTTCATCAGGCAGGTAATCAACCATTGTAAGATTATAAAGGTCGACATATCCAGAGTTTGTGACATTTATCTCATAGGTTACAATACCACCCTGGCTTGCCTGGTATGCGGTTATGTCAGCTTTAATCGCAGACATGTTTGCCTCGCAGACTTCAAGAGTAATCGAATCGCTGCTATAAACGGGGTCGCCGTTTAGAGGCGTCCCATTGACTGTTAAGAGGTTTGTTTCGTTGATACAAGCAACAATGCCGTCTGCTACTTTAGTGTCAAGCAAAACACTCCAGACTTCGCCTGGACTAAGGTCGCCCGCGTTCCAGGTAAGTGTGTTTGTGCTGGAATTTATTTGTGGAATCGGATTACTCGAGTTGAATGTCAAATCACTTGGTAACTGATCAACCACCATAACATCATATAAAGTCACATTACCTGTGTTTGTAACATTCATCTCGTAGCTGACAATACCACCCTGGCTTGCAATGTGGCTTGTCATATTCACCTTTAAGGCGGAAATGTTTGCTTCACATACGTCAAGTGTCACTGAAACCATGCTATAAACGGGATCGCCGTTGTCTGGAGTTCCGTTTACGCCCAGGATATTTGTTTGCGGGATGCACCCGTCTATTCCCTCAACGACTTTTGTGTCAAGTGAAATTAACCAGGTTTCTCCGGAAGAAAGCGTTCCAATCTCCCAAGTAAGGGTATTTGCAGTTAAGTTAATCTGCGGTGTGATGGTAGAGTTTGTGGCATTGAAGAACAATTTATCTGGTAGGTAATCAACTACAGTGACATCATTTAAACTGACATAGCCTGTGTTTGTGACGTTTACTTCGTAGCTTACAATTCCACCCTGGCTTGCTGTGTATACTGTCATGTTTACTTTTAGAGCTGAGACGTTTGCCTCACAGACAATAACATCTTCTGAGATTGAAGATTCTACAGGGTCACCATTTTCAGGAGTGCCGTTAAATGAAAGTATGTTTGTTGAACTAAACTCTTCAGGATAATCCTCTGAAAAAAGGACATTGTCATTAAGCAGGAGCTTTGCAGTCACACCATCTTTCCAGCAAGTGCCGCCCGCATCTGAGAAAGTAATATTAACAAGTACCTTACCATCAAAATCCGATTTCCAAGCAATCACTGCATCGGAATCATATCTGGGATGAACGCGGTCACCATAAACTAACATGAATTCGCAGTCTGGTTCATCAACGCAAGAATTGTCTTCAGTCCAGCCGTTTATGTTGGCGTTCCAAGTCAGATTGTTAAAGTCTCCGTCATAATACTCATAGTACCAGTTGTCCTGGCCCTGTGTATTAGAATATCCTGAGTCATATGATGCAAGCTTGGGCGTGCCGCTTGAGGAAACTGTAATTGTTGTTAAATCCCCGTCCCAATCAAAGCTAAGCTCCTTTAAGTCGTCTTCGTCAATCGAGACGTTTATTAAAACTGAGGTATTTGTGGTATTCAAGTCGTTTATAGGTGATATTATATCTATTGAGGGGGTAGCCATAGCGCCAGAAACCAGCACTAGTGCAAAAACCATACATATTCCAAAAAGACTCTTTTGGTACATTGTTCTGTTCATCGTATGAAAATATTTAAAATTATTAGCGAGAGATTACAAGTTGCATATATTAAAACCTTAGAATTCGTGGACAGAAAAAGGTTAGTGTTTTTTGGCAATTATTGCAATAATAAGTATCAGTACGACTGCTGCAACAATTATCATCGTCCAGTCGAGTTCTGACTCGGATGTGCCTTCTTTATATGTTACAGTAAAGTTCTCATCCGGCGTTGCCACGGCTTCGGTGGAACTTAACTTTTCACCACCAGTTACCGATGTGATTGAGTATCCTTGGGGCGTAGTCAACTGCACGTTAAAAAATGAGTTAGAATCAGCAGGCGTATCAACAACCCACTTGTCGCCCGTTTTCTGGGCGTAATTATCAAGTTTGACCTTAAGCTTTTCAATTACTTGGCTGCGACCAGCAGTTTTTTTAAGTGAATAACTAAAGGAATTTAAATCTCCTTCAGTTAAGAGTTCTGAATCAGAAAGACATGAAAGGATTTTAAATGGGTTACTCGTCGTTAATGCCGTTTGGGCGGAGTACGAATCTGCGCTTTTTGTAATTGAAGTCTTGCCTATGTCCGAATCTAAGGAACTTTGCGCGTTGATAGTTATCGAAACGCCAGCAGGAGTTTCTTCTGCGAGCAAATTTATTTGTGACTCTGAAAAGAGTATCTGTGAGATTAGTGAATTGATATTGGATGCGCTGCAGCTTTCAACTCCAAGGTTTTGGGAAGCCAAAGAATCAATGAGTACTTCGCCAAGTCCTGTAATTGACAGATCTATTGAAACATCATAAGGATTATTCCCAGTTATTGTTAAACTGGATATGTCCACATACGGCTTTATGAGGCTAGTTGAAGAATCAAAAAGAACGCCGACTAGCTCATCTGAAAACGCTATAAATCCTGAGCTATTATTTGCTATCGCCTCAAGAGAAAATGGAGTCAGATTCCCAAAAAGTTCTTCTGTTATTGTAAGGTCGCATGATATCTCCATATTGCCTGCAAGAGTCATAATCTGGCAATCTGCTAAAAGTCCGTTCCATGCATTTTCTGAAGATATCTGTGTGGGGTCTATCACTGCAGTTAAGACAATACCGGTTTTTGAGGACTCAATCTCGAGGTTATAATCTGGAATTGATGTGAATGAATAATCTGAATACAAAACTTTTTCGGTTACTGACCCATCCGAATCAAGGGTTATCTGTATGTCTGCCGAATCTATATCAGAACTGCTTTCTGTAATCAGATTTAGTTCAGCATTGCCTCCATTATCCAAGATTATATCTGCAGATGGTGCAGCTGAAACTGTAATAACTAAAAATAAGATTGAGAGTACTACAAATATCGCCTTTTGTTTCATCTTTTACATTACAGCCGGTTGACTTGATGTCGGACCTTTATTATTTGTGCTTGGGAAACCAAAGGGCACTAGGATGTTCCTATCTGCCGAAACAAAGGTACATACTTCACAGCATAGGGCTGATTCACTACTAAACTTTGCCGCAATCTTATTTGTGAAATCCGAGGCGAGGTCATTACTTCCACAAGACCCTATCGTACTTACAGTACTGCATCCAGTGCAGGATATTTTCTCACCTGCAAAGAACGGGACTACCTTCGAATATCCACCAGCTGCAGAAAGCCTGAAGTCGCCTAGGAACTGGCAATGGTTCTTTGCAAAGGCACTTGCATCAATCATCCATCCCTGGTAGGTTCCTTTTGCTGAATCATAAATTGATGTTATGAATCTGTATCCGCTGTTATCCTTAACCTCTTCACACGCATTTACATCATTTGTAACAACGATGTTTAAGAAATCTGCGCCGACGTTAGCATCATTTAGCCTGAGTTGCATTTCAGTTGCATCCGTCATAACTCCAGACTCCATAAGACCTCGTCCTAAACCGCTGATTACCGATGAAATCGCACCAGACGCAAGTATTGCAGGTGCTGCTGCCCAACCAATTCCAGGGATTAATCCTGCGACAAGCGCAAGACCGAGAGTAACACCCATACCTGTCCCAGTATCTTTTAAGGCGCTAATTGTAGCCTGTCCAAAACTTGCCATTTCTGATGCGGGCTGCCCCTCATAATTTGCGTCGTTAAGCGCCCTTGCAGTCGTTACAACAGCACCCATTGTTATAATGGAGATTAAACGCTCTTTTGGAGTCCCACCTAAGAAGTTTGCAACAGCATCAATTGTCCATTTTGCTGCAGCCACAGTGCCTGTTGCGGCGCTTGCGACTGTTGTTAACGCTGTAGCAATGCTTGGATTGGCTGCAATAAAGTCTTTATATGCATCTGATAAAAGTATTGTTGCTGCAGAGCTTGAACTCCCTCTTGCTGTCGCGTCAAGTAAAAGATGGTTTGTAACTGCTCTTCTTAATAAGTCTTTATTTGCAAGACTAAATGAATCAAATAAGGGTCCAATTGCAAGCACATCATCAAGGGAAGTACCAAACTGCCTATTAATCTGGCCAAATAGAACCTGGGCCGCGTCATCACTAAGAGACTCTACTGCAGTTGTGACTCCTTGTGAACCATAGAGTGCAGATGCGGCAGAACCTGCAACGTCATCCAGGCTCGCACCGGAGAGAGATCTAAATATCTGTGCTTGCTGCTGTGAATTGAGTCTCCAAAAGGCTGAAGTCACATCATCTAAGTTTCCAGATGCGATTGCAGCCTTAAGTGCATCGTCCCCATAAACCGACATTGCATTTAAAGCCTCATCAGACATTCCTGCAAGATTCTTTAAATTTGATTTTAGTGCCGCTTGCATCGCAACGGTGTTGCCCTTTGTAAAGAACTTTGTTGCCTTTGTCGCAAGCCCTCCTGCGATAACGCTTGCAATTAAGGTTGCTGCTTCGGCTGCGGCTTGGCCTGCTCTTGAAGTATCCTCATTGTAGAACTCCAGTACGTTTTTGCCTTCCTCAAGAAGTACTACTCCCGAGTATTTTCCTTCTGAGACTATTTTATATTCAACTGGCGTTACAGAAACTCCAGTTTCTGGAGAGTCTCTTACTACTGGAAGGACATCTTTATTCATCCAGTCATAAAAATCACTTGCTCTAAGACCTAATAATGCAACATCTGTTTTTACAGTTCCTGTAGCACATTTATTGAGCAGAGTCCCATTTCCGTCTGGAAGGTTGCCTTCTATACATGCACATTCCAAATTCTTTTCGCTGAGCTGCTTTGTCAGTTTTGAGTCCCATAGCATGCCAAAAGATTCCTTTCCTACTATATAGTTCTCATCTGCAGTTGGGCTACTGGTTTTAACGCTTCCAGGTACTATTGCCGTGCATGCGTCACTTGTCGAAACACACCTTCTTGAAGTTGAATCGTAGATAAAGCCACTGGAGCAACAACAATACTTCTCGCCTTCCGTTGTTGAAATCGGCTGACCAAGATAACTTGTCTGCCACACCTTTTTAGCGGCTTCGCTTGAGTCTTTTCCTTGAGCATAATTTATGACATTTTCAGGGCAAGTAATTAAGTTTTCGCCGTATCCTTGTGCTTTTCCTGCCTGGGAGCAAGCATAATCTGTAACAGTCCCTTTTATCGCAACGCACATAAGCTTGTCATCGGAGGCTGCATATCCTGAAGAGCAACAACACTTTGTCCCGTCCCCAGTTATTCCAAGTTCGGACTCTGTTGAAAGCCCTGAACACACAGTTACCCCGTCGCCTTTAAAGACAGTTTTACAAGCATTTGTTTGGGCCGTCCTGTCAATGTAGGTACACTTACCGTTTACGACCTTATCAAACTTCTTTCCACTAGATTCTGCAGCACATCGGCACCCCGTATCAACATCCTTCCCATTGACTTTTACTTTAAGGACTGCTGAAGGGTCATCTACAGCTCCCTTATCTACGACATAGACTGCATTTGAATCACCAGTTCTCAGAGCGCAGGTGACACATTTATCGCCTTTTTCTGAAACAATATAGTTTACCGCCTTGTCTCCGGTTCCCATTCTACCACAATAACATCCTGTGACCTGCGGCGAACCTGTTATACTATATGAAAGGGGGCCTTTGCCATCGCCTTCGCCACGAAGTTCGGGAGGTATCCCAAGTGCGGCAAGCTCGCTTTGAATCGTTATATAATCATACTTGCCAAACTTTGATTTGCACTCCGCTGCAGTCCACCCACGATAGACGACACCAACTATTGTTTCTTCGGCGAGAACCATGGGTAAATAAACCATGGAAACAAGGAGTATTGCAACCGATAGTAAGGATATTGTTTTTTTCATTATGATTTGAGTTCTACAGCATAGCTTCCTCCAAGTGCAAGCATGCCTTCAGTCGTTCCCGAATTAACAGCCTCGCAAAATAGCTTTTCCCAAGGCTGGACGTTTTTTGTACCTTCTTTTGTGGCCTCTGCAGCATCGTTGCAGCCAAATCCGCTTTGACCGACAACCACATGACCCTTGTAATCATCAAGAATCTTCATATATATCTGACAATTCTCAGGCGTCTTTTTCAGGCGGTCGATAATGTACTTTGATACTGTTGAAACAATTGACTGTGCCGAGTCTGTGAATTTGGCTTCCCCTGCCTCAAACTCAAGAACAATCTTATTGGCTAGAGCGCTCCTGTCTTTTGCAAGCTTGCTATCTGCCGTATTGGCTGTTTTGGAGATACAATAAGGAAGAGTTCCACTTGTTATTACGCCGTCTGAAAGCGTCATCTTGTTCTTGAGTTCGGGTAAGTCCGCTGAACTCCTGATTTCATTTGTTGCGACTATTTCAGGCGTCATCTTTATTGTTACGGGAATGAATTTTGTCGCTTTTGCCTCGCGGTTGCCCTGTTGGAAGAGTACTCCTTCGGCGCTAAGTGTTATCGTGCCCTCAAGGTTCGGGTCGTTTTTAGCAAGACACTCTGATTTTGTCTTAAGGGTGACTGTATCAATAACAGAACTCTGGCCGCTTCTTATTGTGAGCGTGCGCTTGCCAAAGGAATCCGTCTCACTCAGGCCGTCATCATTGTCTATCTCATAACAATATGCACCTTTTAGCCTATAATCTATTGAGTACTCAAGGTCTGACTTTGCAGGGCTTGAAATTCCATATTCTACTTGCAATGTTGCTTCCTGGTTGTTTGTTGATATTGCAGGATAGATATTTTCTTTGTTTGATTTTGAAGTCTGAGCTTTCCAGCTTGGGGACTTTAGGGTTATCTTGCGATATGGATTTACTATTGTTCCGCCACCATGTGTTGCAATCCCGGACCTGCTAAGCCTTATGTTAAGAGTCATGTAACTTCCGTATCCGCTACTTCCATATTCAAGCTCGCCTGCAAGGCCGCTTCCTGAATACGACTCGTATCCGTCTGCGCTCGCACTTATCTGGAAGTTTGACATGGAAGACTGGGATATTGATTCAGACTCATAACCCATAAAGAGGCGACAATTATCTATAGTTCTTACGCCTGACCACATCTGCCCTTGTGGAGTGTAAGGTGTTGATGTCGGCCCATACTCTGGTCTGTACGGATTTGCGCCTGACGAAGTCCCTTGGCGTACGTTATAGACTTTGATGTCTGTGAAATCATATATCGGCTCTTTTGAGTCAGAATCTATAAGACATATTTGTATTGACATCTGGCTATAGTCTGCCCCCAGTAAGCCCCCTGTAACGGCTTCTAGTTGCCCTGGATAATAATACTCTGAATTCTGTGGGTAAGCGTCGTATATGTCCGGATACCCGTCATTGTCTACGTCCAACAGTGAACTCGCCTGCTCGCATCCATACGTGTCCACCTGCACGCCTGATGGAGTTCCGGGACATGAATCTACATCATCAGGAACACCATCTCCGTCAGTATCTGTTGATGAGGCGACTGGACATCCATTTGAATCAACCAGAGTTCCTACTGGTGTATTTGAACAAAGATCGTACTCGTTTTTAACTCCGTCAGAGTCTTCATCATCATAACCTACAACAATCGTTACTGAAGTTCTTGACTGGCCGCATGAGTCGCAGTCGGGAAGCGCTGCTGTAAGGTAAGCGTAATAATTGCCTGCTTGCGTCGGAGCAATAAAGGGCATTGCATATTCGCCATCGTTGGCATCAGCTTCCCTCAAAAGTCCGCCGTCCATTGCCGCAGACTCAAAATCAATCTCTATTTTTGTCAGACCGTCCGAACCAAGTATGTTCTGCCCGTCATAGGTTCCGCCTGTTGCAAGCTCCCCGTCAAGGCGTGCTGTAAATTTTATTTCAGAACTCTCGCCAGGTTCTACATTCTCAAGAGAACTTATTGCGTCTATAGAAACGCTTGCATAATTGGAAACGGGTTCGAGTTCTATTGTTCCGCAGCTCCCGGCAGATACTTGAGATAAGGCAAAATTCTCTGTAGCTTCTGCCTGAATTCCTGCCTGGTTTGAAACTGCTTTTGCGCTAATTGAACTCATGGAAACCGAGAACATTGCATGGCCATCAGAATCTGTAAGCTTAGTCTCTATGTATTCCCCACACTGGGCGTTTCCGCAGATTGAAACGGCGGCGCCAGTCAAAGGATTTCCGCCTGAGGTCACTGCAATACAAATCTGGTTTCCTGTTGAAAGCCTGACATTTATCGGCGTTATGCGTCCACCTTGTACTTCAACGACTTTGCCTTCTGTTTTACCATTAAATGTCGCATAGTCCTGTGCAGTTATTATCGGATAGACGTTAACCGGAGTCAATACTCCCTCGTAATCGGCTTTTTCAGAAGGAATATCTTCAAAGGTCGCACATCCGCTAGAGCCTGTTGTTTTGCGGTAGTCGCCAGACCAGCTTGGCCCGTCAAGATCTATATCATAAAGTATTACCTCTGCGCCGCTTACTGGCAAATCAGAATCTCCGAGCGCGCAGACCTTTATAGAGCCCGATTCAGACATTGAGGGGTTTATATTGCCAAATGTAAGGTTTATTTCCGTTATTCCGGCTTCGACAGGTATGACTGAGATGACATCACTTTCCAAGAGAGAATATCCGTCCATGATTGCTGTCGCATAAACACTCCAGCTTATCGGAACATTGGTAAATGTAATACAATTGTCTCCATCTGTACCACCGACAGTTTCTGCTCGTGATATAAGTTCACGGTCAAGGTAATGGAGTTCCACTTGTGAGCTTGCGGGGGAATTTATGCCATTTATTTCCAGGAAAGAACATACGCGCACGGTTGCCGAGTTTGCCGAGTTTGCAGTTTCCATCTTTGCAGTCTGGGTTCCCACTTCGATTCCTGAAAGTAAAAGGCGCTGGTAGGCGTTTTTCCATAAGGAAACCGTATAATCCTTGTTTGCGTCTACTGCAAATGTCAGAGAATCTGAATCAGCGACTATTCTTCTGATGAAAGTTCCGCCATATTCTGAAAGTGTTCCTGTCGCACCTGAAATCGGGTCATTGTAATAATCCTCAGTATTAAGTGTTATCTCGGAGGATATCGCAGAGCCATCGCGTTCAAGGTCCGCATAGAATGTGATATATGGGTCGTCATATCTGACGGTTCTTACATCTTGGCTATTGTCATACTCCAAAAAGCCCTGTGCAACAACCTGTGGATAAATGTCTGTGAGTTCTTCGAAACCTACAAATGAGGCAAGGCCGTCTGAATTCGTAGACTCTGTTTCTGAGAGCGATTCACTCGCAAGATTCATTATTGTGACCTGCGCGCCTGAAATCGCCGCTTTTGATTCTGCGTCCCTGACATAAACCGAAACGCGCCCGTTAAGACTTAATGTTACCGGAATCTCGGTTTGTGCATCTCTTACGGTTGTTTTGTAATCTTTTTGTGCTGTAAGTTCATCAAGTGTGGCATAACGCCTGTCATTTGGAACGTAAACTGTGGGGTAGACTTGAGCTCCTGTCGGAATGTTACTAAACGCGCTTTTTCCTTGTGCATCTGTCATCTGCTGAGCCCCATACTGCTCTTGGTTGCGTGAATTATAAAGAGCGATATATGCACCATATACTGCGCTTCCAGTCTCATCTGTTATGATTACTGTGACTGTTGCTGAATTTGCCTCGTCTGCACTGACTTCAAACTCTACAGATTGGGTCCCGTCGACTGCAACAACTGTTGTTGCCTGTTTAAGGAGACCTCCTGAATTGGAGTATACTTTAACATAATAAGAGCCCGCAGGAACATCCATAGTGTATTCAGTGGAGCCGTCAAGAGTGACTTTTGCCACTTCATCGCCTGAAAGCGTCCTTGCTTCAACATAGCCTACACTTATCGGAGCACCCGATTCATCTGTCACAACAAGCTCAATCTTGCCGTTGCCAGCTTTTACTTCAAGAGTTGTTGAGACCGTGTTACTCGTGACATCAACTGTTTTTGAACCTGAATAGATATCAGATGATATAGAAATTTCACTTTGACCCATAGGAACCTCGTCAAAACTTGCTTTTCCGCTTTGGTCGGTCTTAACATTAGGTAAAGCCACTCCACCGGGCGTAGTCAATACCACATACTGTCCTTTTACAGGATTGCCACTCTCATCAACAACCTTAACTGAGACGATGGCATTACCTGATGGGCCACCAGGGCTTGCCATGACAAACACTAAAAGCAAGGCTACTGCTATTATTATTCCTATAATTATTATTGCAGGAGATATGCCACGGGAATCACAAAAGGATGCCATAGGAACCCCCTTATCCTCAAACGCATCGGCAATGCTCCATGTCTTGTCCTCAAGCGCATGCCACGCATCTGAAAGGGACTCCCCAATACCCATTTTAATCTTATTTCCCAGCTTTTGACTCTTTGTGCTTTCTCCTTAACTGTGTGCTTGAGCACTTCCTGCAACGCTTGGCGCCTTTCGGGTTGCGTGCATTGCATTTTCTGCATATGAGGACATCAAGATTCCTACTTTCTGCTTCTTCAAATCTAGCCATTTCTTTTCCTATTTTGGACTTTGGGTATAACTATTGATATTATAATAAAAAAGAATATAAAGGAAAGAGCCAAAATTATTGACCCTTTGTGTAGTTTAAATTGACCCGAGTGTTGATTTATTGCGTTTGTAATTGCCACCCGTGCGATAACCTTTACTCTTTTTTCCGCCGAACTTAAAGCCTCCGTTCTCGTTCATATAACGGATTATGAAAAAGACCGCAACGACAATAACTATGATTACTACAATCCATAAAATCAGGTCATTACCTTTTGCTTCTACCTTGACTTCAACCAGGTCTCCCATGTATCTGTCAGCGCTGATTGCCACAACATAAGTTCCTGCTGTCGTAAAAGTGTAATCAACACTTCCTGCAACCGTACTGAGCATCTCTTCAGAGCCGTTTGGCGTGATTATTTTTACTGTGGCCCCCAATATCGGTGCTTTTGTCGCAGGGTCGATTGCAGATATTGTTGTCTCGTTGCCCACATAAAGCGTCTCTGAAAGAGAAACACCTAAAGTTATTGTAAGTGATATGTTGCAATCCTCCGGGCAGTATTCTGGCGAGTCGGAAACACCTTCTCCAGCTCCGCAAATGCCGTCAGCACATACGGGACAATCCTCTGGACAAGTCCCTGCTTCTTTTTCAGCAATGGAGCAAATACCGTCACCACAATCATCAGGCGAGATGACATTGATTGTTATTATCTTTATCACTTCGTCATAGCCGTCAGAGACTTTTACTGTGATTTTATGCTCGCCAGCCGTATCAAAAAGAAGCTTTGGAGTAAGACCTGTTGCAATCTGAATCCCAGAGTCCATCCAAACAATGACAAGCTCGTCGTCATCTGGGTCGGAAACATCTATTGCATCTGCGAAATCAAGTTCTGTTCCAAGCATGACTTCATAGGTCTCCTTTACGAGTACAAGAACCGGCGGACGGTTATCAGGAGTTAGTTTCTGGAGTATGAATGTCCGCGACATACCGTCAAGGGATATGTAGTAATCTGTGTCTGATGCTGTTGAGTACCCACTCTTTGTTATTGCAATATCATAGGAGTCGGGTGCAACAACATTCCTGAATACTGCGGAGCCTCCTGCACTGGTAAGCTCGACATATTCGGCATCGGTCCTCTTGTTAACAAGAGTCACTTCTGCATTGGATACAAGTAAGCCTTCGTTATCTTTTACAGTAACTGTTGCAACTGCAGTTCCTGTGCGCTCAAGTTCAAGCTCGTAATCCTTTTCATCATCATTTTTACCCAGTACTATGAACTTTTCATTAGAGCGGTATTTGCTTTTTTCTGCGACTATCTTATAACGCGTGCCAAATGCAAGACTGTCAAAGTTTGTTATCCCGTCAGAGTCTGACGACTCGTCTTCATCATAATCAAACTTGGGATATTCTTCTTCGCCACCTATAAACGCCACAAGGTCTGCATCCTCATAATCTGCGACGTCCCTGAAATCATCTGCATCCCAATCTTTGTCAAGTGATTCGACAGTGACATCTACATTTGAGATTTCATCGTCATCGTCATCAACTACGACTATCTCTATTGAGAGCTCGTCTTTTGGGCTAAGAACGATGAGTATCTCATTCTTATTATCATCCCAGTCATCTAAAAAATCATAATCATCGTTATCAACATCTGTTGTTAAGTAATCATCGTGCTCGACTTTTAGTTCTACAATATCTGCCTCATCTGGAATCTTATCGCAATCACCTTCGGAGTCTATCCAACCGTCGCCATCCGTCTTAACTTTATGGCAGGATGTGTTTGTATCGCCGTCATCCTCAAATTTTATCGTGACTTCAGCATCTTCAAGGTCGACAATCTTAAGGTCACCGTCTGAATCGACACTTTTACCTACTACTTTGACGTTCATATATTCTGATGACGCCAGGGCAGCTGGAATCATCAATACTGCGACAAGCGCAAATGCGAGAACTATTTTTTTGGAATCCATTTTAACAACAATTTTTTACGAGTTGAATATTTTCGCATACGTTAAGGTCTCGACCTATAAAAACGTTACTGTTTTTGAGCAGAATTTAGGTTCCCTAAAAAAAGAGGTATAAAAAGGTAGTAATCCCGCCTTAAATTCGTGACGGGGCAAAACAAAAAATTAACACATCCAGCCCCAAAATAGCTGGATGTGAATTTACAAAATAAGATTATACCCGTGCCAAAGGCACGGAAATACACGCTATCTCATAAATTAAGGGGTGTGTTCTGCTGGGTGGTCACCTTCTATCGGATAATGCTTTTTCTTCGAGGAAAGAAACATATAGATGGCAATTATTGCAATGATAATCACTAGAGCGACTATCAACATAGTCCAGTCAGAAGGCTCCTCTGCCACCTGCAAGGTCTTTGTCGCGCCGGCATAGTCTGTTGCACTCGCCTTTATCGTATACGTCCCCGCATAATCAAAGGATCCCTGTACTTTACCGCCAACAAGATCCTCGTTAAATACAGTCCCTTGTGGGTTTGTGATTATTGCTTCCCCGCCTTTTCCGATTGGTTGCTTTGTCTGTGGGTCGACAATCTCGACTGTCGCACTCTGGCCTTTTGTTATCGGCTCGGAGTTTGTCATGACAAGAATCTCGACTGCGATATCACAATCCACCGGACAGTACGCTGAATTCTGAGCGTTGTCCTCCTGCTCATCTGCGTTCTTTCCACATACTCCATCACCACATATTGGGCAATCCTGCGGACAGCTTCCAGTCTCCTGTTTTATCTCGTCACATACGCCGTCACCACAGTTCTGTGGATTTGAGACATAAATGTTGCACGAGTCAGAGTCTGTGTTGTAACCATCATCAACGGTGAGTGTCACAACATGCGTTCCAGCTTTCTGGAATGATGCTTCGACAACTTCTCCGGCCTTTATGGATTCGCCCAGAGAGTCTGTCCACGCGTAAGTAAGCGGGTCTCCGTTGGGGTCAACAGATTCACTTCCATCAAGAGTAAATACTTGACCTGGTGTCGCATACTGGTCTGCTCCTGCGTCTGCAATCGGCGGGCGCTTTAAACTCTGGATGTAAAAGCTCTTTGTTGTTGCTGAACCGTCTGAAAGGCAGAAATTAGTCTCGGCATCTGTGCCATAGCCTGTCTTTGTGGATGCTGAATCATAACAGGCTGGCGGGACATTAAATACTGCAATACCGTCTGTGTTTGAGGTAAGCGTCCATTTTGAGTAGCTTCGCCTGTCCATCACAGTAACTGTTGCACCTTCAATGGGCGTTCTCGTGGTGGCATCATAAGTTATTGTAGTATATGTTGCCTGACCGTATGAAGAACTTCCACCGTCAAGAGTCATTGTCCTTTCACGGTTTGAGTCGAGATCAAGATGTACTGTGCGATCGGTTGAATCATAGCCGCTTTTTGATGCGCGTACTTCGTAGTCACAGTCGGACTCAATATCTTCAAAGGTCGCCTTTCCACTGGAATCGGTCTTTATCGTGTTTGTATATTCATACCCTTCATACTTGCTTGCACTGTCCGGGAAGATTATCATGTCATAACCGCCGAATTTGCTTTTTGAACGGCTGGAGTCATCGCTTTCTATCTTGACTGAAGCGGCGCTTACTGAATATCCATCTTCGTCCTGGACATAAATTCTCAGGCGCGCGGTATCCGGACGCATAACCACTTTCAATGTGCAGTCATCGCAGTCAAAATCCTTAAGGTCCCTATAATTGGAAATCTTTTGGTACTTGTTCGCTGTGACTTCTATTTTATAGTTATAATACATGTCAACGTTATCGCAATAGACCCTTCCTTTTGAGTCTGTTGTGAGTGTTCCGCCATTTGAGCAGGCTGTGCCTCCGCTACTGGTTCTAAATTTCACTGTCGCGCCCTTAATTGGGCTGTCATACTTGTCTACAACAACAATCTCAATATCTGTTGCTGGATAGACGAGTGCAGAAACGCCTGCAAACATCGATACGATTAATACGGCCAAGGCAAATGCCCCGACTAAACTTTTTTTGTTCATTATTTCTTCCACCCCTTATGAAAGGAAAGTGCTAAGGTAAATGGGAGAGAAAATAAAAAGGGAAGATATTAAGGAAGAGATGTGACAAACACTTAAAAGACTAGTGGAATTAGTCCTCACTTATCTTAAGGAGGAAAGGCTTTGTCTCAAGCTTGGATTCCTTTTTGGGTTCTTTTGCCTTTGGTGATGAAGTTTCTTTTACCTGTTTTTTTGCGGATTCTTCCTTCTTTTTCTCTGAAGCAATTTTCTTGGTCTTTGCCTGACTGAAAAAGTCTCCTTCGACCCAAGCACTGTTTTTCTTTACAGGTTCGGAAACTTCTTTGGTGTTCTCAGAATCTTCTTTTGTTTTTGGCGCGGGCTTTTCTGCTTCCTTGTCGGCTTTGAGCTCTTTTTTCTCTGCTTTGTTTGTTATCTTCTTCGCTTTTTTCTTTGGCTTTTTGTTGCGGGTAAAGAGAACTGCCAACATTATGATTACAACAACAAAGAGCATGCCTACTGCCATTAACTGCTGAGAAGAACGCATGTGCGTGAGGAGTGCACCAGTGGGTGCTAGACTCTTGACTTCCTCTGGAATTCCAAGAGTGAGATCATCCCCAGTTAGTTCAGGAGTTTTTTCTATAACAGTTCCATTAGCTTCAGATAGCACGATTAGGGTTTTGTTGCCATCACCTAATAATATTGGACCTTCTGACTCGTTTGCAGAATCTAGCTCATCCTCATCAAAAGAGAGTTCAAGTTTAGCCGAGGTTTTGTTTGTGGTATTTGTTTCGTTGCTTTCGTTTAGCACAACAAAGTCCTCGACTTTGGTTTTATTTGTTTCTAAACTTTTGTTTTCAATGATTTGTGGGCTTGATGAATCGGAATCTGTTTGATTTATCGTTACGATTTTTGATGTGCCAGTATTACCTGTCTTAAGATTGCTTTTTCCAAAGCCGTCATGGAACGCGTCTGAGTCGACAAAGTGCATGGTGTTTGAACTTTGCTTAACAACAGGTCTTAGGTTTGAATCGCCAAAGCGCGCGCCAAAGTATTCGTCCGTATAGTAGTAGGTTGCCTGTGCAGGTAGCACAAGAGCAAGAAACACCAGTGTGATTATTGCGAGTCCAATCGCAAACCTAGTTTTCATTTTATTTTCGTGTTGTCAACTTATTACGGCGGACTAGTTTGGGAATACAATGAACTATTTTTGTGGAAAGTATAAAAAGAAACGCACTTTTTTCTTACTTTCTTACTTTTGTCTTATTTTCTTATCAAAAAAAGTCGCAAGCACAAGCTAAGAAGGTGGATGTAATTATTGTAAGGAAATAAGTATAGAACTTTCTAAAGAACCGTTTAAATGGGATGTACGGGGGGCGTTAGAGTGAATTAGGATGCGCTTATTTCTCGGCCTTTGATATGGCGCTTTTTATCTTTTTTATGTGGTCTTTGTCCTCGTCTTTTTCAGAGGATTTGCCTTTTGTTGCTTTCTTTACAGGGAGCTTTGCCTTTTTGGCGTTCTCCTTGATGCGCCTTGCGGCTTCAAGAGAATGCGAGGTCTTTTTTACTTTGGCCGGGCAGACTTTTTTTGGCCTGAGGATAAGTGCGAGTAATGCAAGGGTCACAGCTGCAATACAGCCCACAACAATCAGCTGAACTGATTTTTCGTCAAAGAATATTGCCGCACCTGTCGTGTTATTCTTTACTGTGTTATTTGTTGTTGAATTATCAATGCCAAATGAACCTTCTGGTAATTCTAAGAGGGTGTCTACTGACTCCTCTGGAGCTTTGGGTCTTGAGACTGTGCAAACGCCGTTTGTTTCATTAATTTCAAGCTCTAGGAACGCACGCTTATCTTCGCTCTCCGCACTTATTGTTATCTTGTCTGCTGTTGTGCCATGTGTTATGTACGCGGCAATAGGTCTTGCTTCATACGGCTGAATCTTGATTTTCTGTGGCTGTATGGTAACACCATCGGATGAGCTTGTTATAACGACTTCCTGAATTGTATAACCTGTGTTTTTGACGTAGAACTCATAAGCGCCAGAGTCGCAGTTTATTTCCTGTGAGTCTATTGAAGGCATCAGCTCAAGTCCGGAACATACGCCGTCTTTTGCTGTTATGAAATGGAGCTTCCCTTCAGCCTTATCAGAGCTCTGTCCCTTTGCAAAGGCATAGAAGCTGGCATCATCAGTTGGAACACACCAAAGTCCCCACATAGTAAAAGGAATCTGTTTGCTTTCTTCTGAAGTCAGATAAATCTGATTTGGGTCTAAGTTCACATTAAGCCCGCTTAGGAGCAGGGAATATGAATCTGCGTAAAAACCCGTGTTTGTAACATTTAAGATATAATCTATCGGTTCACCACGGCATGCTGATACTTCACCAGGGATTATTTCGATATCAACGTCATAGCAATCAAGGACACGTACATGTGTACTCGCGCTTGTCACGTCATACTCACTTCTTGCAAATACCGTGGTAACGCAGTCTTTTGCCGACGCAGGAACGCTCACAATGATTTCTGTTTCTTCTCCGGGCGCGAGGTCAAGATTAGTTTTGGATACTCTTGCGCCACATCCTGCCACTTCTATCTCGTAATTGTCCTTAGCGCATCCGCCGTTCTTTAGAGTTACTGTGTAACTGAGGCCTGCACTTGGACAGGTCTTGAATTCTTCTGGGGCATCTAACTTGACGCGATAACAGTTTGTAAGGCTTACTCCAAGGTTCCTTTTAACAGTCTTTCCTGATTGTGAATCGACACTGACGCTAAGATCATAGTCGCCAAATGCATTATTAAGCGCTTCTATTGTAAGAGAAAATGTTCTTGATTCGCCTGGAGCAAGGACAAATGTGCCAGTTCCAAGAGTTACCTTAAGCGCCTTTGGTATCCCGCCAACGCCAACTGAATATGTGTCCTTTCGGTCACCTGTGTTTGACACTAGTACATCGACTCGTCCAACTGCGTCCTGACATAAGCTTACTTTGTCTGAAGAAAGTGTGAGACCAGCTGCGTGGCAGTCATTGACGTAAAAAAGAGCATCATCAGAATCTAGTACGCCGTATCCTTCTGCGGTTATACGAAGCCTGTGCTCGCCAATAGAAGGATATTCTGATGGACTAAAAGAAGTCCTTAAAACCTTTGTCCCGTACGCATCAACCATTACGGCTGAAGACATATTCGTTTTCATTGCAACATCTCCTTCCGCACTAAGACTTATTTCTTTTGGAGCGTCGTAGATGTTTGTTAACTCAAGGTCAAAGAGCGCAGGCTCACCGGCACAAACACTGTTTGCTACAGGGATTACCTGAAGGCTGCAATCATTGCATGCACCACTGACAAAACCGGTAAGTCCAATGAGTGCTAAAACAAATATAGCAAGGTTCTTTGTCTCCATCTTATTTTTTTATTATGATTATGGCCAGTGCAATACTAAGACACGCAAACACCCCTGCAAGAGTCCATGGTAATGTTGTCTCGCTGGATGGCTCTTTGGAACTTACTGCCATTCCTGTGGGTGCGATGAGTTTAGTTGGCTCTGTTTCATTCACTTCAGTTTGAACTGTAGTATTATTCTCTTCAGGTTTTGGCTCGCTCACACGAACTGGTAATGTACATGAATCCGGAACAACGAGTTTTGCACTCGCGATATAAGTCTCATTTGCACATACTTCGCATTTTGCAGTTACCTGTATTGAATACGCTCCTGGTGCTAGTCTGTTCTCGTCGCAATTGTGGCGGGCAACAAGCATCAGCGTCTCTTTTGAGTTTGCATCGACTGAAATTACGTCTGGGGCCAGTTCAACCGTTATTCCCTCATCAGCTGTTGCCTTTAGTGAGTAAAAACGCTGGTAAGGCTGGTCATTTGATACCAATAATACGTACTTTACAGTGCCGCAACAAGCCTCTGTCGAAACGGGTTCGATGTCCAGCTCTGATAGTGCAGAAGCACTAAACATTATTGCCGCTAGCACAACAAGGAATACTGTTATTTGTTTCATCGTTTTTTACTTGCCAGTTACATTATGGCTTGAGACGTATTTCTTGTATGTGACTTCTGCAGCGGGCATAGACTTGGGACTCTTTTTTGTTATAATGTAGGCTCCAAGAAGCGCACACGCCACAACAAGCACGACTGCAATCCACAAGATAGGTATTTCTATCCCACCTATCACAGCTCCTGTCGGACTAAGGATGACTCCGCTTTGTGTATTGTTGCCCTCATTCTCACTTCCAGTCTCTGTAGCATTGACTGAAGTCTGTAAGTCTAGAAGCTTTACATCCACTTTAAGCTCATCTGTAACTTCAAGGTTCGAGTTTCTCGCCTTAACATTAAGTGTGTAAAGTCCCGGTGACTGTCCGCTTGGAACATGTACAAAGACATCAAGGTCGCGACTCTGTTCTGGAAGAAGCGTCACCTGGCTTTCTGCCACACTCGTCCAAGAAGCCGCCTCTCCTGAGATTATTATCGATAATGTTTCTGTAGCATCGCCTCTGTTTGTAAGAAGTATCTGGTACTCGCCATTATTACCGCGCACAATTTCCATGCAGTCATCTGCTGCAATCATCGTGACTTCGTGGCTTATGGGGTCCCCACAATCCTGTGGACAAGTATATTGAGATTCTGTGTTAAGGTCACATATACCGTCTCCACAATAGTTTTTAGGCGCACATGAACCGCAGTCATAAGGACAGCTTGAACATGATTCGCCTCTTGAAAAATCACAATAACCATCACCACACACTACTGAGGACTCGCATCCGGTGCATGGGAGCATGCCACAGTCATAAGGGCAGTTGTAAGACGTTTCGCCGTCAGAACAGCGTCCGTCCCCACAGATTATCGCTACATCCTTTACACAGGAGTAACCACTGCAGGAATATCCGTTTGGACAATCGTAATCGCCGCAACACTGAACCGAGCGCTCAAAATCCCAAAGACCACTCATACATGTGAGAATCTCCTGGCCTGAGCAGGTCTTCTGGCCTTCGTTACCATAAGGCTTTGAACAGGAAGGGTAACCGCAGTCTGTCGGGCAGGAATACTTTGACTCATCTTTGTCACAAGTTCCGTCTCCGCAGAAATTCGGGAGACCGCAGTCTGTTGCGCAATTGTAACTTGACTCATCCTTGTCACAGACTCCGTTTCCGCAATACGACTCAAGACCGCAGTCTTTTGGACAGGAAAGTTTTGTTTCGTCTTTATCGCAAGTTCCGTCTCCACAGTAAGAAGGGGCGCCACAATCTGTCGGGCAGGAGTACTTTGTCTCGCCGCCATAACAGATGCCGTCTCCACAATAATAGTTATTCTTCTTCTCGCAATCGTAGCTGCATGATTCGTAGGTTTCCCCTCCTGCACAAACCCCGTCACCACAATAGGATCCGGGGGTGCAGTCTGCGGGGCAGCTTTGTTGTGACTCACTTGCAGAGCACATTCCGTCTCCACAGTAAGTTTGGGTGGTTGCATGGGAAAGAGAGTTACTTGAGTAATCAGTGTATGTGGGTGTTTCTACATATACTGTTGAGCTACTGTCCACATACTGACTTGTGTCCTGGGCATATCCCGTACCGTATCCAAACGTATAGTCCGGACTGGGGTAATAATAGCTGTAATCTCCGTATCCAGTTCCATAATAGGTTGTACCGGAGTAATAATCGTTAACTGCATAAGGGTAATAGGGATAGCCACCATATCCATAGCCAGTTCCGTATCCATAGCCAGTTCCGTATCCATAGCCAGTTCCGTATCCATAGCCAGTTCCGTATCCATAGCCACCGTATCCATAGCCGTATCCTGTCCCCCACCCTACGCTTAATTCAAACGCAGATGCAAGAGGCATTGCTACAAGAAGCAAGATTGCTGCCAATATACCAGTTTTAAAAACGTTGTTTATTTTCATTCCACCCACCTTTGTTACTACTATTTAGTGGTTACTTATATAAAAAGCCATATTATGCTCAAAAAGGGAGAATTAAGGCGACATATCGCAGTTTTTGTGCTCAAAATAAAAAAGTAAGAAAATCTTACTTTATTCCGAAATACCCGATGAGTATGGTCGGGTTACTTTGTAACTCAACGTAATAGAAATGTTAAAAAGTAAGAAAATCTTACTTTTGTTTATTTTCAGGTTTTCTTGGCAATATTAAAGCCTTTGCTCTTTGTTGCAAAGCTTAGGATTAATACGGCTGCCACGATAACGATTAGAATTATTATTACTAATAAGGGTGTTGAATCAGACCCTGTACTTATGTCCTTTGACGTGTTGGAACTTTCCACAGCGTCCCCGGTATCAACGTCAAATTCTATATAGTTTCCTGCGTAACCTGCTTTTTCTGCCATAACAGTCCAGGTCCCAGCGTCATAAAGAAGAGTGCCCTTTTCATATGAGAACACTTGACCGTTTGGTGCCATGAATTCTATTGTTGCGCCATTAACAGGGTTTCCGGCCTCATCAAGGATTGTGACCTTGATATCCTCTCCTGTAAACTCACCGCCCTTTATGACGATTTCAAGTTCTCCTTTGTCTGCAGAGGGGTCACAGGTATCAACCATTTGGGAGTCGCCTTTGCAGTCGTTGTTTTCGCACACGCAAACACATAGTCTTGTTTTAAGACCTTCTTCGCAGTCGCTCCAGTTACCACATATCCACTCAAACTCGCATTCACTGCACGCTGGGTCTGTTGAAACTTCACCTGGGATACAAACGCCTTCTTTGCAATAATCATTTAGCGTGCAAGGGTCTGCGTCATCGCAGGAACTGCCGCTAAGGAGTTGGGTTATGCATACCCCATCAATGCATGACGTACTTGTGCACGGATTGTTGTCATCTGTGCAGGTCACATCTCCGCAAAGGTCACAGGCGCGCTTCTCGTCATGATCGCCCGTACAATCTGAGTTGTGTGAGCAGGCGCAGGAACAATCCCGCGTCTGGACTCCGTTTTCGCAAGCACTCCACGGGTCACATTCCCAGGACTTTTTGCATGATGATGAGGAACAGCTTACTGAAACTGTTGCTGAAGCTGATTTTGTTACGGGAGCTGGTGTGATTGAACTTACACTAACACTTTGAGTAAGAGTTCTTGTCGGACAGGATACGCCTCGCTCCCACGAGTGCGTATAATACTCTCCAGGGTTTATGCTCACATTGTAATCATTGCCACTCGGGTTTGTTATTGTTGCCAATAAGGCGGAACTTGCAACAAGGTTAGTAACTGTGAGGTTCCAGTAAGACTTTCCTGTTTCTGAGATGTATCTTGGACTGACCCTGAAGTCTACTGTGAAGTTAGGGGCGATATATCCTGGGCACTCTGTCTCGTTTGTCAAGTTCTGCCAAGCCAAGGGCTGGTAACCTACATTCTCGCAGAACGCGTCCCATGGCGGGAAGCTCCAGCTTGAAATTGGCGTGTTTGCGGCCTTAAAGAAGTATGAGACGTTTTCAATTGTTGTGCAGTTAACGTTTCCGCCAGGGTAACAAGAGCTTGCATTGTCGTCAGTGTGGTTTAACCAATAGAAATTTGAGATTGTGGAACCGGATATGGAGCTTGTCAGACCGCCGAGACTAGAAGTTCCTGTGACGTTCCCGGTTGCATAAGAGTTTGTGACTGTGGAGGTCCTTACATATCCACTGAGGCCACCTAAATGATTTGTTCCAACTACGTTTACTGCGGCATATGTGTTTGTAAGTGAACTCAGATATAAATATCCTGTGAGGCCGCCTATGCTATTTGTTCCTGTGATGTTTCCTATGGCATAGGAGTTTATGATTGATGAAGAAACCACATATCCTGCAAGGACGCCTATAGTGTTTGTTGCTGTGATGTTCCCAGTTGCATAAGAGTTTGTGATTGTGGAGGCCATTACATATCCACTGAGGCCGCCGGATCCCGCGTCCCCTATGAGGTTTCCAGTTACATGTGAATTTTTGATTGCTGAATTTTCTAAATATCCTGTGAGGCCGCCGGAACCCCCGCTCCCTGCAATATCTCCCGTCACAGAAGAATTTGAGATTGTTGAACTATAAACAGCCCCTGCAAGGCCAGCTGTGTATATGTCTCCTGTGAGGCCTATTAAAATTAAATGCAGGTTGCTTATATTTGAATTATTGATATATCCAAAAAAGCTCATATAACGTTCAGATGGGCGGTTTATGTAAAGATCTGTTATCGTGTTGTTATTCCCCTCAAAGTTACCTCTAAATTGATTTGAGTTGTTGCCTATTGGAAGCCATCCAGAGCCTGTATTGTACGGAGCTATGTCCAGGTCTAAATCCGTTGTTAAGGAATAACTGCAGTTAAGGCAAAGGCGTGAAGCGTTAAGGTTTGAGACGTTTGTTATCTGACATGGATACGAACTGGTTCCGGCGCCAAACATATTATCAGGACAGGTAAGTGGTAGGTAATTTGGGCAGTTGCTCAGGTCCGTTAAATCCTGCCATGCAAGTGGCTGGTTTCCAACACCGTTACAAAAAGAATCCCATGGCGGGAAGCTCCAGTTTGAGATAGGGGACTCTGTGCTTGCAAAAAAGTAGCGTTCATCAGTTTTTACAGTACAGTTTTCATTGCCTCCTGAATAGCATTCGGTGGCATCATCACCAGTATGGTTTAACCAGTAAGCGTTATTGATTATAACTCCAACGTATACATTCCCTATAAAGCCGCCAGTAGAGGAGCCTCCTGTGACGCTTCCTGTGGAATACGAGTTATTGACTGTTCCTGAGATATGACGTCCCGCCATACCGCCAGTATAATAGGATCCTATGATAGTTCCTGTGGAGTAAGAGTTTGAGACTGTTGACTCTGTCGACAAGCTACCTGTGAGGCCGCCAGTGAAATAGAGTCCTGTAACATTCGCTGTGGAGTAAGAATCTGAGATTGTTGATTGGGATACAGACCCTATAAGGCCCCCAGTATTAAAAACGGCTCCCGTGACGCTTCCTGTGGAGTAAGAATTTGAAATGCTTGAATTCATTCCTAACTTTGCTGTAATAGCGCCATTATCAGATTTTCCGTTGATATTGACTGAATTTAGACCCAAATTAGATATCGCAGCATATTCAATAACTGCAAAAAGACCATTAGCATCAGTGCTTGGGCGATTTATGTAAAGGTTCTCTATCGTGTGATTTGCCCCGTCAAAACTTCCGCTAAAGGGGGTTGTTGAGTTACATAGTGGGAGCCATCCTTCTCCAGCGTTATAGGGGGCAACATCAAGGTCTAAATCCGCTGTTAGCGTGTAATTACAGGTAGGACACATGCGTAGCGCATTAAGATTAGAGACGTTTGTTATCAGGCAAGGGTCTTCTATGCTCCCAGCTCCACTAATTCCCTCGGGGCAACCAATATAGGGATAATCGGTTCTGCAGTCTGCAGTATCGTTTACATCTTCCCACTCAAGTGGCGAGTACCCGACATTATCGCAAAAATTGTCCCATGGGGGAAAATCCCATGAGTCTGTGGGCGAATTAGCGACTTCAAAAAAGTAAGTTTTGTTATCTTCTGGACTGCAACCCACATTGCCACCGGGATAACAAGACGACGCATCGTCACTTGAGTTTAGCCAGTAAGAGTCTGTTATTGTGCCTCCGTTGAGGTCTCCTGTTATGCCGCCAGTGTTAGATGTTCCTGAGATGTTTTCTGACGCGTAAGAGTCTGTTATTGTGCCTCCGTTGAGGTCTCCGGCGAGACCTCCTACTTTAGATGTTCCTGAAACTCTGCCCACGGCGTAGGAATCTCTTATTGTGCCTCCGTTGAGGTCTCCTGTTATGCCACCCACACTCGAGTCTCCTGAAATAAGAGCAATTACATAAGAATCTTGTATAGTACCTTCGTTTAAGTCTCCTGCGAGACCTCCGACACTAGTATTTCCTGAAATTATACCTACAAGATAGGAATCCTGGATTGTTCCAGAGCTTAGCTTGCCCACAAGACCTCCGGTATTGGGTCCGCCAGTTACATCAGCTGAGAGTAGAGCTAAGTTGTTTATATTTGAATTGTTAACGACCCCAAAAAGGCCACTATACTCGCTAGTTGGGAGGTCTATGTAAAGATTGCTTATCGTGTGATTTGCTCCGTCAAAGTTCCCGTTTAATGGTCTTGCTTCCGAACCTAGTGGGGTCCAACCGTAATCATAATTAAATGGAGGGGTGTTAAGGTCTAAGTCCACGCTTAAGGAATAATTGCAATCTAAACGCGAAACCATGTTCCTAAGATCAAAAAGACTGCTTATAATACAGGGATTGGCCAGGCTTCCATCCCCACCCATGGAATTTGGACAAAGTAATATTGTGGATTGTAAAATGGGGTAATTAACACCGTCGTTTGAGTCATTCCAAATGTTTGTAAAGTCCCAGGATGCTTCAGGTTCATTTGAATAGTCAAAGAAATAAGATTCTAAAGGTTCTGCTGTGCAGTTAACGTTCCCGGCAGAGTGACAATCAATGGCATCATCACCCGTATGGTTTAGCCAGTAAGAGTCTATGAGTGTTGCGTCACTTCGTAAGAGTCCTACGAGGCCTCCAGTAGTAACTGTTCCAGTGACGTTTCCCGTGGAGTAAGAGTTTGAAAGTATTGCTTCGTTAGCCATATATCCGGCAAAACCGCCTGTTTCTATGTTTCCTATGACGTTTCCCGTGGAGTAAGAGTTAAGGATTATTGCTTCGTGATTTAAAACTCCGGCAAACCCACCCACCTTGTCTTCGTTTCCTGTGACATTTGCTGTGGAGTAAGAGTCCCTGATTACCGAGTAATAATATGTGTCACCTATAAACCCTCCTACTGTGCCGTTTCCTGTGACAGTTCCCGTGGAGTAAGAATTTGATATTAATGATTCATGGTATATGCGCCCGGCAAAGCCACCTACTATGATGTCTCCTGTAACGTTCCCGGAAAAATAAGAATTTAAGATTGTTGAATAAGACATGTATCCAGCAAAACCGCCAGTGTGATAGAATGTTCCTAGGACATTTCCCGTTACATGTGAATTTAAAATTATTGAATAAGTTAAATCGCCTGCAAGACCACCCACATACTGACTGTCACTGGTGACATTAACTGACTCTAAGGCTAAATCGGTTATTAGGGCGCCATGGGCCTTCCCAAAAAGACCCACATTATTTTCAGTTGGGCGGTTGATGTAAAGACCTGTTATCGTGTGATTGTTTCCATAAAAACTTCCTCTGAAAGAACCACTACCATCATTATCAAGTGGATCCCACCCCTCGCCAGTTGTGTAACTCACATCACAAGCTGAGAAATCTATATCGTTTTGTAGTTCGTATTCCCATAAGGCCTGTGTTCGCATTCTATTTAAGTCGTCACAGGAACATATGGGGTGTGGAACGGTGTTGTCATCCCAGCAGTCTGTTGTTGAGTCACCCATTAGTTGTGAAACAGGGTCTTGAGTAGGTTCGGGATTTGGTTCCGTCTCGTTTCCAACTTCAGTTTCTGTTTCGTTTCCAGTGTCAGTCTCATTCCCTAAGTCCGCTACAGTATCGTTTGACTCTGGAGGTGCGACAAAATACTCATAAACTTCTTCTTCATCGACTGCGGCACTTGATAATGAAGAAAATGTTAGAACCACTACTAAAACAAGTAATATGTGTGATGGGTGGGACATTATTTTCTGCGAATTTTTAAAATGAGTGACTTGTTCCAATTTGTAGACTATTTTGATGTGGGATTTCAATTTAATCTAGGCTTATGGTTAATATAAATGAGTCGATGTTGCCACTAACTATATCTTCTCGGGCTTCATAGATTTCTTGGTCTTTGAAGCAAAGACAACGATTAATACTGCTGCGATTATGACTGCTACAAGAAGCAAGACCGAACGCGAGGCCGACTCGGCAATCCAGTTTACAAAGTCGCTTATGGTCTGGGATACTGAAGCAAGCGCGCCTTCTCCTTCCGGTTCTTTGCCATTAAGCTCGTCAACGTCAAAAAGTTCGTAGTCTCCGGCGTATCCGCTTTTGTCAGCCATAACAGCCCACTTGCCGCGCTCATACGCCTTAAAGCCATCTTCATATGATACTATAATTCCTTCCGGTGTGATGAACTGTATTGTAGCGTCTTTGACTTCGTTTCCATTGTCATCAACAACAGTAACACTAACATCATCCCCTACGAGTTCGCCGCCTTCAAGGACTATATCCAAAGCCTTATCTGTTGTGTTTATCTCGCATTTTTCTACCATCTGGGAGTCACCCTGGCACTTGCCGTTCTCACAAGAGCATGAACACTCTCTTGTCTTAAGACCTCCTTCGCAGTCACTCCAGCTCCCGCAAGACCAGTCTTCTTCGCATTTTTCCTCATTACCGCAAGTCTCATCATATGTGAATTCACATGCGCCGGCAATACACTCTGCGGTGAAACATTCTGGGGTCGGGCAATCGCTTGCACTCTGGCAATCACAAACATAGTTTCCAGGAGTACATACTCCATCTGAGCAAGTGTCCCCTTTAGTACAAATATCACCGTCATCACAGGACTTTCCAGTTAGTGGCGTTGTGACACATATACCATTAGCACATGCAACGCTTGTGCACGGGTTACCGTCGTCCACGCAGATAATTCCTTCGCAGGCGTCACAAGTCTGTTGCGTTTCGTGGGCACCTGTGCACTGCGAGTCCTTAGAGCATCCACAGGAACATTCACGTGTCTGGACTCCGTCCGCACAAGCACTCCACTCTCCGCAGGACCATGCCTTCTCACAAGTTGAAGGTACAATCGGAGTCTCGTCTCCCCCCACCTCATCTTGTCCGCTGGATTCTATTATAGTTAAGATACGGGTCTCTGTTGAATTTGAGTTGTTTGAAGAGTCAGTTGCCGTGGCATTGTAGTAATAACTGCCTAATTCTAAGTCTGTTACTTGCGCGCTAAAGCTCCAGTTATCTTGAGATATCAAAAGGAGGGCTGCTGAGTATGCTGCGGAGATTTCTTGCTCGCTTAAGGTGCGCCCTGAGACTAGATAAGGATTTGCCATACTTCCTGTAAATGAGTCGTTTGAAGGGGAGTTTCCAATGATGAATGTGGCTGAAGCTAAGGGAGTAAGAACGAGAATTATGACTAACGCAGGGAATTGGAGGAATGCCTTTTTCCTTACGCCGTTTATCTCTACTCTAGCCATTTTGCTTTATTTTGTTTAAACATAACGCATCCAAGTGTAATCTGTCTTATATCTTTCCCAGTACGATGACCATCCAAGTCCTGATGGTAAAAAAGTATACTGGTTACCATCCCAGTAATTTCCCCAAGGTTGATGCTCATAAACAGGTAAATCGTCTGCAATCGGGAGGACAAATGCTCCATCAAGGCCCAACGTTACGTCGCCTTCAAAAAAGTTTTCTTCTGGAAGGAGATTTCTGTCTAAGTCGCGCGTTTGCCGCGTAATATTTAAGTGTATAACGCCTCCTGTTGCCCAGTCAGGAGTACCTTCATTGCTCTTTAGGATTATTTTCCCATAATGGATATTTCGCCACCAATGGGTGGGTGGATAAAATGAAGAAGATTGGTAGTTAGCGTATCCTGAGCCATAGCTCCACGAGGTAGAAGAACAAGATTCACAGTCTCCTGTTGAAGAAAGCTCGAGATTTGACTTTCGTGCTTCCCATACTCCAAGATAAGTGGCAGTACACGCGGCGGCGGCGGCATGATACTCGTTCCATTCTTCTTCACCATACCCTGAAGGGAGTACGCATGCGAAGTCACCTCCACGCTCGCCACTTCCGTCCGAAAAATCAGCCGTCATTGCTTCTTGCATCGTATCCCAATCACAGTCCTCCCATTCAAATACTTCGCCAGTCTCCGGATCGGTATAATTGAAGGTAATCATATCACAAATCGAGGACATTGGAAAAATTGCTGAGCTAAAACTATATTTTTCAAAAGTGACATCTGCCCTTGCACAACAATCATTTTGAGCAATTGCACTCCATTCCGCTGGAGTATACTGGTTTTGGGCATCATACAAATCCATATCTAACTGCGAGGGATAACTGCTCGACTTCTGGACGACAGAATAGATACAATCGCCTATTCCTTCGCGCGTGTCGTTAAGAGGTATGATTCCTGAAGCGAGCGCATCAACGTTGCCATCTCGAATGGTAAGTACCGTTCCAGCTATAGTTGATTGGCATGAGCTAGGGCATTTTTCACATACATTAAAGACTGCATAACTAGTACAGACACCACCATCACACGTCTCGTTTTCTGAACAATTGCCGCATGAGCCGTCGCAGCCGTCACTTCCGCAGGACTTTCCATCGCAATCAGGGGTGCACGGAACACAAGTTCCACCCGAACAGACCTCGGTACCTGTGCAGGTTCCGCATGAGCCGTCGCAGCCGTCGCTTCCGCAATTTTTTCCGTCACAGTCTGGTTGACAGACACATGCCCCGTCAGTACACACATCAGGACTTGTGCAATTTCCACAAGAACCCTCACAACCGTCTGAACCACATTCTTTTCCGTCACAGTCTGGTTGACAGACACATACCCCGTCAGTACACACATCAGGACTTGTGCAATTTCCACAAGAACCCTCGCAGCCATCAGCACCGCATTCTTTTCCGTCACAGTCTGGTTGACAGACACATACCCTGTCAGTGCAGACCTCACCTTCTGCGCAAGTTCCGCATGAGCCTCCGCAGCCGTTGCTTCCGCAGGATTTACCGTCACAGTCTGGTTGACAGACACATGCCCCGTCAGTGCAGACCTCACCTTCTGCGCAAGTTCCGCAGGAGCCTCCGCAACCGTCTGAGCCGCAAGATTTGCCGTCACAGTCTGGAGTGCAAATCGTACAAGTTACACCTTGGCAGATATATCCGTCTTCGCAAGTTCCGCAGGAGCCTCCGCAACCGTCTGAGCCGCAAGATTTGCCGTCACAATCCGGCAAACATAGTTCGCAGGAGCTGTCAGAGCATGCGTAGCCCACAGGACAAGTTCCGCAGGAGCCGCCGCAACCGTCATCACCGCACTCTATTCCCGTGCAGTCTGGAGTGCAAGGATCACAAGTTCCGTCTGAACATGCTTCGCCTTCAGAGCATGAGCCGCAAGTTCCACCGCATGAGTCGCTTCCACATTCAATATTTACACAATACGGAACACAAGGCTCGCAAGCATTGTTCTCGCAAGTCGTCCCGGCAGCACAGCTTCCACAGGTTCCTTCGCAGCCATCATCACCACACTCTTTTCCGATGCAATTTGGAGTGCAGCATGAGCTGTCAACACATACCTCGCCTTCAGAACAGTAGTTACCACATATGAGATTACATAGTCCACTCCCACATTCCCCTACCACACAGTAGCAAAGACCGGGATCGACACAAATATGGGCATCGTCATCAAAGTTAACGCATAGATAAGGGCAGGACCCACATGATCCTCCGCAGCTGTCATCTCCACATTCTTTTCCTTCACAATCGGGTACACAGGACACGCAAGTCCCATTTACGCATACAAGCCCGTCGCTGCATGAGCCACAAAAACCTCCATAAGAGTCATTACCACAATAAATTGGAGAAAGATCTTCCTGTACTGTTTCGCCTTCGTCGATTACTCCATTACCGTTTGTGTCTCCTGCGATTTCACCTTCGTCGATTACTCCGTTTCCGTTAGAATCTCCTGCAGTCTCACCATTGCAAATCGCGTCATCGCCATTGGTATCACCAGCGATTTCGCCTTCGTCGATTACTCCGTTGCCGTTTGTGTCTCCAGCTATTTCGCCTTCGTCGATTACTCCGTTGCCGTTTGTGTCTCCAGCTATTTCGC
>Ga0208648_1000632_pt1 | contig 33571 bp, 42 predicted proteins | sample AntAceMetag02UKL_FD_184772 | JGI IMG/M metagenome (GOLD analysis project Ga0208648, IMG submission 184772) | Saline lake microbial communities from Ace Lake, Antarctica - Antarctic Ace Lake Metagenome 02UKL (SPAdes) (version 2) | ecosystem: Environmental > Aquatic > Non-marine Saline and...
CATAAGGAGCAATAATGCAAACTTATTACGGATTAAACAGACAGGGCGCTGCGGCAAGCGGAAGATACACGAGAACCCCCGTGCCGATGGGTGTACCAGGTATTAAATCACCGTTCGCTGCTCAGGCTTTGGCCGATCCGACAGCACCAGCGCTGTCAGATATCGCACCACAGCGAAGGCCAGGTGTTCCGGGAGAAGGTGAGGCGCCGGGTATATCGACACCTGGACCAGAAAGTCCGGCGGCGACAAGAGCGAGGGAAGACCTTGCAAGATCAGGGTATAGTGTTAACCCTATGGATGCCCTTGGTGGGCGTGTTAAGACAGGCCTTTTAAATACCGGTGTAGCGCTGGCTTTAGATGCTCCAGTATCCACAGCTGTGAAGTTTGGCGCAAAGACAATGGCGGCACTTCCTGGAACCGTAACGACTTTGGGCGGAATGATAAACAAGGGTGTTCCGATTGAACAGTCGATTGACAAAATAGAACCAGAATATGAAAAACTCGCCGAGGAAGAACTCGCCACCGGAGTGAATCAAGATCCAGCAAGAGTCCGTTCATTAGGTAAATACGCCCCGGTGCCGCTTACAACTCAGGCGTATAGAAAAATTTTAGATACCTTGTCCCCAAAGAAAGTAATTGACCCCGGGGCTCCTCCGGGTGCTATTGGTGAAAGCGGGCTGGGGCAACCAGGCTCACAACCAAGTGATTACGGCCATGAAGCAAGAATGGGACTCGGTGTCGGTGATGTTGCCGGAACACAAGAAGCAGCGGATATCCCCGGAACAGGTGATAAGCCAGTCGGCAAAGATTATGGGAATAGAACAGAACCAGGTGGCGCACCGGGCGGCCCAGGATTAGGCGGTGGCGGTATGGGCGGCGGCAGAAGTGAAGGCGCGGGAGACATGGGCCACGATAGCGCACCGGGTATGGGCGGTATGGGCGGGGTATAAGGAGATACTATGCAGAATTATGTAGGGCAGGCATTACAGAATCTTTCCGGAACGGTCGAGGGCATAGGCCGGCAGGGTGGGGAGAACCGCCTTAGAACGGCAGAGTTGGGATTAAAACGGGCTACTCAGGCTTTGCAGATACCTGGGCTGAAATTACAGGCGCAGGAAAATGAAGCCGAAATTGCACAGCGAAACCAGCCCGTAAATGTCAAAATTCTTATGCAAAAAGATAATCCTGAATCAATTTTTCACATTTTAGGAAGCCAAACAACCAAAAACATGCCGCCGCCGTACCAGGCTGTAGGCAACATATTCGGAGCAACGGTTGACGAGCAGGGAAACTATATTGTCGATGGTAGGCCGCTAACCAATTGGGAGTTTAATCAGAAAGCGGCGCAAGTTCAAAGAACGATGGGCTTTTATACCGACCCAAAGAAGGCAATGACTACCCGTTCAAACATGGCGCAGAAATCTCTTGACTCTGGAATTGATACAAGAACCGGGCAACCTCTTGATGAGAAAATGAAAATGAATCTTGCAGGCGGGATTGAAAAAGTTGGCAAAATGACCGACTCAGATTATCTCAGAGGATACGAGCAGCAGCTTGCAGATATGGAAGCATCTAAGGCGCCTTTTATTGACGGCGGCGGGAGTACTGCATTGATTGATGCGGCTATCGGGCGGGTTCAGGGAAAGATTGATTCTTACAAGGCTACGATTACTAAGGCAAGCGACCGGGAATATGAGGCAACCGTTGCAAAACAGGCACAGGCGGATAAGAAAGCACTCAAGCTGCTTGAAATTGCAGCCAAAGACACCCGTAGCAAACTTCAAAAAGATGTTGAGTTCGCGGCGGCGGCTTATAATATCACGGAAAAAGAAGCAACCGACATGCTTAGGGCAGATAAAACAATCGCACCAAGGCTCAAGGCATACACCGAAGCGTTAGAACCGTTTGCGGAAAAACTTAAATACGGTGAAATAACCGAAGCTGAATATACCAAGAAAGATAACGAGCTGTGGTCGAAGTTTGGACTTGGGAAGGAAGAGGACGCCCCGAAACCAAAAACCGAGCTTGGCGGCTACCTCAGTAGAGTAAAAGGACAGGATGCTGATGGCATTGCATCCCCCGAACCACAGCCCGCGAAACCAGTCATTCCTGAACCAAAAAGTGAAAAGAAAATAAAAAAACCCATAGCCTTTAACCAAAAACTGCCCGTTGAAATGTCTGAATGGGATGTGAGTACAACTTCACAGGGCGGCAAAAGTACATATATTGAACTGAATACAGGAACAAAACTTACTCAAGAAGAGTTCGATGCTTGGGTTGAATGGGACAAGGAGCAACTAACGCCGGTAGGTAAGTTTATAAAAAAACATACCACATCGACAGTGCCGGGTGCGCCATATAACCCACAAAAAAATCCAGCGCCCATAGGAATTAAGCGACCAGGGGATATAGTGCAACTAAAGAAACAATATCCGGAATTATCTGATAAAGAACTTCGAGAAATGGCAGGACGGTTATAAATGAATTTTTCCTACATAGACGACCCGGAATGGGGAAAACTCGACAACGAGACACAGCAGAAAGTAATCGGGCTTGCGTTTCAAGATAATATTGCGTCCGATGCTGAGTGGACAAATCTGTCCCCGGGTATTCAAAAATCAGTTCAGGATTTGTATCTTAAAGATGCTACCGAGTATAGCCGGTCTGTTATGCCGAAACCGGGCGATGACGATTCTTGGAATGTCACAAGAGGGTTGAAGGCAGGTGCTTTGCAAACCGCAGCGGTTGTGCCGGCAGTCGGTGCTATGGCGGCAAAAACTGTTGGGTTAGATTCTGCAGCAGAGAGTATGATGGGCGCGGCTCAAGGTTTAATGAAAAAGTCCGAAAAGTACCAACCGGATACATCCTTTAAAGAACTTGTGGACGATCCGAGCATTGAAGGTGCTGCAGATTGGGCAATGTATACCATTGGCAATTTCGCACCATCCCTTGTTGTCGGGTTTGGTGGTGCTGCTACAGGCGCCAAAATAACGACTAAGATATTCCTGAAGAATGCAATTAAAAAAGGCGTCTCAAAAGGATTGACCGCAGAGGCGGCGGCAAAGGCTGTAACTGAACAGGCTATTAAAAAAGCCACTCTCAGAGGCGCCCAGGTAGGCATAGTGGGTTCTACCGCACCTTTAGAGGGCGGGCATATGTTCATGGAGGATGTTGAAAGCCATGGCATAGAAGACGCCAGTGTCGGTAAGTCGGTTTTAATGGGTGGGTTAGCCGGCATGGTTGAACTTGGTGTCGGCGGTTTTGGTAAAGGCCATATGCGGCTTATCGAGAAGTTTATGGGAACCGCCGCCAAAGAAACGGCTGAACAAAGTCCCAAACTGGCCGTAAGGATGCTCAAGGAAATTGGTAGACAAAGCGGCGGCGAGGCATTCCAGGAGCTTACCCAGGAAGAACTTGCGATTTTAAACGAGGCGTGGACAGCCACACCGGATGAAGAATACGACACGACTTCTAAAGAAAATCTGATGCGACTTGCGGAGTCGGCAGCCGGCGGTGGCTTGATTGGTATCCCCGGTGGCATGGCCGGTGGTATCGGCGGCCCAGAAAAAGAAGTTATCAACCTGCCCGATGTAGACCCAACCGCAGAGCAACCGGACATCCCCCCTGTAAAAGATTGGGAATTTGGCAAAGTAGGCGACTCGTTCAAAAAAGGCATGGAAGCCGCAGCCGCTTTAAAAGCAACACAGGCGCCAAGAGTTGAACCTGAAGGCTACCGGCCTGCTAAAGAATCAGCAAAGGTATTCGAAGAAACGCTTTCGGCTGAAGAAAGGCTTAGACAGTCTGAAGTCGGCAGAGAGTCGCTTAAAAAACAATACACCGAAGAGGTTGCTGCTGGTGGCCGGGAAGCTGTTGCCAAGGAATATAAAGGAAAACCAGTAACCGGCGAAATAATGACACCCGATGAATTGTCTGTTACCCGTGAATTAATGCGAGATGAACTGCGACAATCAGGTGAAGAAAGAGGTCGAGAAACACGGGCAAGCGCTGCCGGCAAAGCGCTTGAAAAGGTTGGGCCTGTTGAAGCCGAAAGGCTTTTGAAGGAAGATGTCAGAACTCGTCAATATTTCGGGCAAGGCTTTTTAACTAACGACCGGGCAAAACAACTGAATGAAATTATTACCCAGAACGATATAACCAGTATGGCCGGCACTCCTAATGGGTTGGTGCAAGTTGGTGAATCTCGTGCCATGGGTGTTCCCGAAAAAGGGACGATACCGGACGATAAGGGGACTGTTACCCCGATAAGCCCCCCATTAACCCCCGATAAGCCCCCGATAACGGACGTTAAAAAAGCTGTTGCAACAAAGGGCCGGGCTCCCGAGTCGGCAGAAATCCCGCAAAAGGAGCCCGCTACCCTACCTGAACCGAAAGCCGGTGCCGCTGAAAAAGCATTTCTGAAAGCTGGCGGTAAAAAACCAAAAGACTTATACGAAGCGGAAATAGCTGAGGAAGACGGGAAAACAACGGCAGAGGGTGGGGAATACGCCAAAGATGTTGTTTCTCACGCAAAGCAGGAAGAGGCCAGAACAGAGTTTTATGAATCAGCCGCCAAGGAAGGCCATTCAGCACAGGCACACGATATAATAGGTGGCAATATAGATAGATTGCTTGATGACGTTCGGCGTGGCCGGATCACCAACGAGAAAGCTGTGGCGATGCACGAAGATGCAGTCAAAAACGGGATCGCCATACCTGAAAAGTTAGAGCAACTCAAGAAAAGGATTAAGCCCAAAAAGGCCGAAGCACCAGAGGGTAAGGAACCTTGGGAGATGAGCGCTGAAGAATTTAAGAATAGGGTTATAGAAGAAGATAATTTAAAAACAGGCCCGTTATCACTCAAGCGGGGTGGACATATATCGTTAGAACCACAAGTCGAGAAAGCTGTTAAGCAGTTTCATGAATGGGGGATAAGAACCCGTAGTAGCGCAGGGTATCAGCACGACGTAATTCGACCGGGTGCTCCAACGGGATACACAGGTATAACGTTTGAAAATGGCAAAATACCGCAAGAAGCAATCGCGAAGATTAAAAAAGAATATCCAGATGTTGAAATAACGGACAATAAAATAAACTTTCTGTATGATTTTCTTGGTGGCATTGGCGATGTTAACAAACCTAAAAACGTCAAGCCTCAAGTTGAAAAATGGGACAGTATATTAAAAATTATAGAACCGTATGTTTCCCATAGACAGATCACAGAGCAAGCCATAAAAGAAGGCAAAATAAAATCCCATCCTGATTATCCGGATCTTGGCAAGCAGGTTGAGAAGCCCAAAGAAACCAAAAAAGCCAAGGCCCCTGAACCGAAAAAAAAACGTGTATCAAAAGGCCCGACAACAATCCGTGGCACAATCAAGGCGATGGGGTTTATCAACTTTCTTAATATGAAGGGCGAAGTTAAGGATATGCCGTTTGGTGCGAGAATATTGACCAGAGCCAATAGCGGCGTACCATATGATTTAGCGGAAAAGTCACTCAAGGCCGAGGGATGGATGTATGAGAATGAATCCTTAATTGAACTACTGCCAAGTGAAGAGTTTCGCAAAAGACGGCACCTGACTGTTGATACGCTGGAAAGGAAAGACAATTTAACCGGCACAGAAAAACAGTTCAAAGAGGACTTGGAACACGAACCGGAGTCACCGCCTGAAGGCAATTACGTTCAAATGAACGCTGAAGACCTGCCCGAAGGTAAAAAGCTCACCATTATTGAAGGCAATTCAGCCGATGGATGGGACACCTACGAGGTCACCGAGAAAGATCCTTTCGGCGTAACCCTGAAGGACGGAACCATTATTGAGTTGTCCCCTCTCGATCAAGTTGACGTTTTGATGGATGACGTAAAGGACGTTCCGGGCGTAGCTGAAAGCCAAACCAAAATGTTCGGGCCTGACCCGGGTCAGTTAGATATGTTTGGTGGAGCGCCGAAGCAGGCAAAGGCTAAGAGAACCCGCAAGAAAAAAACACCTACTGTACGGAAAGAGGCGCAAATTGATCTGTTCACCGGCAAGGCAAAACAGATTCAGAAAGATTTATTTAAGCCGTTTCCGAAGAAACCGCCTATCCTCACTAAGGCGCCAGCGTCAAATAGGGCAAAGGGTTTATCGCCCGGAACCTTCATGCATACCTCTGGGCACATTCGTGGGCCAAGTACCACAGTAAAATCAGTTGATGAAGTAGCCTCTCTCTTGGCTCACATTCGTAAGGATAATCAAGAAAATCTTTTCGCTATAACGACAGATAAAGACGGCAAGATTCTTGAAATTCATCAGTATTCTAGAGGTACTAAAAGCGAGTCGAATGTTCATTCCATAGAAGTTGCCGGTCACGTTCTCAATATCCCTGACGCACATACCGTTTACGTTGCACATAACCATCCGTCCGGCGATAGCAGTCCCTCACAACCAGACCTTTCTTTAATGGAGGTCATCGGTGAAATTGTTGAATTAAAAGGAATAAAATTCGAGGCGTTTATTATAGCTGGCAATGGATATCGCCGATTTGATGGGGAAAAATACGCTAAGGAAATGATGAGAAGATCGGGTCTTAGCGAGGTGAACTTTCAGGCATTAGGAAAAGAAAATGAAGATGAAAGAGACTTTAAGGCAGAGAAATACACAAATAAACCTCACACCAAATTAACGCCGGTATCCAGAACAAAAAGGATGCCTATCAAAAAGCGTGGGATGCATCCAAAGCGAATCTCTGGTGAATCAATTACCAACCCGGATGAGATAGTAAATTTAGTAAAATCAAAATACGGCGGTGAGGACGGATTTGTATTTTTAGGCTCAAAACTTAACGTTGTAGGTTTTTTACCCTTTCCGTCTGGAATGCCTATAAAAGAGGCGGCGGCAAAATTTATTCAGGCGGCGGAGAATGCAAATGCGGCAGGGTCTGTTCTTTCCGTTAACGACCCGTTGGCGTCTAAGCCTGGCAGGATTGGTTTCGTTAGCGCGATTGCTCAAAATCTTAACTCTACTTTAAAGTTATTTGATATTATTGAGAACGGAAATTCATACGCTACCAGCGGAAGATTGGGGCTTATGACAACCGGGCCAACACCGTTCAACAATCTGTATTCTAAAAACGCATTATATTCTGTCAACCCGGGCAACCCGCTAACGGGCCTAACCCGCGATCACCTAAAGAAAATATTCCATTGGGCAGATTCAGTAAGAACCCTAAAAGACGGCTCAACCCTAATCACCAAAGGCACCCGTCAATTCAAGATAGCCAGAGTTGATCACATAGCCATAGACAAGGCAGCTTTCGAAATAGCATACCGGCGTAAACCCACTTCAGCAGACGTTGCGGCAGGGGCGTATCAGGACGGCACCATCACGCTGTCTGATATTGCTGATGCCGGCACTGTGGCCCACGAAAGTTATCATTACCTCCGAGCATCCGGTCTTGTAAACAATGCAGACGTCCGGGCGATACACCGAGTCATAGGCAAGGACGCAACCGAGGAACAGGAAGCCGAGTGGATTGAGAAGAATATAAACGACCGGAACCAGAAGGGGCGGCTTGGGAAGCTGATTCAGAAGATTCGGGATTTTGTTGATTCAATCGTAAATCTTTTTCACCGGACGGCTACGGGCGTGGTTCGTGATATTGAATCGGGAAAAGCCTTTACCGATAAACAAAGTCCGGTATTCGAGTTTGCTCAGGCGGTATCGTATTCATTAGCACAGGCCAAAAGGAATATTCTGGATAACCCGGCTTTTGTGAAATGGTTTGGTGATTCTAAGGTTGTGGATGATGCGGGTAAGCCTTTGGTGGTTTATCATGGGACACGGGCCAGTTTTTCTAAATTTGATCCAAAAATAAAAAGAGAAGATTCAGACCAGGGGTGGCTCGGAAGCAATATGATATATTTTTCTGAAAATCCTGATGTCGCCAACGCTTATAGTGATAGCGCCACCACAAAAGAGGATGAAACTTCTTTCGGTGGTAAAACATTCTCAAAAGACGCAAGGGTTATCCCCGTTTATTTAAGCGTTCAAAAAATATATCGGTTTCCGGACAATAGAGATATCCCAATAAACAAAGAAGAGGCAGATGCCTTTAGGGAAGAAATGCTATCGAAGGGTTACGATGGAGTTTATCTCCCATATGTTTTTTACGGGAAAGAGGAGGTTAAATTTAACGAAGTTGCTGTTTTCAACCCAACTCAAATAAAATCAATCTACAACAAAGGCACCTTTGACCCGGCTAACCCGGATATTCGATATCAGGCGAAATCAAAGGCGCTCAGAGAGGGAATGCCTGCCTACTCCTTGCCAAAAACAGAAACGCCAGAGGGCGGGAAAAATAGGGCTGGTGTTTTATATGAAAAGGGTGAAGTACCCGATGGGTCTTTTGTGCATGGGAGAGTAGGTAAGCAATCGCTTAGAGACGATGTGGTTATTCTTGGCACTAATGATTGGGAAGTTGCAGAGCAATATGCTGGTGATAATGGTTCAATGTGGTTGTTAGAACCATCGACAACAAGCAAGGTACTTGATGCTGATAAAAATTATTTTAAAATAGTAGATGCTTTATTCGCAGATTATAAAAAAGGTGCTTTGCCGTATGAGTTGGAAAAAACAATCGAATATGAGATTAAAGAGTATGGCCTATCAGGCACAAAAGAAAAAATAGCGATGGAAATTGTTCCAGAAGATATAGTCGGTGATGCTGGTATGTGGGACAGTATAGATTTTGTAGAATGGGTTGTAGATAGGTTTGAATACGATATTGTTGTATGGAATGAAGGTGAATCAGCCGCCATAATAAATAAAAATAATATTAAAACGCAAAAGGTAAATAAAGGTGCGCCGAAATACTCAGTAGCCCAAAAAGCAGCAGAAAAAAGATACACCAAAGTCCTCAACGAGGCAGCAGGCGATCACAAAGCCCCCAAAGACGGTGAGAAATCAAAGGCGCTCAGAGAGGGAATGCCTGCCTACTCCGTGAAAGAATACGACGGTTCTTTGCCGGAAACAACGGTAGACAAAGCGAAAAAAGCGTTAGAGCGTCCGTTCAACGACACAATGGCGTGGCTTGTAGATAAAAACAGGCCAATATCTACAGTTCAAAGTCATCTTGAAAAAGTTACCGACGAAATAGATGTGTTTTTAAAAGAAACCCAGAGACCGAAAAGAACGGCGGCAAAAGTAAAAAAGGCGTGGAATGAGGAAGTAAAGCCGATAATAACAAAGATGGCGCAGTTCAAAATAAACATTCAGGACCTGGAAACATATAAACACGCCCTACATGCTCACGAAGCGAACGCAGCACTCAGAAGGGCGAACGCTAAAATTCAAGTAGGAAAAATTGTCAAGGTGCTTGACGCAAGTAACGAGGAAAAAAAAGCATCGGCAATCAATGAAAGTGTCAAGGATTTGGAAAAGCCTGAAGAATGGTACACAGCATTAAACGATATTATCGATACATATGCGGATGAGGAAAGTCTTGAAAACACGCTGGCAAAATGGAAGATATTCTCAGAAAAACCATCCGGCATGACCGATATTGAAGCAACGGAAATACTAAAAGAATACAAAGGTGATAAAAATATTGAAGAGTTGGGTGTAATGTTGGACGCCATAAACGATAACAAACTTGAACTTTTATTTAACTCGGGCCTTCTACCTCAGCAGGAATACGAAGCTGTAAAAAATAAATACGAGAACTATGTTCCATTATATAGAGAAGGATTTGACGATTCGTTATTCGGTACTTCTCGTGGATTAAAGCCATCCGGAAGGCAAATAAAAGTCCGTGGCGGATCTACGCGAACCGTTGTTAATATTTTAGCTCATTCGATAGCCAATTACGAAAAGGCAATTAACGCATCCGAGAAGGCAATATCGCAACGAGCTTTACTTGGGTTGGTGCAGGCTAACCCTGAAAGTGATGTTATAACGGTTGAGCCTGTTAAAAAGTCCCCAAGGCATGACAAAGATGGAAACCTTAGAATGTACCCCAATTTGGCCGATGTTCAAAAAAATGAAGTCAGGTTGATGGTTGACGGAAAACAATATCTTTTAGCTGTGCAGAGAGACAACAAAGACGCAATGTTGATGATGAAAACGCTCAAGGCAGAAAGCGAAACATCCGGGCCGGTGGTAAATGCGTTGGCAAAATTCAACAGGTTTCTTGCAAAAATAAACACAACATGGTCGCCTGAATTTATCATATCGAACTTTGCAAGGGATTTCGGGACGGCCAATATCAACATCAAAGATACCGGCGTTAAAGGTAAGGGAATGTTTAAAGGCGCTAAGGACGCATGGGGCGCTATATTCGCAATAGAAAGAGGTAAGCCAAAGGGAACAAAGCTCGAAGGTTATTACAAACGGTTCATGGCCGCTGGCGGGAAAATAGGATGGTCTGATGTACACGATTCAGCAGAAAGTTTAACGAAAAAGATTACCTCAGAGCTGGAAATGGAAAGTGGTAAACGGCCTGTCCGAAAAACAGTTCAAGGCTGGCTTCAGTTAATAGAGGATGCAAACACATCAATCGAAAACGGCATAAGACTTCATGTCTTTAAGCTGTCAGTAGATCAGGGCAAGACCGACGAACGTGCCGCCCAGATAGCATCCGATCTAACGGTAGACTTTACAAAAAAAGGAACTGCTGGGCCTGTTATAAATTCGCTTTATCTTTTTGCGAACGCTGGTATTCAGGGATCGTATAGAGTTTTACGGGCGGCTACAAAGTCAAGAGCTGTTCAAAAAACACTTGCCGGCGTATTCACGGCAGGGTTCACGGTTGGTATGCTGAACGCCATTGCAGGGGGTGATGATGAAGACGGCGAGGCTTATATAAACAAAATAGACGGTTTTATCAAAGACAGGAACGCGGTTTTTGTAATCCCGGGAACAAAGGGTAGGTCTGCCAAAATACCCCTACCTTGGGGATATAATACAGTTTGGAACATGGGAACCGAAGCTGCCAGGGCGTTTACCGAAGAAAATTTCAGCCCGCTAGAAAGTGCTGGAAGGCTTGCCAGAAGCTTTGCTAACGCTTTCAACCCAGTAGCATCAGGAACGCTCTTACAAACACTGGCCCCAACCGTTGCAGACCCGTTTGTTCAGATAGCCGAGAATAAAAACTGGTTCGGTGGCGAGTTAATGCCTGGTGTTAATAAGTTCGACAAAACCCCAAGTCCTGACTCTCAGAGATATTGGAGGTCTGCAAGCGTTGGTTCTAAGTGGATTACAGAACAGTTAAACAGTATTACAGGCGGGGACAAAATAAAGCCGGGTGCAATTGACGTGTCGCCTGAAACGCTTGATTTGATGGTGGATACACTTGGTGGATCGGCGTTAAGATTTGTTAAAGATTCTCTATCGTTACCGTTAAAGGTTGTGCGGAAAGAAGAAATAAAGATGCACAAAATACCCTTTGTTAGAAGGGTAGCCGGGGATCAACCGGAATGGGCCAATTCAAGAATATTTCATGAAAACATAGAGGAAGTTCTAATAACCAAAGAAAGGCTGAAGGCGTATAGGGGAACACCGGCTTATAAAAAAATATCCATTGCAATGAGGGCGGAACGGTCTTTAATTCCATTAGCAGAAGCAAGCGAAAAAAGACTGAAGGCGTTAAGGAAGCGGCGCAAACGAGCGATGGCGCTGCAAAACAAACAAATGATAGAGCGAATAGAAGCTCTGATGTCGAGGGTTTACATTAATTTCAATAAACGGTATAATCAGAGAATAAAGGAGAATTAAAATGCCTGCAAAAGATAAAAAAGGCCCAAGGCAAAGAAGCCCGAAACCAAGTAAACCAAGAGCCGGTATGCAAAAAGGCAATTGCAAACCAAGAGGGAGAAAAAAGAAATGAAAAACTTATTTTTGACATTATTGCTGGTAGTCGGTTTGTCTGCCCCGGCCTTTTCCGCCGATGTCGCACAAGCTCTTAGCGGGTACGCTCGACATGGTAGAGGAGCCATGGTGACAGCTACTTTCACGGTGACTGCAGACGGTTCCGGGAATGTTGCGGCCTTTTCATTCTTAAAGCCCGCTGACATAGATGGCCGATACTTGTTTACGGTTGAAGCCTATTCGTCAACCGACGCTGCTTTTACCGTAACTATTGAAACAGAGAACGGGTCACCGCTTTTTAGTGAGGCCTGGTCTGCCGCTATTGCCGGTGAAGCACTAAAGAGCGCTGCTGATCGTTGGCCGATTTACGATACTCCGACAATCGATGTAACCGGGCTTACGGCGACAGAGGTATGCACGGTAATTGTAACCTTTGTTGGCAAAGGGAAAGGATTGTAAAGATGAAAAAGATATTTTTGTTTATAATGATGTTGGTGCCACTGTTTATTTTGCCTGGTGCGTTTGCGGATGATTTTCCCCCTGGGGCGCCTCCGTTGCCCCCGGGTGTGTCTGGTGATGGAGCCAAAGGACTGACTATTGAAGGGTCCGTAAGTGCTGCGGCTGTGAAACTAACCACCGGGGCCGGAGCAAGCAAAGTTCTCACCTCCGATGCCGCCGGTGATGCAACTTGGGAAACTGCACCATCTGGCACTGTGCCGGATTCAGGCACAGATACAGACGCTCGACTGGTCGGAGATGGGGCGCACGGGTGGAGCGTGTATTCTGGGGTATTTTCAACAACCGCATATGGAATCAGGTGGAAGGCCGGTGCCGGTAACGATACTTACGAAAAAGGCGTTATAGTAAATCAAGCCGGGACGTTCCTGGCTGTCACTTACACTGATTATCCCATACAGGATCAGATGCGGCGGTGTGTGCTTAGTGATGCAGGGGTTGTGCAGTATTATCTTGAGTATGATGATAGTTATAATAAAGCGGGTGTTGCTCCTTCTGTGACCGGCACTGATGATACCGGCACGGCGGATAAATTAAGCGATGCTGGTATCTTTACCGGCGCTGCATCAGTTTATGTCGGCTATTATGTCCACAATACAACCGATGACACATACGCTATAATCACAGCCAAAGACAGTGATGATGTACTGTCAATCGGCTCAGATATAATGGACAGTGCGGAGACGTTTGAAATCTGCACAGCTAACCTTGGCGGCACAGACGGTCAGGTGATGGTTGAGATTCCGCAATTCTACTCTCTGCAACACCAGGATGGCAATTACAGATATTTTATGATTGCTCAAGGGCCATTTCGGATGATTTTATCGACCGGCGAGACTGTTGTGGCGGCTATTAATACGGCATTTTATAAAGGCGGGTCGGCTACCCCATCAGAATACCGCTATATCGGTGCCTACGAGGGTAGTATGTACGATGCTTCAGCCGGCGTTATGGTTGCCCCTGCTGATATTGTCACGTCTCTGTATGCAGCCGGTGACAAACTTTGTTCTTATGCTGCTCAATATCCAAAGGTGACTGAAACAATCGTTGAATTTAGGGCGATGGCTGAAGAGCGAGGCACAGGCTGGCATCAGTTCGATTATGCGCTTAATGCAGCGTTGCAGGCGCTTTATCTAACTGAATACGCTGATTTTGATTCTCAAACCAAAATTGGTGCCGGTAGAACTGCGTTAACTGGTGGCACGTGGGTAGCAGATAGCTATATTGGCCAGTGCGGAAAATCAAACCCAGACGGCAACATAACCGGGAATACTGGTGGAGACACAAACGACGCCTATATGTCTTACCGGGGTGTCGAAAATTGGTATGGAAATGTCTATAAATGGGCTGATGGTTGCAACATCAATAACGATGGCGCCTCGTCGAAACTGTATCTCTGTACTGACTATATAAATTATGTCTCCAATACAGCATCTAATTACATTTTAGCAGGGAATTTAGGTGAGGCAGATGGGTATGCGGTCGATTTTTTAGATATCATTGGTATATGGGCGTCATCGGTCTCCGGTGGCAGTTCAGCAACATATTTGTGTGATTATTACTACACGTCATTTGATACGACCCCATCTGGAGGATGGCGTGTTGTTCGCGTCGGGGGTCGCGCGGCTGATGGGGCGATTGCGGGTGCGTTCTACGTGGCTGCGACCCATGCGTCTTCGACTGCGGGTACGAATCTCGGCGGGCGGCTCTGCTTTTAAACGAAAACGATTTATAGGATAAAATTGCAAGGCGTGTTGTTCACGTCGGTGGTAACGCGAATAATGGGACGAATGCAGGTGCGTTCTACGTGAATACGAACAATACGTCTTCGAATGCGAATACGAATATCAGCAGGCAGCTCAGCTTATTTTTAAACTCTGTGATGCAATTTTATCCCTGCCTCTTGGCAAAATACAAAACTCAGCTCCATTTGTGCTGGTACGGTAACGGAACGCTCAGGAGTTAAATAAGCAGTCATGAAACGATACGATAGTCTATTTGAGAAAATATGCAGTTTAGAAAATATTGAGTTGGCACATGAACATGCAAAAAAGGGCAAGACGCATTACAGCGCTGTGAAATTAATAGAATCTGATAGGCAATATTATTTTAATGAAATTAAAAAACTTTTAGAATCAAAAATGTTTCATACGGCACAATATACAAAATTAATAAAAAATGAATATGGGAAAGTTCGCGTGATTCATAAATTACCCTATTACCCGGATCGAATTATACACCATGCAATTGTGCAAATCGTCGGTAAAATATGGGATAAAACTATGATTCGTGACACATACGCATGTATTAAACATCGAGGTATCCATGACGGTGCTAAGCGTTTGAAACAAGCATTAAAAGATACTGTAAACACAAAATATTGCCTTAAAATGGACGCAAGAAAATTCTATCCAAGTATGGATCATGATATTTTAAAATCAATTATTCGTAAAAAAATAAAAGATTCAAATCTTTTGGAATTGCTTGATGAAATCATTGATAGCCTCAATAGCAAAAGTGGGATAGGCGTTCCTATCGGAAATTATTTAAGTCAATTTTTTGGAAACTTATATTTGACCGGGTATGATCATTACATGAAAGAAATGCATGGTTGTCATTATTATTTTAGATACTGTGATGATGTCGTTATCCTGGATGCAAGCAAAAATAGATTGCACAAACTGCGATGGCAAACACAACAATATTGGGCTAACGTTTTAAATTTAATACTGAAAAAGAATTGGCAGGTTTTCCCTGTTGATGTACGTGGTATTGATTTTCTTGGATATAGATTTTTCCATCAATACACTCTGCTACGAAAATCAATCGGCACTAAGTTCAAAATCAAAATGGATATAATAAAAAACAATTGGGCAGATATGACGCCAATCAGCGTTGTCAGTAGCATTATGAGTTATAGGGGTTGGATGAAATATGCTGATTGTCACAATCTACAGCATAAACACATTGATGATCAGGTTAAAGAGATATTAACACACAACCAAGCTGTAATTAAAATTGCAAACATTAAAATTCGGAGTAATTAGATGACAGATACGGCCATTAAATTATCGGAACATCGTAAGAAACGTTTCGTTGATTTTGCAAAAGAACCTACAATTTTAGACGGCGCGAAAGTGCGTATTGACGATATCCTCAATAGTGAGATTGAAATTATCGGCTATCGAGTCGCAAAAAGTAAATATACAAAAAACAAGAGTGGTGAGTGTTTGACCATACAATTTATTGACAATGGCGGAGAACGGAAGGTTCTATTCACTGGTTCCGATGTTTTGATTGACCAAATGAATAAATACAAAAGCGAAATTCCATTCACAGCAACAATTAAACGTGTTGATAGATATTACATATTAACCTAACGGGAGATAAACAATGAAAACGATTATAACGATGTTGGCAACCATTTTATTTACGTTCACAGCGTTCGCAGCCGATTACACATATTCAAACCATGAACCCCAGATTCAGCGGCTTCAAGGCGTTGTACTTTATCCGTATGAGATTGAAGAGATTAAAACAGAAGACGGTATAGGTTACAAATACAAACTTTTGCGGCTTGAAGATACCGGACAGGCAATACATCAGGACAGGGGGCAATTCGCAGTTGAGAATCGGCGTGTAATTGCTGAACAACTTTATGATTTCACTGATTTGGTTGAGGCTCAGAAGGGTGCAGAACTGGACAGCAAGATATCGGTTGATTTTGCAAAGCCAATTAAGAAGCTGGAAGTTGAAGAAGTCAAACCTTTACCCACGAAATGATAGGGATTACAGACCTAAACGAAATGAGGAAACTATGAAAAAGCTACTTTTAATTTTGACAATTTTACTATTTACAGTTCCGGCTTTCAGCGCTGATGTCAAGCTGGCATGGGATAAAAATTTAGAAGCTGGCGTTCAATACCGAATCTATGCGGCCCGATACGCCCAGGACTACGATTATACAGCCCCGCTTTATGATGGTGCGGCTACGTCATGCACGGTTATAGTCGATGCCAGCGCAGAATATAAGTTCGTAGCGAGGGCCTATCTGGTGGGAGCGTCCGGGCAGGTCTATGAGTCAGGCAACTCAAACCAGGTTGTTCATGCCGTGGTAGTCTGGACAAACCCTAACTTGAGAGTGGAATGATCGGAGAGTAATCATGGTGCTGGGGGTCACGTTGTTAATTGATAGGGATTACAAACCTTAAAATAGGAGAAATAAAATGGCTAAAAAAGGAACACCGAAAAAAGATGGATCTGGCAAAGGGATCGGCAACAAAGGCCGTGGAGGATGTAAAACCCCTAAAGGCGGACGGAAAGGACAGCGATAGTCGCAAAGGTGTATAAGCGTGAGTGGTGGATGACGGGAGAAGAAGCCGTTAACTGCGGTTTTGCTGATGGGTTTTTATAAGGAGATTCTAATGGCAGGTGAAAATGTTGATACCCTGAAAGATGATATTACGGAAATAAAGGAAACCCAACAAGCTATTTATAAAATTTTAAATGGTAATGGCGGTGTTGGGCTTGTTACGAGAGTGGCGCTTTTGGGCGCATCATTGGGGCGTGCCTGGGGCGCTTTGTGGCTGATAATTATCGGTCTTTCGGGGCTTGCGTTTTATATTATTCGGTGTGGGTTGATTTAATGCCAAGGTTTTCAGAAACATCTCGCAGCCGCCTGGCAACCTGTCATCCATTATTGCAGGATATTTTTGACGATGTGATCAAAACATTCGATTGTACGATTCTATGTGCGATTCGAGGCAAGGCAGAGCAGAATCGGCTATATTCAATAGGTAAGTCAAAAGTGGTGTACCCGGATAGCAAGCATAATTCAACGCCGTCTATGGCTGTTGATGCCTGCCCGTATCCGGTAGATTGGGCCGATACTGACCGGATGTATTTCTTTGGTGGCTTTGTTGTCGCTCACGCCCGGGTAAAAGGGATCCCAATTCGCTGGGGCGGAGATTGGGATTCGGATACTTTTGTGCATGACCAGAAATTTATTGATTTGGCCCACTTTGAATTAATTGTAAGAGGTGATGCATAATGAAACCAGAATTTCTATCAGAACTCGTTACAAAGGAATTGATTGGCTCAAAGTATGCCGAACTAACGCGAAACTTTGCGTATTACAGCGCTGTTCTAAAGCAGGTTATTTCTGTACCGCCCGGCTTTATTTGCGATTATGAATCTGTTCCTATCTTCAAGGCCACATCAAAACGAGCAGGGGTTATCCATGATTATCTGTGCCGGGTTGACAGTGATCCTATTGTAAGCAAACAAACAGCAGCAGCGGTCTATGGTGAGGCCCAACAGCTTCGAGATAGTATCGTTGTCAAGGGAAAATTCAAGATGGCGTGGCGGGCTTTGCTGTGCTGGTTTAAGACATCGACTGTCCGGGTCGCATTTGGATATTTTCACAAATTTACAGTTGGGGCTACATTAGAGGAAATTCGAAAGGGCTAAATAAAAAAAGGCTCCCGATATTGAGAGCCTTTGCCCGTAGGTCGAAACCTCACGGGGCGGATAGTGCCCAGAATAACCGGGACTTAATCCTGATGCACAAAATGCAGAGCAGGTACAAAATGCCGGTTATAGCACCGGCGGGCCTCCAGGTAAAACGCAACAAGGGAACATTTTTGGCCTAACCGCACCGACCGGCACGGCTGCCCCGGGGCTTAGGTATTGGTCACATGATAATTCACCTCCCCACTTGGCTCTCTACGGTGTTTGTATTATGCATCCCAACCAATAAATGAAATACTAAAGCTTGTTCATAGCACGAAACAGCGTGGCTGTCAAGGCTAAATCAGTTCCCCAATTTTCTCTAAGGCTTTTTTCCGATCCTCCTGACCTGTCGGGCCTGCCGGCACCCACTCATTCGCCGCCGTATTCCCACATTTAGGACACATTATTTCATCCCCGGTAATAGTTACGCTTGCTCCGCATTTCTCGCAGTATAGCTTGGTTCCGGGTGGCATTTTTTCGGTTTTCATGGGTCCCCCTGTTTCAGACATACTTTTTCACCTGTTTTTTGTATCCGCTTGATAACCAACACACATTCCAGTGTCCGGCTGAAAACCCGCAATAATATATTGACCGGCTGTTATCTCCGGCACCATCCGGCATACTGGTTTTTCCCAAGTACCGTCCTGGCTTCGTCGCAAAACGTGACGGCAGGCCCGGCGACTCAAAATTGAAACATAATATTTTATTGTTGCGTAATCCCGGTGCGTCTTAATGCCTAAAATTGTTTCGCCGGTTGTATATATTCTGTCCATCGGCCCCCCTTGCTCGGTCAGTCTGTTTTTTGATTCAGCGTAATAGTTTTATCCCTACCGTTATTATCGAAAGCGCGGATTGTGAACGGCATGTTTTTGGTTATGGGTTCTTCTAATTCAAAATAAAAAGTAATCGGCTTTTCCGCAATTTTAATTTGTCCAAACCGCAATGCTCTATCAAACTGAGTATTCTTTTTCAATCGCTTTACCTGTAGAGCCAATTCTTTTCTCCACACTTCCGGGCGCATCCCGTGTTTATGGTTGTTACATTTAGCGCAGGCCGGCATAAGATTGTCTATGCGGTCGTTGTCCTTGTCGGGCTGGAAATGTGCGAGAAATTGAGGCCAAAAATGATCCACTTGCATTTGTTTATACGTTATTTCCCTACCACAATACGCACAGTGGCCGTTGTATTTATTATAAACCTCAATTCTGGTTGATTGTTTCATGGCTCCTCTGCTCGGTCAGTCTTTAGGGTATATAAGTTCCTCTGCCGTCCATTGCATCACCCGAAACAATATTTTACGGTATCCTTTAGGCTGTCCGTGTATTTCACAGATTTTTTCTGTCAAATCCATCAAGCTTTCGAGTGCTTGATATTCCCTTAGCCTATCGGTTTCATTTTCAAACCATGTTTGCGCGGTTGATTTTTTCATAAGTCCCTTGCTCAGTCTGTCGGTTGGCTATTTTACATCTTCAAATACTTTAATGATAGCGCCACAATCAAATGCATCAGGATTGAAAGATACCATCTGCCCAGGTTTAAAACTCGTAGTACCTTTGCTGTCTTGTCCCCAAATACTCCAATATTTTTTACCTTCCTCATTTGTTTTTAAAGTTGCATGTCCTGTTTCGATTTTAGTCATCAATCCCCCCTTGCTCGGTCAGTCTGTTTTAGCCCACCTTCCCCGCATAACGATTTAATCAGCCGCCCGGCTTTTCGGGTCGGCTGCATTTTTGGGTTCTTTTTTCGTAGTCGTCACAAAGTATAAAGTCCCCAAGATGCAAAGACATGGGGATTTTTTCTTTTATGACACACCCGTAATGGCTATCATTATTCACACAAGTTTCACATGCTTTCCAGTGTGTCGATCCTATACATCCTTCCATTATTACCTCCAAGAAAAATAACATTGCGATCAGCGGCGCACATGCCCACACTTCGTACAGGCAACCGCTGGAATTTCAACATAGTCGTGAACGCATGGCTGATCTGCGTCCGCTGCATTGGTGGGTTCGTTTTCGTCATAGTATAGATCTATGACTTGCGATAATTTTTTGACAGCAGATTTTATAGACTCATCTATAAAAGGGTAATGCTTAAATAAATCGGTTCTTGCAGTCGCTACTAAATCTATCATTTGACGATTAAAATCTTTCATATTACCTCTAAGAAAACGAACCACTGATTCACAGGACTATTTGCCCTGATATTAAAACTCCTCACTCAAAAACTCATTGATGAACGATATGCACCGCTTGGCTACCCAGGTAAGATCGTCACCCCAGAATAGCCGTGGCCCATTTGCGTGTCGAATACGGTGACATTCAACACAAAGAGGCACACAACAGAGGTCGCTTACTTTTGTACCCATGCCTTTGTGTCCCAACGCGCTTTCGTGGTGAGCAACAACATCGCCGCCGCAGCCGGGACCAGCGTTTATACATTCTTTGCCGGCAATAAAAATTCGATATTCTTTTGACCTTAGATTGATTATTTTAGGATCTGGTGTCATTATTTCTCTCCAGGGTCCGGTATATAAACCCCTCTTTCGCTTGCAATTCTAACTATAGAGTCAACAAACTCTTTTTTTACCTCTATGCTTATGTCGCTGTTTTTACCAAAAACACTTGGCATGTCTGGGTATAATCCGTATTGATCCGGACCTTTCCCAATTGGCGGGTTAAGGTTAAAAAATTCTATTTTCATTTGATGGTGGAAAAGTTCTGTCTCCCGGCGCTCATACCCGATGTCTTCCATAAGTGGCGGCAAAACAAACCCAAAGTAATAATTCCGCATCGGGTCCGAGATTGTTTTAATGGCCTTCCGGATTTCCCACATCAATTTAGTTCCGTCTTTTTGTTTATCGAGATAGGCCTTTATTGCATCCCACCGGACAAATGTTTCACCGTTGAATTTTTTTGTGCTGAATTTCATTACGCAAACCCGTTGCATCTTACGATAAGGTCTTTATTAATGCCGAAAGTGTATTTGTCCGTATCTACATCGGGGTACACTTCTTCAATAGCTTTCCAAAGCCTCTCACCGGCTGCAACACTTTTTTGGGAATGAAAGGCCATACCGTATTGGTGCCCGTGAAGTTCGTCAGCCAGATGTTGAATCGCTTTTTTTTCTTTTCCGTCTATTTTAATTTCGTCGCCAATTTTCATTTTGTCCTCCTTTATTGTTTCTCATTTCAGCCACCCATTCAATGTTTCCAGAAAAAGAGTAACCTCTAACTTATTCGCTTGACCAAAGAACTTAGCTCTTTTAAAAATAAAGTAACTTCAATTCTCATTTCCCTTATCATCGCTTCGTCTCGTTCAAGCCTTTGTATCGTCATCGGATCTGCCATTTCTGGACAATAATTTATAAAATCACAGAATTTCCGTTCTGCTACCCAAAGGGTATATTGGCATTGCCGGATATAACCGATCTCAACTTTCCCGCTGTCCTTCTTTTCAACGAATACGTGCGGCAGTCTGGTCTTAATTTCAATAGCTCCGTCATCATCAACGAGTCCATCAGGCGAAACGTGGATACCCGGTATGTCTGATTTAATAAGTGCCACCTGCTCAACCTCATGACCTGTGACAATAGAATAATAGTCCCTGGCCATCGGCTCGTACTCAATGCCCCGCTGCATATTAGCGTTTGAATACGAGTCCTCTTTCTGGCCTGTCAGGGTTTCAGCAGCCAACTTATATAATAGGTCTTTCCGGCCCTTGCCCCTGCCTAATATATATGTGATTGATGAACCGCCGATTGATGCGTTCCTCAGTCTGAACCACTCTTCATCGCCTTGGATACAGTCTTTAATTATCTGCATTTTCGGCCTTCTCGTTTTCCTTGATACGCCTTGCAACCTGAGCCTGTGCTTTTTTCAACCCGACTTCGGTTAGTTCCTCAAACTTCTCAATGTTGTGAAATTCAAGAAACTTTTCTTTGTCAACACCGGCCTGTTTGACACCTTTGGCGATGGCCTGGGCCTGTTCAATGGTAATGAATTTTACCGGCTCAACCTGTTTACCCGCCCCGTTCCCGTCATCGTCTAAAGACCCCTCTGTCCCTGCAACTCCAAGAACAGCTTCCGCAGTCATTGACCGGAGATAGGTAAAAGTTGACCGAATGTCCTGAATAGGGTTTCTGGATTTCTGGCCGCTTGCTTTCCCAACGGCGGCCTTGTCAATCGGTGCAACCATAGTAATTGATTCGCTGTGGCCCAACTCATGAGATAGTTTGCACTCAACAGACAGGGTATCTCCTGCGGGCGGGCTCGTCGGAAAAGATATGGAAAGACCACATTTACCGAGAACCGGATTGTAGGTATCCAGTAAGTTTCCAAGAGACGTATGCCACGATTGAAACCAGGCGTTGAATTTATCCTTTTTTATTTTCGGAGCAACGGCTTTGAACGCTGCAACTGCGGCATGGTATGCTTTCCGGGCTTCGTTCTTTTCGTTCCGTTCCTGCAAATCCATCATTTTTTCGATGAACTCAGGCGAATACCCTTTTTCCATCGCTACCATAACGGCATCCATCGGTGAATCTGTTCTGATGGCAGGCATCGGCGCAGGGTGACGGGTTTCAAACTTTTCAATATCGGTTGTGGTTTCTTCTGTGACGACTTCAGCTTTTTGCATGGCTCCCCCTCAATAATTAATGGTGCAGTTTCGGACTTTCCCGGTTGCTATCAGGGTGATAATTGCTTTGGCTTGAGCTTCAGATATTCCGGTCATTCCGATGTCTTCAAGGACTTCCCGGTTGATTTTGGCCCTGTGTTTCTTGTTAGCTGCCAACTTTTCAGCCTTGGCTTTCTCTGCTTTCTCGGAAGCTATTCTTTCCAGTTCTTTCGCGTCGGATTCGGCCTTTGCCTTGGCCTTTTCAGCTTCAATGGCTTCCTGTTTTTCGCGGTCGGCTTTTAAGGCAGCTTCCCTTTTTTCACGTTCAACCCGTTCGGCTTCGAGTTTGGCCCGTTCCTCTGCTGCTATCTTGTCTCGTTTGGCCCGTTCAATGGCTTCCAGGCGGTCTTGTTCAGCTTTTTCAGCCTTGGCTTTGGCATCAATCGCACGTTTCAGGATCGCTTTCTTTTCGGCATCTACTCTGGCTTCAGCCTCTCTCGTTGCAGCTTCGGCGGCTTCCTGTTTCAGCCGTTCGTCGCGCTCTGCCTGTTCCTTTTCGAGTCGGTCGGCTTCTTCTTTTGCAAGCCGTTCATCTTCCAAGCGCTGGATCTCCGCTTCTCTCGCTGCAACTTTGGCCTCACGCTCTGCAAGTTCCCTGTCCTGGCGGTCAATTTCTTCCTCGACTATCCGGCGCTTTTCGGCATCTTCAGCTGCGGTTTTGGCCTTTTCAGCAACTTCCCATTCGGTTAAGGGCTGCCGTACTTTATCCCGTAGGCCATCAAGGAAATCTCGCATCGGCTTTCTAACCGCGTCAACCTTTTTGGCCTTCGCCTTCCAAGTTGCCACAAGATCCTTGCCCAGGCCATCGAGCAGGATTTTCGATTTACTTACTTTGCGGGCTGTACTGGCTATTTCTTTGCGGCCCTTGTCGGTTTCAAGGTCATACTCAAGCCCGGACACCTGCCGCTCGATTTCCTTTAAAATGGGGTCAATGCCGCCGCCGGTGAAAATTGCTACCGGGTCAAGCTTTTCGCCCTTAATTAATGCCCCTTCTTTGATGTCTACTATTTCTGGTGTGATTGTTTCAGTCATCCCAACCTCCTTAATTCTATATCTTGACCAATGTTTTCGGCATTGTTTTCCACTTTCTTTTCCATCTCCAGGTCATAATGTGCAAGGCAATCGGCCTTGACCTGCACGACTTTCTTTTCATCAAGCGGTATTCCGCCCACCAGTTCAACCCATCTATCTTCAGGCCCGATCTGGTATGCATATTTATGTTTGCCCGAAACGCAATAACGGGTTTGCATGTGCTCATACGGTTTGTATGTCTGTATTATCGCTTTTAATTTAGCGATAGAGTCAAAGCCCTGGCAGCAACCCTCAGTGTGCATATACCCAAACATTTCACCGTTGGACTTTGTCGCAAAATGAATCCCGGTAAAACCCGGAACGGCCCGTTTTATCCGGTCATGTATTCTTGTAATGTGGTCGGTAATTGTTTCCATACTCCCCTCCTTTTAAGTGACCCGGCCAGGCTCCCATGCCCAGCCGGGTGTTTCAACGTACTGTAGCATTAACCTCTATTGCATCCGGCCCCACCCCCTTTCTGGTGCTTTGAGGGTTAGATTGCGTTGAGGAAAAACCATACCCCGAGAGTAATAAGTGCAAGTAATCCGCAGATCGTAGCAATTTCAAAGAATTTGTCTTTCATGGCTTCCTCCTTGTGTCCCGTGCCCTCTATCCCGTACTCAGCCGCGCAATGGGTGATACTGCCGGATGTTTGAGGGTGCCGTTCCGTCGCTATGCTGGCGCGATGGGTCCAGCCTTGGGGTTTGTTTGGTTGCAATGTTACCGATGCTATGTGGGCGGCATTATGTTTTGAATCAATTTTGCCATCACGCCAAACCGCAAACCACGGCACACCAGACATTTGCCCGTCCTCCATAATCACCGTTATTTTTTCCACACCATTCTGCCCAAAAACTATTTGGCTGTCGTCTGGGTAATAAAAGGCCGCTATTTTTTGATCACGTTTAAATTTTCCCATGTGCTAAGTCCTTTCCCTGTGGGCCGGCTGGGTGTCAACGGTTCGCACATCACCGATAACCATAAAAGTGGCGTCCATATCATCAGTGATTTGCCGGCTAACCTCCCCTTTCATTGGATCGAAAAATATTTTATCTCCCCTTGTAATAACCGCATGGCGTTCGACTTTTGGGTTCGGGGAATTGATCGCGGTTATCACTAATGAACCATTGAAAATAAAAACATCTTCCGGGTTTGCCAGTTTCATAGGAGCTATATATTTCCCAAATTTCCGGGCCATCCATTTCGACAGTTCAACGCCCCACTGTTCATCATCATCTGCGAAAAGAGGGATATCTGTTATTTTAACGTCAAATAGGGTGGCTATTACGGCGGAAAGGCAATTGCCCCCTGTGTCAAAAGTAGTTTGTTTTGTTGGATTATAATAGTCCATATTGGTTTTCCCTGTGGGCCGGGGGCCGATCCCCCGACCCGGTTTAAAGGAGGCGCTGCATGAAATCTGCAACGGTTAAATCCCTTATAGCATGGGCATTTGTGGCTTGTCAACAAAAAAAACACACTTTGTGAAATATTTATTAGAGGATGTGACATTTTTCTATTGACAAGGCGTTTTTAAGCATATATATAGGAGCCATGGATACACTAAAAGAATATATCAAACTCCGGCAAATAAGCGTTGCTGAAGCGTCCAGACAGATTGGATGTGCAAGGCAATACATTTATATTATTTACAATGGACGTCCGGTGGGCAAGAAGCTGGCCGTTAAAATTGAGAAGTGGTCAAACGGTTTTGTCCGTGCAGTTGATTTAATTCAACTTAAGGGGCCGCAATGAAAATTGATCCTGAATTTAAATCATTAATACCACCATTGTCCGGTGCAGAGAGTACGCTTATATTTAGTCGGATACGCAACGATACACATTACATAGGAATATCCCCAAGTAAAAAGACACGCATAGATATATATCCTACAAAAATAGGCAGGGGATGGATACATTATTCTATAAAAACGCTTAGTGGTGATCCTGAGCCATATGAAAAATATACAGAATCCCCGGTATCAATTAGCAGGGCTTTAGGAACTCCATCCTTTCGAAAATGTTTAAACTATAAATTCAAGACAGAAAAATATGACCCAGTGGGCTTTGATTTTTTTAAAAGAAAACCCGTTGATGCGAAATTAAAGACAACAAACATTTATATTATCCAGTCAGAAATTGGCGGTCCTGTAAAAATAGGCAAAGCTGATGATGTTGACTCAAGGTTAGAACAACACCAGATAGGCTGCCCGGTTATCTTAAATGTCGTTAAAGTATATTCAGACGTAAAGCCTTCGTTTGAAAAAAAATTACATAAAAAATTTATAAAATATAGGCTTCACGGGGAATGGTTTTCTGACAAAATATTAGACCTTTTGGAGGGCGTGAATGAAGAAGCATAAATTTAATATTTATCCAGAATTAATTGGTGAACAACTTGGTACATTAACAAAAAGCATAATGGTTAAATACGATGATACGTTCCCAATAGTGTCCTTTGAAGGTTGTGTTCTTGACGGCTGGAACCGGTATCTTGTTTGCAAAGAATTAGACGTAACACCCACCATGAAAGCATTTGAAGGCACCGACCTGGAAGCGATCCGGTTTGTTGACGCTTCTAATGCCAGGCGTGACTTGAGCAAGTTTCAACGGGTAGAAATAGCGCTGTCCAGAGAAAAAACCTTTGCTGCAATGGCAAAGGAAAATTTAAAAAAGTCTGGTGAACAGTATGGAAAGGGTTATCAGGTTCCTGATGACCCTATTAAACCTATAAACACTCTAAAAGAAGTAGCTAAAGTAGCAAACGTAAGTCACGACACTATCCATAAAGCCAAGACCATAATTGCAGAAGCGTCCGAAGAAACAAAAGAAAAACTAAGAGCCGGTGACGTGTCTATTGGTGGTGCTTACAAAAAGATAAAAAAGCAAACGCAAATAAAAGAGGCAAAAGAAAAGAATTTAAAAGAGTCAAATTCAATTTCGATAAAACCCAAGCTTTACATTGAATCGGCAGCGGTTTTTAAAGATAAGTTTGATTTAAAGTCCATAGACCTATTGCTTACAGATCCGCCGTATATAACAGATATTGATGATATAAACACTTTCGTGCAGTGGTTGCCCGAATATTTAGAAAAATTAAAACCAACCGGACGAGCATACATTTTTACAGGTGCTTACCCTGAAGAAATAAAAGCATATTTATCTCTCTCTATCCCTGACCATTTACAATTATCTCAAATCCTTGTTTGGACATATCGTAATACTTTAGGTGTCGCGCCTAAACAACATTATAAAAATAACTGGCAAGCAATTTTATACTACGAAGGCAAAAACGCTACTCAACTTAATTGCCCTGAAACAGCAGAACAATGGAGCGTTCAAGACATAACTGCACCTGATGGCAGGCAAGGTGACCGATTTCACAAATGGCAGAAACCGATTGAAATCGCAGAACGGTTTATCCGGCATAGCACCCAAAAAGGTGACACAGTTATTGATCCCTTTACCTGCACGGGGACATTTATAATGGCTGCTTCAAAACTAGGCCGTATAGGGATTGGTTGCGATATAGACGAAACAAACACCCAGATAGCAAAGGATAGAGGATGCCAAATTATAACCACTGGGAGCAAGACTTAAAAGATTCAGCCAAGGCTTTAAAAAGTATTGAACACACATATTTACCAAAGGTAATTTCTGGTAAAATTCATTCAATAGAATCAAGCAATAATAAAGTATTGATCCTTTTTGACCAAAAAAGCGGCATTGATTATATCCGCGAAAACGAAACCGGCTTACAGGGTATCGCGGCAAGAGTTCAGTGGGGTAATAATTGGGATACGTTTACTATCAGAGCCAGCAGACACACCGGGACAAAAACAGAGTTTGAGAAGAGGCAGGAGTCTATAAAAGAAGGATATTTTTATCCAGCGTTTACTTTGCAGGCGTATTTTGACGACAGAACAACAAATAAATTTTTATCACTGGGTATTATTAAAACATTGGATCTATACCAATTTATAAAAAATACACCGAATAAAGTTCACCAGCGCAAATCTGATAATTTATTTTTTTATGTATATTGGAAAGATTTAACAGAACTTATTAAAATACAGGAGCCGCAATGAGTGAATGGTTCGAAATAACAGATAGCTCAGACATTGAGATATCCGAAGACGGGACAAGCATTGAGGTCTGGTTTGATTCCGACCGAAACGGGAATAAGTACGTCGATATCTCGCTTGCATTGATAGCGGAAGTAATCGGAACTCAGCTTAAAAAGGAAAAGAAATGAAAAACCTATCAGTATCAATCAACCACTGGACAGCATTAAAAGCCGCGCTTAAACCGTCCGTAGACTTCCGCAAGAAACCTATCCGCAAGTTGCTTGAAGCTATTGAGGCGGATCAGCGGCCCTGGTGGAAGTTTTGGAAATGAAACAAATAAGCAAGATCAAAATAGCCGTGAGAGTTTGGCTTCAAGGTAGGGAGTGGAAGGATGCGTGGTGGTACGCAACTCAAATTGTGGAGGGCTGGAAATGAAGCCTAAAAAAATGAACCCAGAAGTATTTCCGAATAACACCGGTATTCGCAAGCTCTACAATGACCTGAAGCTGGAAGTTGAAGCTTTGCGAGAGGAAAATAAATACTTGCGGAATCGGACAACGAAGCTGCTCGAAAAGTAGAACAAATTACTGGAAAAAGTTTTGAATAATTGCGGGGTTGGATGAAAATAAGCCTACTCACAGATGCACCAAAACATAACCTTGCGCTTATGAAAATTTCAGCATGGCATAAGGCTGATGGTGATACCGTCACTTTAAATATGCCTCTTTTTAAGGCTGATTACACTTATGCGTCTGTGTTGTATAGCCGAAATACAAAGATGTTTATAGCTGATGAATACGGTGGCCCCGCTTTTGATAGTTCGTGTCTCCCTGGTGAAGTTGAGCGTATGCGACCAGACTATTCTTTATACCACATTAATTACAGTCTCGGTTACACCTTCCGGCCATGCTTTAATTCATGCGATTTCTGCAAAGTTCCAAAAATGGATCATCCAGACGTTAGGCATCATTCAATTCGAGAATTCGAAACCCCAGAATTTAAAAAAATATGCCTATTGAACAATAACACTTTTCAAGATCCTCAATGGAAAGAAACTTTTCAAGAAATTTGGGATTTAGATTTAACCGTCATTGATGAAAACGGTTACGACATCCGGCTACTGGACGATGAAAAAACAGACGCTTTACACAGAACTAAATGGGCCACACCTTTACATTTCGCATGGGATCGCATGGTTGATGAACCGTTGGTAATTGAGGGGTTAAAATTAATTTCAAAGCATCATTTAAGATCAACATCAAACGGGGTTTATGTCCTAATTGGGTATGATACGACACCTGAAGAAGATTTGTATAGATGCCAAGTTATTGATGATTACGGTCTAACACCATATCCCATGCCCTATATCCGCAACAGGTACACCAAAAGATTCAAGCGGTTTATGAACCTTCATTTTTATAGGAAATATAAAACAATCGAATTGGCGTGGAAAGAATACTTATGATGACCAGAATAGAGACACTACAGGCCGAAATAGCCAAGGCCAGGGCATACCTCAACGATCCGGTTCGACAGCTAAGGCTATTTTGTTCTTGACAAACAAATATTACTATGATAAGAGGGTGCTATGGAATTAAAACAGAACAAATGTTTGAGGTGCGGTCATACTTGGGTGCAAAGAATACTCACCAAGCCAGTGCTTTGCCCAAAGTGTAAATCACCGACCTGGGATAAAGAACGCAAGCAACCTGCGGAAAACAAATAATGAATAAAGATTTTCGATTATCGGTTTCATTATCAACCCATCCAAAAACAAAAAAACTTATGCGGAGGCTTGGTGACAGGTCTTTTTTTAATCTTGTAAGCCTTTGGTCGTTTGTTGCAATGAATAAACCAGATGGGAATTTGTCAGAATTAGATGCTGAAGATATAGAAATCGCCGCTGATTGGGAGGGAGACGGTGGCCTTTTTTTTAAAACATTAATCGAATTAAAATTTATAGATAAATCGGACGATGGTGTTTTTATACATGACTGGAAAGATCATAACGGGTTTGCATCTCACTCAAAAGAACGAAGCGAAAAGGCTAAGATGGCCGCAGAGACAAGGTGGAAAAATGCTAAAACATTCAGGTAGCATTGCTAAAACATGCTCAGGGCATTGCTTACGGGTAACACTAAAGAATGCCCCTTCTCCTAGTCCTTCTCCTTATCCTATTCCTACTCCAAAAGCCTTTTTCCTAACCACAAAACAACCCGTAATAGCGCCATACTAGAACACGCACGCGAGGGAAAATGAAAATGCCGGAAACCTTCAAACTCAGAAAATATCAAGAAAACGCTGTCAGCCTGGTCAGGGAAAAACTGAAACAAAAAAACAGAAAGGTTCTCTTGGTGCTTGCCACAGGATCGGGGAAAACTCATATCTTGGCAGACATAGCCAGCAAGACGGTTGAAAACGGCCACAGGGTTTTGGCATTGATGCACCGCCGGCAGCTTGTCACTCAAATGGTGGATAGGTTTGCAGGCTGTGATGTTGATGCCGGCATGATCATGTCAGGCATGGATAACGAACTAAACAAGCCCTGCCAGGTCGGAACAATTCAAACATATTCTCGAAGACTCAACCTGTGTGAGATTGCGGAAAACCAATTTTTCATAGACGCATCTGTTATTTTCATTGATGAAGCGCATCATGTATTATCAAAAACCTACCAGAATATTTTAAAATTATACCCTGATAAAATTGTGATAGGTGTCACGGCCACACCCTGCCTTTCATCCGGTGTTGGAATGGGGAAATATTTTGACGCCATTGTTCAGCCTGTCGGCATAAGCGAATTGATGGATGACGGCTTTTTGGTTAAGGGTGAATACTACGGCCCGAGCGCACCGGACCTGTCTAAAATAAAAACAGTTTTGGGCGATTACGAGAAAAAGGCACTTGGTAAAACCATGAACACACCCAAACTGGTGGGTGATGTTGTCGGCAACTGGGCAAAAATAGCCGGTGGTTTGCAAACAATGGTATTCGCTGTTGACGTAAAACACTCAAAGGCGCTGGTTGAGGAATTTGTCAGGCACGACATAAACGCTGAACACCTGGATGCATATTCGGACGATGACGAGCGAGAGGAAACCATAAACAGGTTTAGAAATGGTGATACGCAGGTGATTTGTAACGTAGGGCTTTACACTGAAGGCACGGATATTCCTGAAATTCAGTGCATAGATTTGGCCCGACCGACAAAAAGCTTGGGGTTGCATTTGCAAATGATAGGAAGGGGCGCCCGGCCATATCCCGAGAAGGATAAGTTTGTTGTAATTGATCACGGCGGAAATATTGAACGGCTTGGTTTTTACGAGGATGAAATTAATTGGGGGCTTTCGGGTAAGGAAGTGGCACATCGCAAAAAGAAGCCGCGCAAAAAAGAAGCGCATTTATTCACATGCGAAATGTGTTCAACTATTTTTTCAGGGAAACGCTGCCCCATGTGTTTTTATGAGATTAAAGATTGGGGCCGGAAGGTTGAGGCACTTGACGCGGAGCTTGTGAATTTAAAAAAGAAACCTCAAAAGAAATTTACAACCGACGAGAAGCAGAAATGGTTTAGTATGTTGAGACATTACGGTGATAGCAGGGGGTATTCTCAAGGATGGGCAGCTCATAAATTCAGAGAGAAAATGGGCGTCTGGCCACGGGGGATAGTTAAAGACGGGCCAGCGGTAAGGCCGGATAACGAAGTCAAGGGTTGGATAATTCACGGTATAATCAGATTTGCAAAATCCAAAAAAGTTCAGGAGGCACGGGCCGCATGAGAATTGACGCCGATGATTTGGAAAGAGCATGTCAAGGGCGATGGGCGGCTATTTTTGAACGGCTTGGAGTTGATGTAGGCCACGGTGAGCATAAATGTTGTCCGGCGTGTTCTCCTGGGGAGCCTACAAGCGACAGGTTCAGGTTTGATAATAAAAATAATTCAGGGTCATATTATTGCAATGGGTGTGGCGCTGGCCTAGGTTTATCACTGGTTAGAAAAGTTTTTGGGTTATCATTTCCCGATACGCTCAAAAAAGTTGCTGATGCGATTGGCTATATTCCACCAGACAAGAATAAACCATTCGTGCCTGCAAAAGACCCAGCTATCAGATTAAACGAGCTATGGAAAAGTTCAAAACCCTTGAAAAACGGTGATCCGGTTATGTTGTATCTGAACAGCAGGGGCATTAAAGAGCTCCCCCTGGATGTTAGATTTTGCCCTGAGTGTTGGGAGCCAGACACGAAACGAAACTATTTTGCAATGGTGGCTATGGTCAGGGACGTGTCCGGAAAGCCGGTATCGCTGCATAGAACGTATTTGAACGGCAACAGCGGCAAGGCGGATATTGAGAAGCCTAAAAAGCTGATGACCGGGAAAAAGAATATTTCGGGGTGCGCTGTTCGGTTATTTAAAGCGGGATCGTCGGTCGGTGTCGCTGAAGGAATTGAAACCGCTTTATCTGTTTATGTTTTACACAATATTCCATGCTGGGCAACTATCAGCACTTCTGGCATGATGTCGTTTGAACCCCCCGCCGGAGTTGATGTTGTGGATATTTTCCCAGACAAGGATGAAAATTATGCCGGATATAAGGCAGGGTTTGCCTTAGCTCATAAACTTAAAATGAAAGGCACGGGGGTGTGTCTTTATTTCCCGGCGAGGCAAGGTGATTTTAACGACGAACTGATGAGGGGGAGCCATAAACGATGGTCGAAATAGGGGGATAAATGGTCAACAAATGGATAGGAATAGGAAATTTAGGCAAAGACCCGGAAATAAAATACACGACAAGCGGAACGGCGGTTTGCAATTTTTCAATAGCCTGCACCGAAAAGTGGAAAAATAAAGCCGGGCAATGGCAGGAAAAAACAGAGTGGGTTAAACTTGTAGCCTGGGGCAAGTTGGGCGAAATCTGCGGGGAATATCTGAGCAAGGGCAAAATGGTATACATCGAGGGGAAATTATCGACCCGGGAATGGGAAGGCAAGGACGGCGGCAAGCGATACACGACCGAGATTGTGGCAAGGGAAATGAAGATGCTTTCTGGAAAATCTGAGCAGAAACCGGCAGGCCGTGAGGAAAACTATAACAGCGTTCCTGTCACGGATGACAAGGATGATTCTATACCATTTTGATGCAAAGGGGGAGCCATGAGAGAGATAAAATTTAGAGCGTGGGATGGGACAAGGATGTTTATCGTGACGGATATTTCGTGGTGCGCTTGTGCCCCGATTAGACCGGTATCAGTTGAAGGGTTTACAATGGTGGATGGCAGTTCTCATTGTGCTATATGGGACGAGGGTGATGAACCAGATATAATTCTGATGCAATATACCGGATTATTAGATCGAAATGGAAAAGAGATCTACGAGGGGGATATTTTAAAGAGGCGGGATCATTCTTACAAACATACCGTAAAGTGGGCTGGTGAATCTTGTGGTTTTCATTTAGCTTGGGTGTCGGATAGCATAAAGGCGGGGTATCAGATTGAAGTCATCGGGAATATTCACGAGGGGGAAGCCATGAATATTGATTTGTTGGATGAAATAGTGAGTGCAGCAAAACAGGTAGGGTATTGTGACACGCTCGGAGACGATGACCGAATCAAGGTTGAGGCTGAAAAAAAGTTATCGCAGCTTGTTTGCAAGGCAATGACGACCATTGCGGAAAGGCGCTGCGAATGCGGAGTTTGGCAGGCAGATAAATACTGCGGTGCTTGTGGCGGGCTGCTGTGATAATAGCAATAATAATAATCATGGCCGTGGCAGCCGGCCTGTTCATCAAAGCGCTGATATCTGCGGATCGGGAGTTTGAGATTGAGGATGAAATGCAGGTCAAGCCGTGGCGATATGAGGAGGGCGACGATGCCAAAAAATAAACTGCCTATCA
>Ga0208648_1000634_pt1 | contig 33517 bp, 30 predicted proteins | sample AntAceMetag02UKL_FD_184772 | JGI IMG/M metagenome (GOLD analysis project Ga0208648, IMG submission 184772) | Saline lake microbial communities from Ace Lake, Antarctica - Antarctic Ace Lake Metagenome 02UKL (SPAdes) (version 2) | ecosystem: Environmental > Aquatic > Non-marine Saline and...
GCAATCGCCCTGGGTTTATTTAGCGGCCGTTATTGCCAGTCAGCGGTCAGGATTGCCGGCACCTGCATTGCCAGATGTTAGGGTGTCTGAATAATTACATTATTTCTATACTTTCAAGTTATTGTGCCATGAGTTTAAGGTATCTTTTTCTTTTTTCTGTTATTGTTATTTCTATTATGAGTTGTGCGATCCCTTTGCAAGAGGGAGCGGATATTGTGCAGTTAATTTATATTCAGCCTAAAGAAGACAAATGTCAATTTATTGGTCAGACTTCTGCGTCAGATGGTGGAATGGTTTCGGGTGACTTTATGTCTGATGCCAAAATTTATCGGAGCACGGCGAACCTGATGAAAAATAAGGCGTACGCAATGGGCGGAAATATTGTGTATATACAGCAGCAATTTAATAAAAATAAAGATTTAACCAAGACGCTGACCAATCAGACAATGCTTGGTTTCGTTTACCAATGCCAGGGGCTTAAACAAGCTGAGCCTAAAGTCGAACAATAGTAATGCTGATTTTAAAAAAATGATTATTTCAACATAAAGGGCTTGAAGCTGCCGTTGTATTGACTTTATGCATTTAATTAAACAGTTCATATCACAAAATTTTAATCTTAGCTTCTGCTCTTTAAGCTACAAACATTTTTCAAATACGGGAGTTGTAGCTATTGTGCTGCAACTATTCAATTATCATCTAAATAAGTTCAGTGAATAGGGTGTCATTAGCAATCTCTTTAGATATGGCAGGACTAATTTTGTTTTCTAATGATGCGCTATTATCAATAATTGCTGCCGCGCGTATGTAATTGGGTGTGTAACCAAACACCTTGTGCTTTGTGCTATCAACATCTTCCTTTTGTCCTTCCCATAAAATATCTAAAGATACACCCAGATTTTGTTTTAGGAAATTTTGCTTCATTTGCTCGGCTAACTGGTGTAACTGCTGACTGCGTTGCTTTTTGAGAGTATTCTGTACTTGGTCAGGTAACGTGGCGGCTTTTGTTCCGTTACGAGTTGAATAGCTGAAAATATGAATATGCCCAAAGCCAGTTTGTTTAATGAAGTCAAAACTTTCTTGCCATTCTTGCTCCGTTTCACCAGGAAAACCGACGATAATATCTGTTGTAATATTGATGTTTGGCACCTTGATGCGTGCTTTGCGGACAATCTGGCTAAATTCTTCGGTTTTACAACGTCTGGCCATGCGTTTTAAGACACTGTCTGAGCCGCTTTGTAAAGGCAGGTGCAGGTGAGGCATTAAGCGTGGATTACTAAATAAATCAAAGAAATTCTCAGGTAAATCCCAGGGTTCTAATGAACCTAAGCGTAAACGGGGAACGGTGGTTTGTTGCAGAATTGCCTGAATCAAATCTGCCAGATTATGATTTATGTCCGATCCATAGCCACCTAAATGAACGCCGGTTAAGATTACCTCTTTAACGCCTTGTTCAACAAAGGTATTAATATTATTGACAATCTGCTCAATGGAAGTGCTTTTTTCGTCACCGCGTGCAACAGTAACGATACAAAAAGTACATCGATAACGGCATCCATCTTGTACTTTTATAAACGCGCGTTGTCGGCCACGGCTAAATAAAGATATTTCAGCTGGTTCAGTCGATAAAGCCGGCATACTGGGTATCTCTAGTTCGGCGATAGCAAGTTCAACCAAACGGTCTTTATCCTGATTGCTGACAATTAAATCAACACCTAATAATTCAGTTGCTTCATCTGCCTGTAAGGTAACGTAACAACCACTGGCAACAATTTTGGCGCGTGGATTGTCTCTATGAATACGACGGATAAGCTGACGAGATTTACGTACAGCATCTTGTGTAACTGCACAAGAGTTGACAATAATCAGCTGTGCTTCGTTCTGCTCGCGGGTAATTATATGACCCGCATTTTGGAAGGCCTGTGCCCAGCTTTCTAGCTCGGCTTCGTTAAGACGACAACCTAAAGTCCTAAGATGTACTAACATGATGTAAAAAAACCAGTAAACCAAGCATTATCCCACAAGTAAACGCAAGACGAATATTTTTGTTAATTTATTCTAAAGGTAGAACGTGGGTAAATTAAGGATTGGTATAATCAGCATTTACAGGTGTATTAAGCGACCAGATATAATCAACCACTAGATCCAACTCTTCAGGGCTTAGAATTTTATTTTTCCCGAATGGAGGCATACTGGAGTTTGTGTTAAATTGTGTAGCATCCCAGATTACGGCCTTGAGTTGATCTTTTGACTTATATTTTGCCTGTATATCAACCAGGGCAGGACCAATGTTCCCTGGATCTTCTCCATCTTCAATAATATGACAAGCGAGACAATTGCCTTTGCTGCGTTGAAAGCTTAAATCTTTGCCTGTTGCCAGGCGTTGTTGCATACTCGGGTGGGTGCAAGCGCTTAGAAACAGGCTTATGACTAGAGATAATGGTACTTTCATTTGAATAATATTTGATACGCCAGAGTCGATTGATACGGTGTTGTAGTAAAAATTCCGCCGATAACAGCTAATAGGTCAGCACCTGCATTGAGTAATTCAGCGCCATTATCAGGTAAAATGCCTCCAATTGCCACGATAGGCACGTTTATACAGCTTTTAGCTTGCTGTAAGCTGGATATATGTGCAGCAGCAGCCAGAGGTTTGGAGTTAGATGGAAAAAAACGACCGAAGGCAACATAATCGGCTGTGTGTTGTTGAGCTTGTAATGCCAGCTCGACACTGTCATAACAGGAAACGCCTATAATTGCTGTATGACCTAATACCTCGCGTGCATGACTGAGCAAGCCATCTTCCTTGCCAATATGCACGCCATTGGCACCTATATGTTTCGCCAAAGCGATATCATCATTGATAATTAGCGGAATATTTTGTGCATGGCAGAGTTCTTTTAACGCGCCTGCCAAATAGTTTGCATCGACAGGGTGTTTATCTCTGTATTGTAAAATTTGTATGCCCCCCTTAATAGCCTCGGTGACATCGGCAATAATCTGTTCTGCTGTCTTGTGTTCAGTTTTGGTGATGGCATATAAGCCCGATTTAGGAAAATTCATTTATTCAGGCTTATTTAGAAAATTCAGGCATGATCTTGCATCCAGAATAAACGATTAGGGATATACTGCCCTTTTCCAGGCTGATAAGCATGATTTAAGCTGTTCCAGGTATATTCCTGTGCTTCCTGTATACAGGTTTCAACTTTCAAATCATGCGCCATCAACGCTGCAATACTTGAAGCCAGAGTACAACCCGAACCATGATAGCTATGCGGTAATCTATCCCAGGTGTAGGTTTCTATGCGTTCTCCTTTGTGGAAAAGCTGATTACTGACTACGGAGCTTTGTTCATGCGATCCGGTAATCAATACATATTTACATCCCAGTTCTAATAATCGGATGCCTGATAATTGCAGGTCATCCGTCTTGGCAAGCTGGCGTGCTTCAATGCTGTTAGGGGTTAGTATTGTCGTGCAGGGGAGTAAAAGTTCTTTCACGGATTCAATAAGGGCATCATTTGATAATACTGTCCCTCCGCCGGCTGCAAGCACCGGGTCCAAAATAACGGGCAAATTTGAATGTTCGCTTAAGATTGTATGTATGGCTGCAACAGTTTCCAAACAGCCAATTAGACCAATTTTAATGGCTTTTACAGGTAAATCCTCTAAAATAGTTCTAGCCTGTGAAATAATTGCCGAGGCTGATTGAGGCCATATTTTTTTTACATTTTTGGTATCTTGCTCGGTTGTCGTGGTGATAATGCTGGCAGCATGACATTGATGACTCACGATGGTTTCAATATCAGCTTGTATGCCTGCGCCACCGCTAGGGTCATGGCCTGAAAAACAAAGTACAACAGGTTTAGTTGTTTGAGTCATAATAGTTTAATTTTATCTTAAAGAAAATATGCTGCTATTTAACCAGAAAGTTATCAACAAATCCGTATTATTTATAAGCTTTATACTATTTTCTGGTTGTACAATTATAAAAGATCCTATAGGGATATATAAAATTACCCAACTCAGGCTTGATGCAGAAGCGATATTCAGGCGGGAAAATAGTGTAGTTAGTGAGGTAATGATACTGACGATGGATGAGGAGAACAGTACTTTGTCGAAAGCTGAACAGGAAATGCAAGGTGCCTGTGCTGAGTTGAATGCTTATGCTATTCGCATTCGTGATAATATGAAGAATGATTTAATAGCACAGCAACGGGTGTTAAGCTCATTAGATGCGTGTGACTCGGCGACTTCTAAACTGGAAGAACTGCTACGGACTGGGGCGTATTAACGATCATGGTGCTGTGACCACTGTTTCGCTCCGGGCATCTCCCTCCGGGGGGGAGAAGAAGAATAAATAGAGTGACCCGTTAGGGCTTTCAGTGTATATCCATAGCTAGCTAAAGATCCGCAGCACAATGTCATTAAGTTAAGCAGATCGGATCTATCATCTTTTATAAGGTATTGTACAAATCCAGATACTGCTGTGCACTTTTCTTCCAGGAAAAATCTTTACGCATGGCATTTTTTTGTAACTGTTGCCAGATTCTTTTATTTGAATAAAGCAATATCGCGCGCTTAATCGTTTCTAGCATGGCGCCAACAGAAGGCTCTTCAAACACAAATCCCGATGCTGTTTTATCTGCAATGGTATCTGGCATGGCATCCACAACCGTATCAGCTAAGCCACCGGTTCTTCTTACAATAGGCAAGGTGCCATAACGTTGACTATACAATTGATTGAGTCCGCACGGCTCGAAACGAGATGGCATCAAGAACATATCTGAGCCGGCTTCAATTAAATGCGCCAGGTCTTCATTATAGCCAATAGATACTGAGATTTTATCAGGATATAAATAACTTAAATTTTTAAGCCGGTGTTCAAAGCCTTTCTCTCCAGACCCTAATAAGACAAATTGTATCGGGTAATTAACCAGAACATCTAAACAGTCAATCACTAAATCAATGCCTTTTTGACCAACCAGACGACCAATCAAGCCAATCATAGGGATAGCTAGCTCTTCGGGAAGTGAAAAATGCTTTTGTAATGCTAGCTTATTGCCTGCTTTTTTAGTCAGGCTGTCAATTGTAAAGTTCTGGGTAATACGCGGATCCGTTTCCGGATTCCATATATCTACATCAATACCATTAATAATACCATTTAATTCATGGTGTCTATTGTGTAGCAGTCCCTCTAAACCATAGCCATATTCTGCGGTTTGAATTTCTAACGCATAGTTAGGGCTTACTGTTGTTATATGGTCAGCACAGGCTATTCCTCCTTTGATAAAGGAAAGTAAGCTATGAAACTCCAATGCGCCTGGGTTCCATAATTGTCTAGGTAAATTCAGGTCGAAATAGGTTGTTTCAGGAAACAAGCCTTGATACGCCATATTATGTATCGTAAATACCGTTGACGGGCGATGCGGCTCTAATGTTAATAACGCAGGAACCAAACCGCTTTGCCAGTCATTGCAGTGCACAATATCGGCTTTCCAATCCAGGTGTGCACGGTTTTGAGCAACCTCAACTGCAACACGACAAAACAAGGAGAAACGTGCAGCACTATTGGCCCATGCATTGCCAAATTCATCGGAATAAGGATTGCCAGGAATGTCAAAATATTCAGGACAATCGACTAGCCATACGATGACGTCACTATCAGGTAAAAGGGTTTCTAAAATATTAACATCACGATTATTAATCCGCAGGGAGCAAAGATATGTTACCTCTTCTTCAAGTTTAAGTGCTTGATATTTTGGGATAATAATGCGTACTTCCTGGCCTAGTTCGGCTAAGGCAATAGGTAGACTTCCGGCAACGTCAGCGAGCCCCCCCGTTTTAATGAGGGGATGCACTTCACTACTAACAAATAGTATCTTTTTCATAACTACAGTTTTAATACAATGCCGGCTAGAGGAGGAATAGTAATATTAATAGAATATGGTTGATTCATCCATGGAGTCTCTTCGGTATGTACCTGGCCGTTACCCGCATTACTGCCGGCATAAAATTTTGAATCTGAATTAAAAATTTCTAAATATGTACCAGGTGCAGGTACGCCAATACGATAGTTTTCGCGTGGAACAGGCGTGAAATTCAAAACGTTGATTAAGGTTTCATTTTCTGTCTTACGTAGATAACTGATAATTGACTGCTCTACATCATGACAGTCAATCCACTCAAAGCCGCGATTATCAAAATCATGTTGGAAAAGAGCAGGGTGCTGAACATACATTTTATTTAAATCTTTGACCAGAGTGTGCATGCCTTTATGGAATGAGTAATCCATGACATACCAGTCAAGTGCCTGATTAAAATTCCATTCTGTACCTTGCGCAAATTCACAGCCCATAAACAGTAATTTTTTGCCAGGATAAGTAAACATGAAAGTGTACAGTAAGCGCAAATTAGCGAACTTTTGCCATTCATCGCCGGGCATTTTAGCTAGCATGGAACCTTTGCCGTGAACCACTTCATCATGAGAAAAAGGCAGAACAAAATTTTCAGTAAAAGCGTACAGCATACCGAAAGTCAATTGATCATGATGATGACGACGGTGCACAGGGTCTTGTTGCATGTATGCCAGGATGTCATGCATCCAGCCCATATTCCATTTCATGGAAAAGCCCAGTCCACCAGTCCAGGTTGGACGCGTGACTTGAGGCCATGAAGTGGATTCTTCAGCAATAACCACTGTGCCAGGGTGTTGTTCATGAGTGATTGTATTAAGCTCACGTAAAAAATCGATAGCTTCCAAATTTTCATTGCCGCCATACATATTAGGCAGCCAGTCATTTTCTTCACGAGAATAATCCAGATAAAGCATGGAGGCTACAGCATCGACACGTAAACCATCTAAATGAAACTCTTCTATCCAGAAATAGGCGCTGGATAATAGGAAATTTTTCACTTCATTACGGCTGTAATTATAGATCAAAGTTCCCCAGTCACGATGTTCACCTTTACGTGGATCTTCATGCTCATACAAACAACTGCCATCAAAACGTGCCAGAGCAAAATCATCTTTGGGAAAATGCGCAGGCACCCAGTCAAGCAGGATACCGATATTATGTTGGTGGCAGTAATCAACAAAGTAACGAAATTCATCCGCACTGCCATGGCGACTTGTAGGAGCAAAATAACCGCTGGTCTGATATCCCCAAGAGGCATCAAGTGGGTGTTCGGTAATAGGTAATAGCTCGATATGAGTGAAGCCCATATCTTGTACGTATTCTACTAATTGGTGTGCCAAGTCAATATAATTCAAGAAGTTACCTTGACTATCACGTTGCCATGAGCCTAAGTGCACTTCATAAATCGACATGGCTTCACTCAGCCAATCATGCTTAATGCGTTTATCGATCCATTGTTTATCCTGCCAATTATATTGACTTTCATTGACAACACGTGAGGCTGTTTGCGGGCGAAATTCAAACTGTTGGCCATAAGGATCGGTTTTGACACTAATCTGCTGGCTGGCACGATTAAGAATTTCAAATTTATATAAGCAGCCTTCAGTTAATCCAGGGATAAATATCTCCCATATGCCACTGCCGCCTAATACACGCATAGGATGACAGCGACCATCCCAGTTATTATATTCGCTAACAACGCTTACGCGATCCGCATTTGGCGCCCATACGGTAAATAAAACGCCATCAATGCCTTCCACTGTATGTAAATGTGCACCTAATTTTTTATAAATATGCCAGTGCCGACCTTCGCCAAATAAATGCTGATCGAATTCGGGGAATTGAGAACCAAAAGCATAGGGGTCATACTGTTCGTAATAATTTCCGGATTTATCAGTGATCTCGAACTGATAATATCTCTCCAATGTTTTGGGTACATCACTGGTCTGAAAAACATCTGTACCGGGGATGCGTTGCATTGCGATTTTTTGGCCAACAATACTAACTGTATCAGCATTAGGTAGATACGCTGTTATCGTTGTTATAGTTTTGTTAGTATGTCGTCCAAGTACTGAAAAAGGGTCGTGATGCTTTGCTTCAATTATTTTTAATAAATCAGAATCAAGCGGAATTTTTTTTGCTGGCTTGTTCATTTTATAATGCCTCAGGTGGTAGAATAAGTCTGTGTAGAATAGTAACAAAAAAAAGACCATAAAAATAGCCTATTTAAATTAACGAGGATGAGTATGTCAAATTCAGAAGAACGCCACCATGATCGTTTTGTCAGTCATTTAACTCGCAACACCATTGCTTTAATCCTGGCAGGTGGTAGAGGGTCGCGATTGAAAAACATGACCGATTGGCGTGCAAAACCAGCCGTCCCATTTGGTGGAAAATTTCGTATTATTGACTTTCCTTTGTCGAATTGTATTAATTCAGGGATACGTAAAATAGGTGTCTTAACGCAATATAAATCGGATTCTCTGATTCGACATCTGCAGCAAGGCTGGGGGTTTATGCGTGGTGAGTTCGGCGAATATGTTGATTTAATGCCCGCGCAACAACGTACTAGTGAAGATTCTTGGTATCTTGGTACAGCAGATGCCATTTACCAGAATATTGATATTTTACGCAGTCGTAAACCTGAGCATATTCTTATTCTGGCGGGGGATCATATTTATAAAATGGACTATGGCGCGATGTTAGCGGATCATGTGGAACAAAATGCAGACTTAACCATAGGTTGCCTGGAAGTGTCTTTAGAAGAAGCTAAAGATTTTGGTGTCATTGCTGTTGATGAAAAAAGGCGTGTAAACGCTTTTGTAGAAAAACCTGATAATCCTCCGGCGATGCCGAATAAAGCAGATAGAGCTTTAGCGTCGATGGGAATATATATTTTTAATACCGGTTTTTTATTTGAGCAATTATTAAAAGATGCCGATACTGCTGGATCTTCGCATGATTTTGGACAAGATATTCTACCCTCTGTTATTGCAAAATATAATGTCAACGCCTATCCATTTCTAGATTTACAAAGCGGTGAGCAAAGCTACTGGCGTGATGTAGGTACCATCGATGCTTACTGGGCTGCTAATATGGAACTGATTGGGGTAAAACCTAATCTGAATTTATATGATCAGACCTGGCCTATCTGGACTCATCAGACACAAACACCACCTGCCAAATTTGTTTTTGATGATGATGATAGAAGAGGGCAAGCGATTGATTCCATGGTTTCAGGAGGCTGTGTTATATCAGGATCAGTTATTAAGCATTCTCTGTTGTTTTCGCAAGTGCGCGTTAATTCTTATAGCACCATATCAGATTCTTTACTGCTACCCGATGTCAACGTCGCAAGGCATTGTCGAATTACTAAAGCAATTATTGAAAAAGGTTGTCAAGTTCCGGAAGGAACTATTATTGGTGAAGATAGAGCTGAAGATGAAAGACGTTTTCATGTTAGTCCCGGTGGTGTTGTATTGGTAACACCAGATATGCTGGGACAAAGAAGACACTATGTCAGGTAAAAAAAAATAAAGCTGGTCTTATGCTGGCATATGCATCAGCCAGAGTATAGAGACAGGCATACAGGTGAGTTTCAATTACCATGGACCTATCTACATGTTATAAAAGATTATGTGGACATGGTGGCGCATCTTGAGGCAGAGCCTGATGCCAAAGCGGTAGTTAATTTCGCGCCTATTTTACTTGAGCAAATAGAAGACTATGCGAAGCAGGTTAACTGTTATTTACATGAGCAAATAGAAGTAAATGATCCTTTGTTGGCAGCGTTAGTGATGCCAACGATTCCAGCCGATGTGGAGGATAGAATACAGCTGATTAGTGATTGTATGCGTGCCAATCGTGAGCGACAAATTGATCGCTACCCAGCCTATAAAGAATTAGCACAAATGGCAGATTGGGTGCAGGCCAATGGTGATACAGCTAAATATATCAATTCACAATTTATTGCGGATATTTTAGTCTGGTATCATCTTGCCTGGATGGGAGAAACGGTCAAATTAACCGATGTCCGAGTGCAGCGCTTAATCAGCAAAGCAAGTAATTTTACTTTACATGATCGCATTGAAATTATTGAAATAATTGGCGAGTTACTATCAACAGTTATTTATCGATATAATGCCTTGGCAAGAAAAGGCCGCATCGAACTTTCAGTAACGCCTTATGCACACCCAATCGTGCCTTTAATGCTGGATATAAAGTCGACACTTGAAGCGATGCCGGACGCGCCTTTACCGGATTTAGATGTCTATCCAGGCGGTGAAGAAAGAGTTAAGTGGCATATCAAGCAGGGTATTGCTACATTCGAACGGTTTTTTGGAGCAGCCCCTAAAGGCTGCTGGCCTTCCGAAGGTGCAGTAAGTAATGCAACCTTGAAAATACTAGGTGAAGCGGGCTTTGCATGGGCAGCAACGGGCGGTCAGGTTCTACATAATAGTCTGCATATTTCAGATGCTAATAGTAAACAGAGCATACATCATCCTTTTCAACTCGATGGCACCAACATCCCGTGTTTTTTTCGTGATGATGGTTTGTCGGATTTAATCGGTTTTAAATATTCCCAATGGCATGCCGATGATGCCGTTGGTGATATGATTCATCATCTGGAAAATATTGCCCAGCATGAACCAAAGGGGAGTGTAGTATCTATTATTATGGATGGTGAGAATGCATGGGAGTATTTTCCTCAAAATGGCTACCACTTTCTAAATGCCTTTTATAAGCGTTTAGCTGAGCATCCAGATATAGAACTGACCACTTTTTCAGAATGTCTGGCAGAAAAAGTAAAGGTCAAGCCCCTAACAACTTTGATGGCAGGTAGTTGGGTATATGGTACTTTCTCTACCTGGATTGGAGATACCGATAAAAATCGTGGCTGGGATATGCTATGTGACGCAAAAAAATGCTTTGATAAGGTAGTAGCAACGAACCGCCTTTCCAAAGAACAGTTAATAGAAGCTGAATTCCAGTTAGCTGTTTGTGAAGGCTCAGACTGGTTTTGGTGGTTCGGAGATTATAACCCTGATCAGGCTGTCAGTAGTTTTGAAAAGCAATTTCGCTTGAATTTAACAAATTTATTTCACTTATTAGGTGAGCAACCTCCTGCTTATTTATCCTTGTCGTTCACACAAGGTTCTGGTGCTCCAGCAATGGGTGGCACTATGCGTAAAGGTACAGATTAAAGAAAATGCAAGTAAAGGAAAATAATTTATTAGCGCAACGACGTGCCGGTGTATTGTTACATATTACCTCGTTACCAAATGAGAATGGATCAGGAAATATGGGTGTGGAAGCCTATAATTTTGTTGATTTTTTGCATAATGCAGGTATTAAGGTCTGGCAAACCTTACCTCTAGGAGTGCCACACGGAGACGGATCTCCCTATCAATGCTTGTCTGCGCATGCAGGTAATCCAGGACTTATTTGTCTGGAAGAGTTAAAACAGAAAGGCTGGCTGCAAGAAGCAGAGCAATGCGACACTAGTGAGACGGGAGTCGAGAATATTAGACACTGCCTAGTGGCTAAAACTTATACAGGATTTGAAAATCTAGCGAGTGTTAAAGAAAAACAAGCATACGTAGATTTTCGCACCGATAAGTCAAGTTGGCTAGATGATTATGCCTTATTTGTAGCACTGCGTAATGAGTTTTCTCAGCAATGCTGGAATCAATGGCCAGAGCCCTTAAAAGAAAGAAAGCCTGCTGCACTACAAGAAGCACGGCGAAGAATGGCATCGGCAATTGAAATCATCAAGTTTGAACAATTCCTTTTTTATCGGCAATGGATGACCCTTAAAGAATATGCGAATAATAATGATGTTTTATTATTTGGTGATATTCCTATTTTTGTGTCTTATGATAGTGCTGATGTCTGGGCAAATCGTAAAGTGTTTAAGCTGGATAAAATGGGTCAAATGTCTGTTGTTGCGGGGGTGCCTCCTGATTATTTTTCAGCAACAGGTCAACGTTGGGGCAACCCCCATTATGACTGGAAATACTTAAAAAGAAGTAGATTTGTCTGGTGGATTAAACGCCTACGTAGTCAGTTAGAAATGTTCGATATATTACGTATAGATCATTTCAGAGGTTTTGAAGCGGCATGGGAAATTCCAGCCAGCGAAGATACTGCTATTAATGGTGAATGGGTTGAAGCACCAGGGGAAGACTTGCTAACAGCACTTACAAAAGAATTTGGTAATATTCCTTTAGTTGCCGAAGATTTAGGGATTATTACTGCAGAAGTTGATAAACTCAGAACGGATTTTAACCTCCCAGGAATGAAGATTTTACAGTTTGCCTTTGGTGATACAGATAGTAATCCCTACTTACCGCATAATTATGATCATAACTGTGTTGTTTATACTGGAACACATGATAATGACACGACATTAGGCTGGTATAACGCATTAAATGATCATGATAAACAACGTATATACCGGTATTTAGGTCATCCTCAGGTCTCTATGCCTTATTTATTGATCGGTACGGCCTTTTCCTCGGTAGCAAATCTGGCAATTGTACCTATGCAGGATATTTTAGAATTAGCGAGCGAAGATCGCATGAATACACCGGGAACCATAGAAGGTAACTGGAAATGGCAGTTTTCCTGGACACAATTAACGGAAACTCAAGTGACTAGATTATCGGATATAGTTAAGGTGTTTTCTCGTTAGAACTGGTAGAGCGGGCATTAGTCCGCTTCTTTAAATCGACCATAGTGGACTAAAGTCCGCTTAACTCACCTTTGCTCATGACTTATTCAACCATAGAAGCCTTTGTAGGTAACACCCCGCTAGTTAAATTACAGCGCTTAATCCAGTCAGACTCTAATACGCTTTTAGTTAAACTGGAAGGTAATAATCCTGCTGGTTCTGTGAAAGATCGCCCCGCAATGAGCATGATTCAACATGCTGAAGCGCGTGGAGAAATCAAGCCAGGTGATTATCTAATCGAAGCAACCAGTGGTAACACCGGCATTGCTTTAGCCATGGCAGCCGCTATTAAGGGTTATCATTTAACCTTGATTATGCCGGATAATATGAGTGCCGAGCGCCGTGCTTCGATGAAAGCGTATGGTGCAGATATAATATTGACTCCTGCAGAAGGCAGTATGGAGGCTGCGATAGATTTAGCCAGAAAAATGGAAGCAGAAGGAAAGGGGCGTGTATTAGATCAATTTGCGAATCCTGATAACCCTCTGGCTCATTATGAAGGAACTGGCCCCGAAATATGGAGAGATACCCACGGTCAAATAACACACTTTGTAAGTGCGATGGGTACAACCGGCACTATTATGGGAACATCAAAATTTTTAAAAGAACAAAACCCGGATATTCAAATTGTCGGCGTGCAACCTGAAGATGGTGCAAAAATCCCTGGTATACGCCGCTGGCCACAAGAATACTTACCTAAAATTTATCAAGCGACTCGTGTTGATAGAATAATGAATATGGGCCAGCATACGGCTGAACAAACTATGCGTGATTTAGCCACTAAAGAAGGGATTTTTGCGGGTGTTTCCTCTGGTGGTGCCGTTGCCGCAGCGCTAAGGCTAGCTGAGGAAGTTGAAAATGCGACCATAGTTGCCATAATCTGTGATCGTGGCGATAGATACATATCAACTGGTGTCTATCCCGACTAGATAGATGATTGAAACCGATCGAATTATCAGTGCCAGCGGGCAAGTAGACGAAGAGCGTCAAGACCGCGCAATCAGGCCGAAAACTCTAAATGATTATATCGGTCAAGAAGCTTTATGTGACCAGATGCAAGTGTTTATTCAGGCAACGGTGGCACGTAAAGAAGCGCTGGATCATGTGCTTATTTTTGGCCCGCCGGGTCTGGGAAAAACCACATTAGCAAATATCATCGCCAATGAAATGAATGTTAATCTCCGCCAGACATCAGGACCTGTGCTTGATAAAGCGGGCGATTTAGCTGCCTTATTAACCAATCTTGAAGCGCATGATGTTTTGTTTATCGATGAAATTCATCGCTTGAGTCCGGTAGTCGAAGAAATCCTTTATCCGGCTATGGAAGATTACCAGATCGATATAATGATCGGAGAAGGACCTGGCGCAAGATCAATTAAACTGGATTTACCCCCCTTTACTTTAATTGGTGCAACCACGAGAGCAGGCCTTTTAACATCACCTTTACGTGATAGATTCGGAATCATACTACGACTTGAGTTTTATACTGTCGATGAATTGACGCATATCGTCACCCGTTCTGCAAAAGTTTTAGGAATACATATTGATAAAAAAGGTGCACAGGAAATTGCCAAACGTTCCCGGGGTACTCCTCGCGTTGCTAACCGTTTATTAAGAAGGGTACGCGATTATACCGAAGTGAGAGGCGATGGCACTATTAATCAAGGTATTTCACAACAGGCTCTAAGCATGTTAAAAGTTGATCATTGTGGTTTCGATCAGTTGGACAGGCGCTTGTTAAAAACTATCATCGACAATTTTGATGGCGGTCCAGTGGGCCTGGATACCCTGGCTGCAGCAATTAGTGAGGAACGTGGCACCATAGAAGATGTATTAGAACCTTATTTAATTCAGCAGGGTTTTATCATGCGTACGCCGAGAGGTCGTGTGGTCACAGGAAAAACCTATCAACATTTTGGCTTAACCGCTCCTAAACTCTGCTTACTAAAAAATGAAGATTTTTTAGCGGACTAAAAATAATTTTTTAAATCAAGATATTAGCAGGCAGTATTTTAGGTTTATCTACCTGTCAATATAGTCTGGCTATTTGTTTATTATTCATTTTTTCTGCTTAATTGAATCAATTTATCATGTGTAGTTAGATTAATGTGCGAAGATTTTTTTATAATTTGTTTCCCATCAGGATCTAGCTCAGGCTTTGCCCAGCGGATTGTAGCATTTGATAAAACACCTAAATGATCCGTGCACATGTTTGTCGGTGTAGCCAGTTTTAAGTACTAGCTTGCAGCATTCTTTTTAAACACAAGTGTGTATTTAGGTTTTTGCTGCTCATATTCACCTCTAATAATACTGTAAATCAGTCTCTAGAAGTGTCCTGCTGCATAATTAAGCCATTAAATATTTTGCATAGTCGAACAGGGCTGGCATCAGCGATATTCCTAGATGGCAAATTCAATTCAAAATCGCCTAAAGCGGCTATGTATTAATGTGGCGGTCATGAAGCCGCTTGAAAATAAACTGTCGACCTAATTCCTAGGTGTAACCTAGAACGGCACATCATCATAGTCATCATTTGCTGGATAACTTGATTGTATGGGTGCTGACTGTTTTGACTGATAATTTTGCGGCGGTTGGGTAGCGCTGCTGCTTTTACCAACTAAGTCTATAATATTGGCATTCAACTCAAGGCTAGACTTGGTTGTACCATCATTTGCCTGGTATTCTCTTTGAGATAGCTCACCCGAGACAAATACTTGTTGCCCTTTTTTAAGATAATTTTGTAGCTGACCTTCGGCGCGTTTTCCCCATAAAGCGACACGAACCCATATTGTTTGTTGTCTATCGCCAAAGCCAATATTGTTTGCTACCGTGACATTTAGTACAGTCTGGCCATTAGGTGTTGTTCTGACTTCGGCATCTCTGCCTACTGTTCCAGTGAAACTGAAAACATTACTCATACGGATGTTCCTTTTTTTCGGTGTAGGGTGAGCTTCATTCTGCAAATATCGTGCAGAAAGCGTGAAAAGCAGAGTAAAGTCCGCTCTACATCTGCTTTCATAAGCTCAATTATGGAAAGAGTTACATATTATCCAGAATCGCTTTTTTCACTGCATCCAGTGTTGCATCGATTGATACCGGGTGTGTGTCAGTACACTGAGAAATAGCAGTCTCAGGATCTTTTAAGCCATTTCCTGTCAAGGTGCAGACTATGGTGCTGCCTTCAGGAATCTTACCTGATTCGATATCATTTAATGCGCCTGCTAATGAAGCTGCGGATGCTGGCTCGCAGAAAATACCTTCGTGGCTTGCCAGCATTTTTTGAGCAGCAAGTATGGTTTCATCAGCAAAGCTATCAAACCAGCCACCCGACTCTTTTTGCGCATTCCAGGCAAAATCCCATGATTGTGGATGACCTATGCGTATAGCAGTAGCAATAGTTTCAGGATTGTCGATCATTTTACCGACGATAAAAGGAGCTGCGCCTGCTGCCTGATAGCCGCACATGACGGGCCGTTTCGCGCAGACTGCAGCGAGGCCATTGGTTTCAGTAGCGTATTCGCTGTAGCCTTTCCAGTAAGCGGTAATATTACCTGCATTGCCTACAGGCAGGCAATGGTAGTCAGGGGCTTTACCTAGCTCATCAACAATTTCAAAGGCAGCTGTTTTCTGACCATCAATTCTGAACGGGTTAATTGAGTTAACTATGGTGACCGGTGCATGGTTAACTATTTCTTTAACCAGGCTCATGCCTTGATCAAAATTGCCACGGATCTGGATGATTTGTGCGCCATACATTAAGGTTTGCGCGAGTTTTCCCTGGGCAATTTTTCCTTCTGGAATCAATACAAAGGCAGAAATTCCTGCACGTACCGCATAAGCTGCTGCAGCAGCAGAAGTATTTCCTGTCGATGCGCAAATAATCGCCTGACTACCGTCTTCAACCGCTTTTGTCACAGCCATCGTCATGCCGCGGTCTTTAAAAGAACCAGTAGGGTTTAGACCTTCGTACTTAACATAAATATCGACATCTTTACCAATGAGTCTGGGGATATTTTGTAGTTGAATAAGCGGTGTATTACCTTCACCTATGCTGATAATGCGAGTTGAATCACTGACAGGAAGACGATTTCTGTAACGTTCAATTATACCTGTGTAATGTGTTTGTGTTGCCATAGTCATTAACCTAATGTTTCAAGACGGATGCGTGTTACTTGTCCAGTAACAGACGATAAATTTTCGATTGCAGAAATGGCTGCATCCATTTCTTTTTCTATTGTTTTCTGGGTGAGCATAATGATAGATACTCTGGTCTCACCTTGCTTTGGTTCTTTTTGTATCAGCGCTTCAATGCTAATATTTTGTTTAGCCAAAATACTTGTGATATCAGCTAAAGCACCGGGTTTATCTTCAACAGTCAGGCGAAGGTAGTAGGTAGTTTCTATTTCTTCACGCGGCAGTATCGGTAAATTATTAATCGCGTTCTCTTGAAAACCAAGATAAGGGACTCTGCTTTGAGCATCAAGAGTTAAAGCACGAGCCACATCGACTACGTCGGCAATAACAGCAGAGGCGGTAGCTTCAGCGCCAGCGCCAGCGCCATAATAAAGGGTAGAACCAACCGCATCAGCTTGCACTAGAACAGCATTCATAACCCCGTCAACATTGGCAATTAAACGACGCTCAGGAATCAGGGTGGGGTGGACTCTTAGTTCTATGCCTTTTGATGTTTTACGAGCAATAGCTAAATGTTTGATGCAGTAGCCTAATTCCCTTGCATACTCTACGTCCGCACGAGTGATTTTAGTAATCCCTTCGGTATATACATTTTCAAACTGCAATGGAATGCCGAATGCAATCGATGCCAGGATCATTAATTTATGCCCGGCATCGATACCTTCGACATCAAAAGTCGGATTGGCCTCTGCATAACCAAGTGCTTGTGCTTCTGTGAGTACATCAGCAAAATCACGTCCTTTGTCACGCATTTCAGTTAGGATGAAATTGCCGGTACCATTGATGATTCCGGCTAACCAGTTGATCTGGTTACCGCTTAGTCCTTCGCGTATAGCTTTAATAATCGGGATGCCTCCGGCAACAGCGGCTTCATAAGCAACCATGACATTGGCTTTGCTAGCAGCAGCAAAAATTTCGTTCCCGTGTAAAGCAATCAGTGCTTTATTTGCGGTAACAATATGTTTGCCATTAGCTATCGCTTGTAAAACCAGCTTTTTAGCCAGATTCGTTCCACCCATCAACTCCAGGATAATTTCGATCTCAGGGTCATTAATAATTTCATAAGGGTCGGTGCTTAAGGTGATGCCTTGAGTGTTGCAAATACGTTTTCGAGTAAGATCTCTCGCTGAAGCATGGGTGATAATAATTTCCCTTCCAGCGCGACGTGAGATTTCTTGTGCGTTGCGTTTTAAAACATTTACAGTACCGCCACCGACAGTACCTAAACCTAAAACACCAACTTTTACTGGCTTCAAATCAAACTCCTAGGCAGATATGGATAAATTTCTTGTGTGTAAGCTAAGCGTACAGGTTTTTTAATCAGTTTGTATAACAGGTGGGCTAAAGCCACTTCCTACAAGGTGAATAGCTTCTAAATCAGACCATCTTTTTTAAACATGGCACGAAGTCCACGTACTGCTTGACGGGTTCTGTGTTCATTTTCAATTAGACTAAAGCGTACATGATCATCACCAAAGTGGCCAAAGCCAATACCTGGTGATACTGCAACTTTTGCTTCATTGATTAATTTTTTGGAGAATTCAAGAGATCCCATTTCTTTGTATGCATCAGGAATCGGTGCCCAGACAAACATGGTGGCTTTTGGCCTTTCTACTTTCCAGCCAATTGAATTTAAGCCATCGCAGAGTACATCTCGACGCTCTTTATACATGGCACAAATTTCGGTCACACAATCCTGCGGTCCTTCTAATGCCGCAATTGCGGCAATTTGAATGGGTGTGAACATACCGTAATCCAGATAGGATTTAATGCGCGCAAGTGCAGCAACCAATTCGGAGTTACCACACATAAAACCAACTCGCCAGCCAGGCATATTGTAACTTTTAGATAAAGAAAAGAACTCTACAGCGACTTCTTTTGCTCCTGGAACTTGCAAAATAGACGGTGCTTTATAGCCATCAAATACGATATCAGCATAAGCAATGTCATGTACTATCCATATCTTATGTTCTTTTGCAACTTTAATAATACGTTCAAAAAAATCCAGCTCAACACATTGTGAAGTGGGGTTTCCTGGGAAATTAAGAATAAGCATTTTGGGTTTTGGCCAGGATTCGGCAATCGCTTTATGCAGTTCATCTACAAAATCCACACCGGGCACCATTTTTACATGGCGTAAATCAGCACCAGCAATAACCACACCATAAGGATGTATCGGATACGCTGGATTGGGTACCATAACGGTATCTCCAGGGCCCAGAGTAGCCAACGCCAAATGTGCCAGTCCTTCTTTTGAGCCGATAGTAACAATTGCTTCAGTTTCTGGGTCTAAATCAACATCGAAACGCTTTTTATACCAATTAGCAATGGCTCGTCTCAGCCGTGGTATACCGCGGGAAACGGAATAACGATGCGTATCTTGACGCAGCGTGGCTTCCACCATTTTATCGACTATATGTTTGGGAGTGGGCTGATCTGGATTCCCCATGCCAAAATCAATAATATCTTCGCCTTGCGCTCGTGCTTTCGCTTTTAAATCATTAACGATGTTAAAGACATAAGGTGGTAGACGGCTAATACGGTGAAATTCTTCCATTGGGGGCTCTTAATAAAACGACTATTTAATGTAAAAGACAAAGGGTTACTATTTAAATCAGCCTGCTAACTTACTGTTGTTAACAAGATATGTCAATTGAGAATGCAACTTATTTTTTGGATTATACTAAGTCTTAGTGTGTTTAAGAAAAAAGTTGCAGAGTTGAATAGAGCGGGCTGAACTCCGCCTCCCTCGGATTTTTAATTATTATGCTCTCCGGGGGTTATAAAACATCAGATGCATAGTCTGCCAGACGAGAGCGTTCACCTCGTCTTAGAGTGATATGGGCGCCGTGATTCCAGGATTTAAACTTGTCCACTACATAGGTCAATCCTGAGCTGGTAGCTGTTAAATAAGGGGTGTCAATTTGTGATAAATTACCGATACAGATGATTTTGGTGCCTGGGCCTGCCCGGGTAATTAATGTTTTTATTTGTTTAGGTGTGAGATTTTGTGCCTCATCAATAATTAAATAGCGGTTCAAAAAAGTACGACCACGCATAAAATTGAGTGAACGGATTTTAATTTTGTTCATTAAGATCGTTTTAGTAACATCTTTTTCCCAGTCACTATCTTCCTCTTGCCTACCCAATAACTCTAAATTATCTATCAGAGCACCCATCCACGGAGCCATTTTTTCTTCTTCAGTGCCGGGTAAAAAGCCGATGTCCTCACCTACAGGAACGGTCTCACGGGTCATAATGATTTCGTGATAGATTTTATCGTCCATGGTTTGTGTAAGCCCTGCAGCCAGGGCTAATAATGTTTTTCCTGTTCCCGCTATGCCAAGCAGGGTGACAAAATCAATATCTGGATCCATAAGTACATTAAAAGCAAAGTTTTGCTCTCTATTTTTGGCAAATACACCCCAGACGGAACGATGTCCTTCGCGGTAATTAACCGCTAGTTCCAATGTTGCCGTATCATTTTCAACTGAACGCACAATGGCTTCAAAATCTGAATTATTTTCAATATACAGGTACTGGTTTGGATGCCAGTCAGTTACCAATGGGCCTTCAAGTTTGTAGTATGTCCGTCCTTGCTCTATCCAGGATTGCATTTTGTTGCCATGCGTTTCCCAAAAATCATCGGGTAGGGCAGATGCACCACTGTAGAGTAGATCTATATCATCCAGTGTCTGATCGGTATGGTAATCTTCTGCCTTTAATTCCAGAGCAGCAGCTTTGATACGCATATTAATATCTTTCGTGACTAAAATAATATGTGTATCAGGTAATTGTTTTTGTAGTGTTAGAACAATACTTAAAATGGAGTTATCTGCAAGACTTCCGGGCATTGAATCAGGTAAAGCTGCAGTCATTTGCTGGGTTTGCAAATATAAGCGACCTTCCAGAGCATTCTCTTTTTGTCCCGAACTTTGCAATTGTGACAAAGCTAAGCCTTGTTTAATATCGTTTGGGTTAGTATCTTTTAAAAGATCATCAATAAAGCGACTGACCTGGCGTACATTGCGTGCGACTTCTGTGACACCTCTTTTAGCATGATCCAGCTCTTCCAGAACAATCATGGGAATAAAAATATTATGTTCCTGGAAGTGAAATAAAGCTGCAGGGTCATGCATCAAAACATTCGTATCTAGAACAAATAATTTTTTTGTCGCACTTATATTCATTAATTACTCTCCTAACTCAGCTAATTTTTGCAAAACTTCGTCGATATGAACTTTAACTTTTACTTTGCGCCATTCGTGAATAAGCGTCCCCTCAGGATCGATTAAAAATGTACTGCGCTCTATGCCACGAACCTGCTTACCATACATATTTTTCATTTTGATCACATCGAACAAATGACATAATACTTCTTCTTTATCAGAGAGTAAGTCGAAAGGAAAGCCCTGCTTAGATTTAAAGCCTTCATGCACGCGCACACTATCACGAGAGACTCCAAGAATTACGGTATTGAATTGTGCAAACTGGTCGTAGTGATCACGAAAATTCTGCCCTTCAGTAATACAGCCTGGTGTATTGTCTTTAGGATAAAAATACAACAGTACATATTTTCCCTTATAGTCGGAAAGCTGAATGCTTTTATCTCCGGTAGACATAGCTGAAAAAACAGGCACTTTACTATTTAAACTAACTGTAGGCATCAGGACTCCTAGTGAATTTGATAGCAGATAAGACTACCATAACAAACCAAGAGCAGGAATAAAAAATTAGTTATACTTTGAAAATTGACCTTGTATTCACATAAGTTTTTAATATTTCAGCTTGAGAATTGAATCCGTCATTGTAAGAGTTTCAAGGAAGACAGCTAAAAAAGCTAATGCAGTTAATTATTCTGAGCATAGGCTGGCTTAGAGTACTCTGTATATATCTAATCTAACCATTCAATAATATGGTCTTCCAGATCATCGACTTGTGACTCTTTCATGGCAAAACTACTAATCGATACTCCGGCGTCCTTGACACTTTCCTGAGTGCCCGAAATTAAGGGATGCCAATCAAATAGAGGCTTTCCATCAGTAAGCAGCCGGTAGGCGCAGGTGGCAGGGAGCCAGGTATATTCAGCAAAGTCATGTTGTTTTAAATCAATGCATTCAGGGACTAATGTAGTGCGCTCTGAATAGTGAGTGCAACGGCAAGTATCCAGATCGATTAAATCACAGGCAGCACTGGTAAAAAATATTTCACCGCTGTCTTCGTCCTCTAGTTTATTTAAGCAGCATTTAGCACAGCCATCGCATAAAGATTCCCACTCTGTAGTGGACATTTCCGAAAGTTTTTTTGTTTCCCAAAATTTCATATGTGTCATATCAATCTAAATATATTGCTAAAAAATAAATCTAAGCATTAGGATGGCTTTAGCGTACGGAAATAGCTTAATAAGTGAGCTAAAGCATGTGCTCTATAGTATCGGCCTGCAGTTCGTCTGTCCATCTTGTTTAATAACTTAGGTGTGTAAAACTACACTATCAGTGCAAACTATCATAGCACGACTATTGATAGAGTCATTTGTTTGCCAGTTTAGGGCGATTTATCATAGTATAGCTCTTATAATACGTGCTGTTGGTTCGGGACATAGAGTGTTAACGTTACAAAAACATATTCTCATAGCATTGCGCATTTTGCGTCATTAAATTTGTTTCCCATATCAGGATGAAAAAATGAAAATCGCCATAGCTGGAACCGGGTATGTAGGCTTGTCTAACGCAATGTTATTAGCACAAAATCATGAAGTAGTTGCGGTTGATATTGTTCCCGAGAAAATTGATATACTCAATGCAAAAAAGTCACCCATCGTCGATACTGAAATAGAAGATTTTTTGCAAAAAAAATCACTTAATTTTATCGCAACTCTGGATAAACAAAGCGCATATGAAAATGCGGATTTTGTGATTATTGCTACTCCGACGGATTACGATACACAAACCAACTATTTCAACACCCAATCAGTAGAATCGGTAATTAAAGATGTGATGCTGATTAATCCCGATGCCGTGATGGTTATAAAGTCTACTGTGCCGGTAGGATACTGCGTTCAAATTAGCCAGAAGTTAGGCTGTAATAATATTATTTTCTCTCCAGAATTTTTAAGAGAAGGTCGGGCTTTATATGATAACCTTTATCCATCGCGTATTATTGTAGGTGAGCGCTCAAAGAGAGCTGAACAATTTGCTGCTTTACTGGTTGAAGGCGCAATAAAAGAAGATATAGAGGTGCTATTTACCGACTCTACGGAAGCCGAGGCGGTTAAATTATTTTCTAATACCTATCTGGCGATGCGAGTTGCTTATTTTAATGAGCTAGATAGTTATGCTGAAACACACGGGCTTAATACCAGGCAAATTATCCAGGGCGTTGGTCTGGATCCACGTATCGGTAAACACTATAACAATCCCTCTTTTGGCTTTGGTGGTTATTGCCTGCCTAAAGATACCAAACAATTAAGAGCTAATTATAAAGACGTGCCAAATAGCCTTATCAGTTCGATTGTTGAGGCAAATCGCATGCGTAAAGATTTTGTTGCTGATTCAATTATTAAGCGCAATCCTAAAGTCGTTGGTATTTACCGCTTAACTATGAAAAGTGGATCTGATAATTTTCGTGCTTCTTCTGTTCAAGGGATTATGAAGCGCATTAAAGCAAAGGGCATTGAGGTTATCATTTACGAACCGGTATTTGAGGAAGACACTTTTTTTAACTCAAAAGTGATAAATGATTTGTCAGAGTTTAAATTAAAGGCAGATGTTATTGTTGCTAATCGTTTAGCTGATGAACTTAAAGACGTTGAGACCAAGATTTATACGCGAGATTTATTTGGTAATGATTAGGAACGAGAATTCAATAATGCCCGAATCTGACTGGTTTTTTGACTTCACATCCGCGCTAGAAAGCCAGTTGCGTAGCCCTGCTATGCGCCTGATTTCCTAACAGGCCTGTGCAGCCAAAATCCTGCGCCATACTTTCGGGTATTATTAACCCCTCGTTCCTTAACACATTTCGTGAGCTCTATTTTCTCAAATTATTGATTTATAATTACCGCCATAGATAAGGTAGAATAGCGTGTTACTGACTAGATCTGTCATGACTAGTCTATAGAATTTTTAAATGAATATTTTAAAGGTAAATAATGAAGAATTACAAAATTGCAGTTCTGGCAGGTGATGGAATTGGTCCGGAAATCACACAGGAAGCAGTAAAGGTTTTAAAACTTGTTGAACAGCGTAATGATGTCAGCTTTGAATTAATGCCTGCGCTGTTCGGCGCCTGTGCTTATTTTGCAACTGGAGATGCTTTCCCGCAAGAAACCAAGGATATCTGTGATAGTGCGGATGCAATTCTTAAAGGTCCTATTGGTTTGAGTCATGAAGAATCAAAAAACATTCCTATCGATAAACAACCAGAACGCGGTGCATTATTGCCCATGCGTCGACGTTACAATACTTATGCAAATTTCCGCCCTGTTTCCTTGCCTAAAGAACTGGCGCATTTTTCACCCTTAAAAGCAGAAATTATTGGTGAAGGGATTGACATCATTATTGTGCGTGAGCTAGTCGGTGGTCTATATTTTGGTGAAAAGGAAATGGGCGTTAATGAAGCTGGCCTGCGTTATGTGAAGGAAACTCTGGAATATGATGAAAATCAGATTCGTCAGATTCTGCATCAGGCATTTAAATTAGCTAGTCACAGAAAAAAAGTACTACATAATATTCATAAAAGTAATGTATTGAAATCCAGTGTATTGTGGAATGAAATTCTAGAAGAAGTGGCTGTAGAATATCCTGAAATCGAAGTCATTAATATTCTAGTTGATGCTGCAGCGACTTTATTATGTTTAAAACCAACACAGTTTGATGTGATGGTGATGGAAAACATGTTTGGCGATATTTTAAGTGATCAGGCTGGCGGTATTCTGGGTTCACTGGGTTTAATGCCTTCAGCCTGTTTAGGTGATGAAAAAGCTTATTACGAACCTTCGCATGGTTCTGCACCTGATATAGCAGGGAAAAATATAGCTAATCCTTATTCCATGATTGGTTCAGTTGCCATGATGCTGGAAAACAGTTTCGATATGGCTGATGAGGCAAAAAATGTCTGGGCTGCTATGCAAGGTGTTTTTGCTGATGGTTTTTCTACTGCAGATTTATCCAAGCCAGGTTCAGGTGTTAATATGATTAGCACTGAAGCATTTGGAGATAAGGTGGTAGAGAAACTATCAAAAATGCCTAGGGTTGGATAAACGATTTTAATACTTCTGATTTATATTTGAGTTTTGTAGGTTGATTTAGCTGATATAGCGTAATTCAGCCTACAGCTTTAATAAAAACTCTCTCAAGCCGGTTCCTCATCTTGGCTTTGCTCATGCAATTGAATATTAATAATCCTGAGTGCCGCCAAAATAGCAGCAAAAACCTGGTTAGAATGAACTCCACGTGTTTTACGGATATGACTATCACAGTCCCAGGTAATAACACACTCTGTGAGAGCACTTGTATGACCGCCTTTGGGAATTCTTACTTCGTAATCCAGTAATTCAGGCAGGGTGTAATCATGCAGTTTCATGACTTTGTTGATTGCATCGATAAAAGCATCAAAGCCACCATTCCCAAAACCTGAGGCAACATGCCTTTTACCTTTAACATCAACACGCAAGCTCACGGTTGATTCTAGTTCATAACCACTAGTGATCGAGCAATTAATAAGTTTGATATGTTGATAATTTTTACTTTCCAGAACATCGGCAATAATAAATGGCAAGTCATCGGTGGTAATGGTTTGTTTAGAGTCACCTAGTTTTACAATCCTGGCCAGAACTTTCTTCTGGTTTTCTTCAGACAGTTCTAATTCCAGTAATTCCAGGTTCTTTTTTAGCGAGGCTCTGCCACTCATTTTTCCTAGTGCATAGCTATGAATGCGTGAAAAGCGTTCAGGTACTAACTTACTTTTATACAAGCCGCCTTTTTGATCTCCATCAGCATGAATACCAGCCGTTTGGGTGAAAACATCAGTGCCAATAATAGGTGTGTTGGCAGCAATTCGTTTGCCGGAAAAGTTTTCTACTAAATGGCTAGTAGGAACTAAATGACTTTCATTAATAGATAGCTCCATGTCCATTTTGTCACGTAATACCACGCTTACCTGTGCGAGTGATGCATTACCCGCTCTTTCTCCCAGACAGTTTATGGTGCAGTGAATTGAATTAATTCCTGCACGTACAGCTGCCATAGCGTTGGCAGTTGCCAGGCCATAATCATTATGCGGGTGAAAATCAAAGTGCAATTCAGGATATCTATGACACATATCACTGAGGCTATCAAAAACCTCTTCTGGTGACATGACTCCCAATGTATCGGGTAGCATAAAGTGGTTGATGCCTGTACGCTGTAAACTATCCATTAAAGCAAAAACATAATTCCGGTTGTCGCGATATCCGTTGGACCAGTCTTCCAGGTACACATTGACTGTTAAGCCTTTTTCCAGAGCATAGTCGATTGTTTTAAGAATATCATCTACATGCTGTTGCAGTGTTTTGCCCAGCTGATCCCGGCAATGTTTTTCACTGCCTTTAGTGAGCAGATTAATAACGCTCCCCCCGGCCTCTAATATCCAGTCGACACTTAGGGTATGGTCAACAAAACCTAATACTTCAACACGGCCATCAAAGCCTTCTTTACGCGCCCAGTCATTAATATGTTTGACAGCTTGCTTTTCACCCTCTGAGACACGTGCAGAGGCGACTTCAATACGATCTACTTGCAGTGCTTGCAATAGTGCTTTAGCGATGCTTAGCTTTTCATCAGGTGCATAAGAAACCCCCTGTGTTTGCTCGCCATCACGTAAAGTTGTGTCCATTAACTGGATGTGTCTGGATTTCGTGGACATTTGCTTGCCTTGAAAATGAAAGGATGATGCGGTTTGGCTTAGCTTATCAAACGTAGCGCAGATAATGTAATCTGATATTTTACGATAACAAATAATGTTCTCGTTCCCACGTTCTGTGTGTAAATGCAGTTTATGATGCTCTGCATTATGGGACGCTGAACGTCACCGTATGAATTCCCACGCGCAGAGCGTGGGAACTAAGGATTAAGCCCAAAGCCAAGGATAGCTTTGTTTATGTTTAGTTTCATACTGATCGATTAAATCAATATACTGTAACGTTATACCAATATCATCCAGCCCTTTTAATAAATTTTCTTTACGCACAGGGTCTACATCAAATTTAAAACCATTTCCGGCCGGTGTGGTTAGTTGTTGATTTTCCAGATCAACAATAAATTTAACTCCTTCATTGGCTGAAATTTCATCCATTAAACTGGCTAGTTGCGCTTTAGTCGCAACGATAGGCAATATGCTGTTTTTAAAGCAGTTGTTGTAAAATATATCCGCATAACTGGTAGAGATAATGGTGTTAAAACCATAGTCAGCGATTGCCCAGGGCGCGTGTTCACGGGAAGAGCCACATCCAAAATTATCACCGGCAACCAGTATTTTCGCACCTTTAAAGATAGCTTTATTAAGTTCAAATTCGGCATTTTCACTGCCATCGTCATTAAAACGCCAGTCGTGAAATAAGTGTTGTCCAAAGCCAGTACGTTCTACTTTTTTTAGAAATTGTTTAGGAATAATCTGATCTGTATCGACATTGCTGCGATTCATTAAAGCAGCAATACTTTCATGTTTTATATAGGCTTGCATAATAGTTCCCCGTTATTCTTTAAAGGTTACGAATGTCAACAAAGTGACCAGCAGTCGCTGCTGCTGCGGCCATAGCTGGTGAGACCAGGTGCGTTCTACCGCCTTTACCCTGGCGACCTTCAAAGTTTCTATTTGAAGTGGATGCACTTCGTTGTCCCACCGTAAGTTCATCACCATTCATTGCCAGACACATAGAGCAACCAGGATCTCTCCATTCCCAGCCGGCCTCAATAAAAATTTTATCCAGACCTTCCTCTTCCGCTTGATTTTTAACATGATAAGAACCAGGTACAGCAATGGCTGTAACATTAGCAGCTACTTTTCTCCCCTTGGTCATTTCGGCTGCAATACGAAAATCTTCAATACGTCCGTTGGTGCATGAACCAATAAAAACCAAGTCTACAGGGATATCAGTCATTTTTGTATGCGCAGTCAATCCCATATATTCCAGGGCATTAGCACATGCTTGTTGTTTGATACTATCATCAAAATCTTCAGGTGCGGGGACTCTGTCCGTGATGCCTGTTACTTGTTCAGGTGATGTACCCCAGGTAACCTGAGGTTCAATGTCTGCTGCATTTAAAGTAACGACCATATCGAATTCAGCGCCTTCATCACTGGGCAGGGTTTTCCAGTAAGCTAATGCCTGATCCCAGCCTTCACCTGAAGGGGCAAATTCACGACCTTTCAAATAAGCATATGTTTTTTCATCAGGAGCAACCAAACCTGCTCTAGCGCCTGCTTCAATCGCCATGTTGCAAAGTGTCATACGGCCTTCCATAGACAGGTTGCTAATGGCACTTCCCGCATATTCAATGACATGCCCATTGCCGCCGGCGGTACCAATTTTTCCGGTAATTGCCAGAGCTATATCTTTAGCTGATGCATATTTGGACAATTCGCCGTCAATTTGAATTAATAGCGTTTTTGATTTTTGTTGTGGCAATGTTTGCGTTGCCATCACATGTTCAACTTCAGATGTACCAATACCAAAAGCTAAGGCACCAAAAGCCCCATGCGTTGCTGTATGGCTATCACCGCAAACAACAACCATACCTGGATGGACAAAACCATGCTCCGGGACAACGATATGAATTACACCGTTATTTGGGTTTTTCATGTCATAAAGATTTAAACCATTTTCCTCGCAGTTATCTGCCATCGTTTCTATCTGCTTTTTCGCAATAGGGTCGCTAATAGGCAGGTCTCTATCTTTGGTCGGCACGCAATGGTCCATGGTTGCCAGAATACTATGAGGGTTACGCACTTTGCGTTTTGCAAGTCTTAATCCTTCAAATGCTTGCGGGCTAGTTACCTCATGCATCAAATGACGATCAACATATAATAGAGGGGTCTGGCCTGCGACTTCAGCCACAAGATGGCTGTCCCAAATTTTTTCGTACATGGTTTTTTTCATAGTATCTTCCAAAACTTACGTCCTGCTTCTTAAGCTGAATGTCCGCTGCATATAACGTATCAAAATAGTGTAACCCATTATTATTACTTAAATGATATAAGCATTGCAAATACTTTGAGGGCGAATTTTTAAAAACTTTGCTAATGGCTTCAGCAGTTCAATTTTCGATGCTATCCGAAGCGTGAAGGCTTTGGTGCTGATTTTTTATTAAACCTGGAAACCGCAGTTGACCGTTATAAAACACTATAAGTGACTGAATATAAAATATAATGATCGTAAATGCTTGTCATCCATACTCAGCTTCACGGTTTTGTGGATAAAGCTGAGCACGAAATACGGGGCAAATCCAGTTGGCTGACCCTTTGATCTTACTAAAGTAGCGATACACCAGTTTATTGATTATATGCGGCACTTTAAAAATTTTAACATTCCATTTTGTACCAGCAACTGCTATTGATTTAACAATATTACGTCCCTGATATTCAATATAACCTTCTACACCTATTAAAACGGATCGAATGTCTGTGTTTTTATAGGCTGTTGCGACGACTAATTTCATATCTTGACAAAATCTCTGATTTTAATTTGGCAAGGACTCAAAGTAGAACTTGACGAGTTTGCGCATGGAAACTGTGTATTTTCTGTTCTATTTCTGGCGCAATAATTTCACTAGGGGCGCAAGCATTTGGGCAAGCTAAGCTAGGTGTTGTCCCAAATAGCCGACAAATTAAAGGACGCTCTGCATATACCTCGCAGCCCTTATCCCCTAGATAAGGGCAACTCAATTCAGCCAGGGCTTCAGCGTGCTCCTGATCACTTTTGACAGGCAATCTAGCCACTTCATCAGAAGAAGCTGTGACAGGGCCACAGCAATCATGACACCCTGGTTTACATGCAAATGCTGGAATGTTCTCACGGAGAAATTGTATTTTCCGACTATTTTTGGTCATTTAAATCCCTTGTTTTGATTTGTATATTTTACGCTGTAATTTCCATCATTTTTTTGTACACTCATCGGCTACCATTTTAAGATGGGGCACTTAGGGGAGGACAGCAATTCTCAATTTGCGATTTTTCATATTTCTGGCATCGGAATGTCTAGCCCTTCCAGCATAAATTCCATTAATTTTCCTGATTACGTACAACTCACAGCCAAATTAAAAAAATCTTAAAATATCAGTATGTTAAGAGTCTCGTCATTCCCGAAGTCTACCCAGTCAAGCTGGGCACAAGCTTTATCGGGAATCTTTGCTTAAGCCACGAGATTCCTGCTAAAAGCATGCAGGAATGACGAAGATAGCTGAGAGTTATGGGTAATCAGGTTAATTTTTGCCAACTATCAAAAACCATGTGACGGGTGAGGGCTCTTAAATCATCAAAAAATGTTTTTCTGCTTGCTAACCCATTGATCCCCGTTGATACCGTACTAAGAAAGTACAATTGGAACCCTGTGAAATCCTCCGAGAGGAGCAATTTCTCGTTCTACTTTTTGGCTATGAGCTATTTCAATGTTTTGCACCGAGGATAATAATGCCTGCAGCATAATGCGCAACTCCCAGGTTGCCAGCAAGCGACCTGGACAAGCGTGTTTGCCGACTCCGTAAACTATGTTCTTAGGCCTATTCTCTTCTGGAGAAAATTCATTTTTGTTGAATACTGCCTCATCACGATTAGCAGAAGTCCAGTGCAATTTTACTTTGGCACCTTCTGGAATTTCTTGTCCACCAATTCGTATGGCACAAGTGGTGACTCGTCGATTAGAAACAAAGGGATTATCAATGCGCAAAACTTCGTCGATGAATGCTTCAACTTCGCTATTTTCAGCTTTCTGCAACTGCTCAATGAGTTCTGGTTGTTGTGCAATTTGATACACAATAACACCAACACATAACGCGATAGATCCGAGGTCACCACCAGTCCAGTTACGCAAAATGGAAATTAACTCTGCTTCCGTTAGTTCTCGCCCGTATATTACGTCATGACAAAGCCGTGTGGTTATATCACTATTTTCTTGTACGTGACTTTCCCGTTTAGGTCGAATAATTGATCGAATTATTTCGTCGAATTGTTTTGCAACAACTGTCATTTTGTCGTGAATTTTCGAACGGGTGGCTGCATGATTGTCGGCCATCCATTTTAACAAGCGCGGCTCTAATTGTGCGGGCCAACCTAACCATGCACATTGAGCGCGCACAGCAAAAACTGCACCAATATCACTTACTGCATCCAATATTTTTCCTTTCGGCAGCTCTTTCATTAGTTGGATTGCCACCTTTTGAAATACGGGGATGTAAGGTTCTAACGCTTCTTCGCTTAAATACTGATCGATGATTTTTCGATAGTGAGTGTGCGCTTCGCCATCCAATCCATTTGGAATTTGAAGATAATTAGATACATCGTTAGAAAAGTTCTCATGATCCATAGCCGCAGCCACAACATCGGCATGTTTAAGCAACACCCACTCACCTGAGGTGTTCTTTACGATAGCGTGGTCTTGTCGTAATTCATCGGTATACTCTCGCAGATCTCGCCCATCAGGGGATATATCATCCGGAATGTGATCAGTCATCTACTCTCCTGTATTATCAAAAACACTCACTGACTTTTACCCAAAAAAATCAGCTAGTTAAAAAATTAGCGGTTCATCATTGCCATAAATGAAACATGCCTACAGTTCGAAGTGCTTGTCTTCCAGCTAAAGATGCTAACGCCAAATTCAGTTGCCTGGCGGATGTTTAATGAAATCTGATAACACACTGAATCATGATAAAAGATGACCTTTGAAAACGAACTGCGCTGCCGATGGTCAACTGAAATTTTTGGTTATAATGGATGTCCATGAAGTTCTTTAAAAACCGATTCAGGATTTGATTGAACTAACTTTAATAATACTTTTGCTGGACCAGTTGGGTGGCGATGACCTTGTTCCCAATTTTGCAATGTTCTAACACTTACACCAATTAGACCAGAAAATTTTGACTGTGAAAAACCAATCTGCTCTCTAATTGCTTTTACATCTGGCTCTACAAAATTGAACTCTCTGGATGCAATTTTTTCACCTCGCTGAATTTCCCCAGCTTCTTCTATACTACCTAGTAGCTCGTTAAACAATTCACTATTCATTTTTAAACTCCCGTTCAACTACCTTCTTGAGAAGGGACAATTGTTCTTTGGTTAAATCACTACGTTCATTTTTTGCATAAACCATGAGCATAAAAATTTGATTTTTACTGTTTGCAAAATAATAAATAGCTCTAACACCACCCCGTTTACCATTACTGGCAGTACCCCAGCGTATTTTTCGGAGACCACCACTTCCTTAAATGAGCTTTCCTGCTTCAGGGTAAGCAACTAATGTATTTTGAAGTTCATTGTATACTTCATCCGTCATTAGTTCTTTTATTAGTTTTGTAAAAATTGACGTTTCAATAATAACCATATGACAAATATACGTCAATGACGCATAAAGTCAAGAATGAGTGTTTTGAAAATTTATAACGTTAAAGTTCAGCAGACGACAAGCTGGCGTGACTGATTGACGGTCGGCTGGAACGATTTGTGTGTGCCCGGCATGGGCATGATTTTATGGGGTGTAAGTCCCCTATACATTATCTGGGAAGTTGTCATATTTGACAACTTTAAAAAGTACTAGCCGAGGGCAAGGGCGGAAGGGCGACCGACCGTCTGAAAGAAGCCTAAGTGCACAAAATCGTCAGGAACGATTTTGAATAGCTTTAGTTAGCCCGAAGGGTGAGCTGCAGGGAGGTAGCTCATATTACTGCGAGCCAATGGACAAAAACAGCATATAAGGCCGAACCTTAGGGCGAGTCAGCACAACATGACGAAGCCCATCCAGATCTCTGGGGGATGGTAAATGCAGCGGTTGTATAGGGAAAGGTCATGTTCTTACCCGGGGAGATCTGCCCGACTTTGCGACCACCACGAGTGGTAGCGCTTCATGTAGTAATGCATGAGGTGATTGGGCAGAAGTCAGCAGAGGGCATAGTAGTGGATTCATATTTGATGAAGCGAAGGCCTGAAGCCAAGAGAGGGTATCACCCATCAAGCTTTGTGCTCAGTTGCGGCCGACCGGCAGCCTTAAGAGTTAACAGGCGCGTTGATGGATAAGTGAAATCCACAACTAATATTAACGGTTTGCGTAATATTAGCTGGCCTGACTACGGTCCGGCACTTTTGGTAATCGCCCAGTGCGGACCCGCATGCTGGGTGATGTGGGCAATGTCATTCACTTAAATACAGAAATAATAAAAAAATAATTAAGTGATTAAAATTCATAAGCTTAAGCAACACTTCCCCTAGCTACTTTTTGCCTTGACTATATCCATCTAATCTGCCAATATAAGCATGGATAATTTCAATTTTGCATGCAGGCAGCACAATGACAACAGCTATCACCCAACCCCTTACGCTTTCTGCTCGTTATTTTTCTAAAAAAGAACTCGCCTACGTTCAGCAAACCGTTAACACTTTCCCCAATTTAAGCCTGACCGAACTTGCCGAAACGCTATGCGAACATTTA
>Ga0208648_1000635_pt1 | contig 33511 bp, 25 predicted proteins | sample AntAceMetag02UKL_FD_184772 | JGI IMG/M metagenome (GOLD analysis project Ga0208648, IMG submission 184772) | Saline lake microbial communities from Ace Lake, Antarctica - Antarctic Ace Lake Metagenome 02UKL (SPAdes) (version 2) | ecosystem: Environmental > Aquatic > Non-marine Saline and...
AACCATCAACGACAGCCATCCAGAAACCGCTTACTCACTTCAAACCAGCGTCTCTTCAACATGCATTTAGCGTTGGAGAGCCGGCTATTATACATCCACTTCTTCTACCGTCAAGTACTTATTTTTACTTTGGCAAACTTTCTTTTACCGACTTGATAGACATGCTCTGTGCCAGCATAAATAAGCAACTTTCCATCGACTAATTTTTCTCCATCTATTTTAACCGCACCCTGCTTTACCATTCTATTTGACTCAGAAGTACTCGATGTTAAACCCGCATCTTTTAATAATAAGGCGATGGCATATCCTTCTGAAGTAGCAGTTAATTCTATTTCAGGTATATCATCTGGTATTGCACCACGTTTGAATTGTGCCTCAAAATTTTCCAGAGCTTTTACTGCTGATGCCTGGTCATGAAACCTGACGATAATTTCTTGCGCCAACTGTACTTTATAGTTACGAGGGTTCGCTCCTTGCTGACAAGCCTTATTCCATTCCGCAATTTCTTGCATAGATCTAAAACTAAGTAACTCAAAATAGCGCCACATCAAATCATCTGATATAGACATTATCTTACCGAACATGTCATCTGGTGCATCTGCTATACCTATATAATTATTTAGAGATTTAGACATTTTCTGCACACCATCCAGACCTTCCAGTATTGGCATTGTCATTACTACCTGCGGCTTTTGACCATAAGTTTCCTGTAATTGCCTACCTACCAGTAAATTAAATTTTTGATCCGTGCCACCTAACTCTACATCTGCCTTCATCGCCACCGAATCATATCCCTGAATCAATGGATATAAAAACTCATGAATTGCGATTGGCTGACCGCCTTTATAGCGCTTGCTAAAATCATCTCTCTCCAACATTCTTGCGACAGTATTTTTAGCAGCCAACTGGATTAAATCTGCCGAACTCATTGCATTCATCCAGCTAGAATTAAACATGACCAAAGTCTTTTCTGGATCCAGTATCTTAAAAATCTGCTGCTCATACGTTTTCGCATTTTCGATTACATCATCTCGGGTCAATGGCTTTCTTGTTACATTTTTTCCAGTAGGATCACCTATCATTCCGGTAAAATCACCAATCAAAAATAAGACCTCATGCCCTAAATCCTGAAATTGCTTTAACTTGTTAATTAAGACGGTATGGCCTAAATGTAGATCTGGTGCCGTGGGGTCAAACCCTGCTTTAATACGTAACGAGCGCCCTTCATTCAGTTTTTTTAATAACTCTGCTTCCACCAGAATTTCATCTGTTCCGCGCTTTAGTTGCGCCAGCACATCTTCTTGCAATTTATTCACCTTCGCTCTTTATTGTTGTAATCCTGATAATTATACCTTAACCGGCCATTTACTCTTTTTCATTATAAAACTGACGTAATATAATATTAGGCATCGGCAAAAAAAACACCTTATAATTGAACAAATGCGCTATCGAAATGATTTTTCCCAATCTACTAACCCATCCCAAAATGAAAAAAACAATCGATCAAAACACCTATTTATAGCTATTGTCTGTGCACTGCTAATCATTATTAGCTATGCTTTCTTTTCAAAAAAATCTACACAGCCTGACCCCCTAAGGATTACCCTAACCATCCCTGATATTGCAACAAAAATTGAGCAAACAGAGAAAAGCGATAGCTTAATCACCGCAAAATATAGCCCAGGGCCTGCTTCTATTATTGCTGATTCTGCAGTTAATCCTACACAGAGCATGCAAAGCCTATCTACTATTTGGCATGAACATAAAATAAAACCCGGGGAAAGTCTGTCTGTAATCTTCTCCGATAATGAGCTTGATAAAGTTGACTTACAAACAATAGTTCATGCTAATAATATAAGCTCTCAGTTTGCGACCATTCAACCCGGAAAATCCTTATTAATAGGTCATGATTTCTCGGGTAAATTCACTCACCTGGTCTACAAAAAAAGCCCCTATGAAGAACTTAAAGCAACCAGACTTGAGGACGGCGATTTTAAAGTTGAATTGCTTGAAAAAGAATTAAACCGACGCATTAGCAGCGCTTCAGGCATTATTCATTCATCTCTTTTTCTAGATGGGCAAAATGCAGGCTTATCAAACAACGTCATCATGCAACTTGCAAATATTTTTGCCTGGGATATAGATTTTGCACTTAACCTGCATGAAGGCGATAAGTTTTCTGTTATCTATGAAAAACTTTATATAGATAACAAGCTTATTGGACCAGGAAAGATTTTAGCAGCTGAATTTATTAATCGAGGAAAATCCATCACAGCAGTTCGATATCAAAACCCTGAAGGCAAAATCAGCTACTATACTTCGGATGGAAACAGTATGCGCAAAGCCTTTCTGCGTACACCTATTGATTTTGCACGCATTAGCTCGCACTTTAATTTAAAGCGAAAGCACCCCATACTAAATCGCATTCGCGCACATAAAGGTGTCGATTATGCAGCGCGTACAGGCACACCAATTAAATCAGCTGGTGAAGGAAAAATTACTTTCCGTGGACATAAAGGCGGTTATGGCAGAGTCGTTATCGTTCAGCATGGCCAAAAGTACAGCACCCTCTACGCACATATGTCTAAATTTAGAAAAGGCCTACGGGTCGGATCGCATGTTAATCAAGGGCAGGTGATCGGCTATGTTGGCAAGTCAGGTCTTGCCTCGGGTCCACATCTACATTATGAATTTCGTGTAAATGGCGTACACCGGAATCCACTGACAGTTACGCTGCCCAACGCCAACCCTATTCAGGCTAAATATAAAGCTGATTTTTTAGAAAAATCAAAAATGCTTATTGATCAATTAGAGCAACTTAGCCACACTAACCTTGCAACTGCGAGCGATTCAGACGGATGACAAAAGAATATTATATCGGACTGATGTCTGGAACCAGCATCGATGGTATCGATGCTGGCCTTTATGACTTATCTGGCAAACGCCCCCGAGTTGTTGATTTTTACTACCAGCCTTTCAGCCAGCAAATAAAACAACAAATTCATAAGCTTTGCAATAACCACCTGACAGTCTCCTTACTTAATTACGGAGAACTAGATCATCAACTAGGACTGTTATATGCAGAAGCCTGTCTTAAGTTACTGCACCAAGCCAAGGTAAATGCAAATGACGTGACAGCGATAGGCAATCACGGTCAAACTATTTTTCATTCCCCTAATTCAAATTTTCCTTTCACCTTACAAATTGGTGATGCCAATATTATCAGCCAGAAAACGGGAATTACAACTATTACTGATTTTCGCCGCCGAGATATTGCTGCTGGCGGGCAAGGCGCACCCTTAGTTCCGACATTTCATCAGGCAATGTTTCAATCTGATAAAGAAAATAGAGTGATAATTAATATCGGGGGGATTGCCAACTTGACTATTCTGCCTAAGGATACACAAGGCACTATTCTCGGCTTTGACACAGGACCAGGAAATACATTGATGGATCACTGGATTTCAGAGCATCAGAGCAGATATTATGACAATAATGGTGAGTGGGCTGCAACTGGAAACATACAAAGCGAATTGCTTAAGCAAATGAAGAAGGATGCTTACTTCTCAAAGCCCCCCCCCAAAAGTACAGGAACAGACTATTTCTCATCTACCTGGCTAACAAAAATACTTGCTAATCAAGCAACAACTGCCTACCTTCCAGAAGACGTACAGCGCACATTATGCCAATTGACTGCTGAGACAATCGCTGATGCGATACAACAATTTGCACCGGAAACTGATCAGATATTTGTTTGCGGAGGCGGCACATACAATAAATCTCTTCGTATAGCATTGGAGAGGTTACTCAACCACGCTATCGCATCTACAGAAACTCAGGGAGTCCCCCCTGATCAAGTTGAGGCCATGGCATTTTCATGGCTTGCAAAACGTACATTAGAAGGTTTAACAGGAAATTTGCCAGAAACAACCGGGGCAAAACAAGCTGTAATTTTAGGTGGGATATATCAAGCTTAAATGCAGAGTGAGCAAGTTTTTTTTGCTCACTCTGCTATAAGCACATTAAACTGAAAATGAAGACCCGCAGCCACAAGTTGTAGATGCATTCGGATTACGAATAACAAACTGCGCGCCGGATAAATCTTCTTTATAATCTATTTCGGCACCATTCAGGTACTGAATACTCATCGCATCAACTAAAACAGTTACGCCATCATTTTGTACTTGCGTGTCGTCTTCAGCCACATCTTCATCAAAAGTAAAGCCATACTGAAACCCGGAGCAACCACCTCCTGAAATATACACTCTTAATTTCAAGTTTTCATTGCCCTCTTCAGCAATTAAACTACCTACTTTTTTCGCTGCACTATCAGAAAAAATAATTGGATCTGCCATATATAATTAACCCCTTAAGTAATTGTTATCTAAAGATTATGACTTTACCTAGCATTTTAGTCAAGAATTATGGATATAAGGCCATTGTTTGTAACCCCTGTGTTTCATTAAAAGCAAACATCAAGTTCATATTCTGTACCGCCTGCCCCGCTGCCCCCTTCACCAAGTTATCAATCACCGACAAAATAACGACAGTATCCCTGTCTTGCGGAACAACAACAGCAATCTGACAGTTATTACTGCCTCGTACATTACGCGTATCGGGATGAACGCCTGCAGGCAAGACATCAACAAACAACTCATTTGCATAGCGTTGCTCATACAAAGCCTGTAACTGCGCAGCAACATTAGTTTCTAAATGAGCATATAGGGTTGTATGAATACCCCGAATCATAGGCACTAAATGCGGTACAAAAGTTAAACCTACTTGTTTACCTGCTGCCATAGACAATCCCTGAACAATCTCGGGTAAATGCCGATGTCCAGATGAGGCATAAGCTTTAAAGCTCTCACCTGTTTCACTCATTAAAGTAGCTACACTGGCTTTACGCCCCGCACCACTGACACCCGATTTTACATCAGCAATTAAATGACTAGTATCTATCAATCCTTGTTCAATTAATGGCAAAAAACCCAACTGTACAGCCGTGGGATAACAACCGGGGCAAGCAATTAAGCTTGCATCGACAATTTGTGATCGATTTATTTCAGGCAAACCATAAACTGCATCAGCAATCAAATCAGGACACGCATGCTCCATGCCATACCACTTTGCCCAATCAACCGCATTTTTAATCCTGAAATCAGCAGATAAATCTATTACCTTTACATTACGCGCTAACAGTTGCTCAGCCATTAACATGGCAGTCCCGGTAGGTGTCGCAAAAAACACTACATCACAACTTGCTAAAGTTCCCACATCCGGTTTGGTAAAGCAAACATCTATACTGCCACGCAAACTCGGATACAAAGCATCTACCCGCATTCCATCATCAGAACGAGAGGTGACCACTGCCACCTCAACCTCGTCATGCAAAGCCAAAATGCGTAATAACTCTACTCCTGTATATCCAGTTCCCCCAACAATACCCGCCCGAATCATAAATCAACCTTTTGCAAATATAGAATAATGACAGTTATTTTAACTGAGAAATTGAAAAATTATATTTTTAAAAACACAAAGCGTATCAATTAAAGTCGGCACTTTAACGAAACTATGACATGACAATTATATTGCTTGTAAAAAAAATCGCGTAACACAAGCATAAATAAAGTCGATTCATGGCATAATCGATCAGTTCACATTTATTAATTAAACTATGCTGCCTCACGTCAGTTACCAGCAGGCTAGCGCTTTTAATTAGTATATTACTTCAATGCAAGGATTTAATAAAAATTAACAATGAACGAACAACCTTTTACTTTTAATCAAATCCACATTGAAGCGGCACGTAATGCCTCGGATGATTTTAATTTGTTTCACGATAAGCATAAGTGGTTACAAATTACTCATAACCCTTTCAAAGGCCCAATAGTTTTAGGCTTTCAGTTGAATGCCATGATTGAATATCAGCTGTACCTGCACCGGGAAGTGCATCATGAAAACCGGATTATTTCTGAAAATGGCTTACGTTTCAGTAATTATCAAATCACCTACGTTAACGCCGTACGCCCTGATCGAGAATTGTATCTGGACATTAAAAAAACACTGATCAAAACCATTCCTGAACTGACTTTATCTAACAGAATCTCTATTAAGTCGGATAATAAAACCGTATTATTAGGCTCCAAAAAAGAAACTCGAACGCCTTTGTTTCTTGCAGATACTGACTTATCGAACCTTCCTGACTTAAATACGCTCCCAAATTGCTCAACAGTTCCTGACAGTCAATATTTTTTGAAACGAAAATATGTCAACAACGGCAATGCAAAAAATTTTTTATCTGGTTCTTTAGCGGAGCAAGCGGTTTACTTCGATGAATTAAATGGCCTGGTTCAATACCCTGAAATGTTTCCTTGCAGCCTGGCATCAGGAGCGCTACTGTTAAAAGCACAAATAGAAGACCGGCATGATTTCAAACGTAACCCGATGGTTTATACTTCCCATAGTATTTCTGTCAATCGGGAACATTTACGAGAACTGAACAATAATCATAAACTGCATATTCTGGTTAAACAATTACCTGAATCAACATCACGAACCTTGAACAATACCAATATTATGTTACGAGTTTATGAGTGTTATGGTCTGCTTGAAGATACCAGAGTATTATTCAGAGCACGATTGTGTCTAGTGCCTCTGGAGAAACTACTTAAAGGTTTGAATGCCCCGCAAGGTGGTCAAGCTTAGAATGGAATAGTACGTAAAGTTTTCCACAAAATGACAACGCTAACAAAGTTTTGCAATAATGCTTAGCTGATTAACCACAACCGTCATCCCTTTTCTGTCATCATCAATGAGGCAAATAGCTTTGATATGGCGATACTATCTCCTTGAATCAGAATAGTTTTCGCCTTATTTTAAAGCATACCTTCAAACAGAGAGCAGCGTATAAATCATGACAACGATATATTCAAAAGAAAGAAAAGAAACCATCCCTAATAAAATGCTACCATCCTCCAGTATGAGCGTGAGGCAGTATGATTCCTGGAATTGCACTTCAGGATTGAATCCATCAAAGCAAACTCAGGAATCAAAAATAGAAAATACAAGCGTTCGCAAAAATAGCGACTCCTCCGATGAAAAATGCGTGCCATAAATATTATTAATTCAGGAATAAGTAGTAGCCTGCAAATAGACCAACACCCTACTCCCATACCTAAAACCGATGAAGTCTTAATCAAAGTGCATGCTGCAGGAGTTAATCGTCCCGATATTATGCAACGCCAGGGGCTTTACCCACCACCAGCTGGTACTACAGATATTTTAGGTCTGGAAGTGGCTGGAACCATTGCCGCATTAGGTAGCAATATTACGCATTTGAATATTGGCGATAAAGTGTGTGCATTAATCACCGGCGGTGGTTATGCGGAATACTGCACTGCTTCCGCTCAACTCTGTTTAGCCATTCCGGATGCATTTAGCTTTATAGAAGCCGCTGCATTACCAGAAACTTATTTTACGGTCTGGAGCAATGTTTTTGATCGTGCTAGTCTACAGGCAAGCGAAACGCTATTAGTTCATGGCGGGAGCAGTGGGATTGGTACGACAGCTATTCAACTGGCCAAAGCCTTTGGAGCAAAGGTTATAGTCACGGCAGGAAGCGAGGAAAAATGCCGGTTTTGTACTGAGCTCGGTGCGGATTTAGCGATAAATTACCCGCAGCAAGATTTTGTTGCAGAAATAAAACGTCATACAAATAATAAAGGCGTTGATGTTATTCTGGATATGATCGGCGGGAATTATTTAGCGCGTAATATAGAATGTATGGATTTTGATGCACGACTGGTACAGATTGCACTACAAAAAGGTATTAAAGCGGAACTTAATTTATTACCCGTTATGCTTAAGCGGCTAACGCTTACAGGCTCCACTTTGCGTTCACGAAGTAGCGGATTTAAAGCACAAATTGCAGAACAATTATTAAAAAATGTCTGGCCTTTATTGGCGAGAGGACAAATTAAACCGATTATTTATCAAACCTTTCCCTTGGCAGAAGCAGCAGAAGCACATGCTCTAATGGAAAGCAGCCTACATATGGGAAAAATTATCTTAACGGTGTAAATAACACTATTCTCGCTTAGGAATGTAAACAAAATAATATCTGTAATTTTAGGACGTGGACCTAGCTTTAGCCCGCCTTTTAAAGTACTGGCAAGCGATTAGAGCTAAACTTAGCTGAATAAATTTCTGTTGCCAACAAAATCATCAGTCTAAACCGATACCAAATGAAATTAATATATTTTTTACGCTACCTGATTACGCTTTGTTTTTTTTATCCATTAGCAATTATGTCGGCTCCAGAATATGTCGGTGAACAAACTTGTAAGTCTTGCCACATCGAAGAACATAGACAATGGCAAGGGTCGCACCATGAGCTTGCGATGCAGGAAGCAAAGGCACAAAACGTCCTAGGAAACTTTAAAAATGCAACTTTTAGCAAGTCAGGCGTCAGCAGTCTTTTTTATAAAAACCAGCACCGGTTTATGGTCAATACCGATGGCCCTGATGGCAAACTGCACGACTATGAAATTAGCTATGTTTTTGGCGTCTATCCATTGCAGCAATATATGGTTAAATTCCCCAAGGGCAAAATTCAAGTACTGGATATAGCCTGGGATAGCCGTAGCAAAGAGAAAGGCGGGCAACGCTGGTTTAGCCTGCATCCTGATGAAGCTATTAAAGCAGGCGATGTATTGCACTGGACGGGGCCTAATTTAAACTGGAATTTCATGTGTGCGGATTGCCATAGTACCCACTTGAAGAAAAATTATTCCGCAGAAGATAAAAGCTATGCAACAACATGGAATGAGATCAATGTTTCCTGTGAAGCCTGCCATGGCCCAGCCTCTGAACATATCATCTGGGCAAAAAAGCCAGCAGACAAACGTAATAAGCAGGCAAATGGATTAACAGTTCATCTGACCAAGCCCACTAACAGAAACTGGGCAATCAATAAGAAAACGGGTAAACCAGGGCTATCAGGTGGCTCATCTACAAATCAGGCAGAAATACAGGTCTGTGCTAAATGCCATTCGCGCCGCGCACAATTGGATGATGACTTTGTTCCGGGAGATAATTTCCGCGACCATTATTTACCCGCATTATTAACCGCGCCACTTTATTATCCCGATGGTCAAATCAGAGATGAGGTCTATGTCTATGCTTCATTTCTGCAAAGCAAAATGTATCAGGCAGGTGTGATCTGTAGTGATTGTCATAATCCACACACGCTGGCACGTAAAGCCGAAAGCGATAAGGTTTGCCTGCAATGTCATCTGGCTATTGATTATGCGACCTCAAAACATCACTTCCACCAGGAGAAGTCTGCCGGAGCTAGTTGCATTGCCTGTCATATGCCTGCAACCGTATATATGGGGGTAGATGAACGTAATGATCATAGTTTTCGTATACCGCGCCCGGATCTGGCAACACAATTAGCAACACCGGATGCCTGCACTAACTGCCATCAGCATAAAGATAGCCAGTGGGCAGCAGAGGCAATAAAAAAATGGTATGGAAAAACACCACAAGGTTATCAGCAATTTGGCCCGGCACTCCATGCATTAGAGCAACAACAGGCAGATGCTTTACCGTTGACTTACGGGGTACTGCTGAATAATACACCGGATATTGCCAAAGCTACTCTCGTCGGTCATTTAGGAGAATATCTATCAAGACAAACGCTGATGACAGCTATGCAAATGCTACGTTCACAAGATGCGGATGTGCGCAGGCAGGCTTTACAAGCGCTGGAATTATTTCCTTTACAGCAGACGGTTGCGCAGATTTACAGGACCTTAAATGATCCTGTCAAAATTGTGCGTATGCAAGCGGCACGGATTTTATCGGCTGTGCCACGCGGTTCTCTGGAAAAAGAACAAAAGCAACTCATTGATAAAGTCACCGAAGAATACCGGCAAAGCCTGCTTTTTGCAGCCGACCGTCCAGAGGCCCAATTATCATTAGCGCAACTTTACAGCCAGTTGGGACAATTTAATCGGGCTGAAGCCGCATTTAAGCAGGCATTGATTATGCAGCCACAATATGTCCCAGCCTATGCTAATTATGCTAATTTTTTACAGCAACAAGGTCAGGAACAAGCAGCCTTTGCCATATTAGAGCAAGGCTTAAAAGTGCATCCTGATGCGGCCTTATATCACTCGCTAGGGCTTTGGTATGTGCGTAATCAGGAAATAGATAAAGCGCTTAAGGCGTTAAAAAAAGCCGCTGAAATGGAGCCAGATACGTCAAATTATCAATATGTCTATGCAATAGCCATCGCTGAGCAGGATCTTGAACAAGCCATTAAGATACTTGAAAGCGCACTGCAAAAACATACGGGCAATATAACAATAATCATGGCATTAGCAAGCTACTATAATCAATTGGGTGATAAAGATAATTCGCTTAAATATAGCAATCAGGCAGAGACTGTGATGCGTTATAAGCCTTAGTCCTTATTGAGCCTGGAATACGCGAATGACTGATTTTTCGTGAATTCTGCAATCTTTATACAGGCTATATCTATTTTTTATCAAATTTACGTGCCACTGGCGGGCTAATTTTGCGCCCTACAGTTATCTAGAATGAATAAACGGGAGATTTTAATGATCAAGCAAAGAAAGTTATATACAGCATTCGTAATTCTATTAGTAATGATATTAAGCGGCTGTTCGTGTAAATCTTTAACTAAAAGTGACCCCCTGCCTTCCTGGAGTGAAGGTATTGCCAAGACCCACATTATCGAGTTTGTCCAGACTGTGACTGATAAATCCAGTCCAGACTATATACAACCAGCTGAACGCATTGCCACTTTCGATAATGACGGTACTTTATGGACAGAAAGGCCTGTCTATTTTCAGCTACTATTTGCCATCTATCGGGTTAAGCAGTTAGCGCCACAACATCCTGACTGGCAAACCACCCAGCCCTTTAAGGCTGCGCTGGAAGGTGATATGCAGACACTCGCAACATCAGGTGAAAAAGGCTTGCTGCAGCTAATTATGGCGACTCATGCAGGCATGACAACTGACGAGTTCGCAGTCATTGTAAATGACTGGTTAGCCACAGCCAGACATCCAAGGTTTAACCGTCCCTATAATGAGCTGGTGTACCAGCCGATGCTGGAATTACTGACTTATCTGCGTACCAATGACTTCAAGACCTTTATTGTATCGGGCGGTGGTATCGAGTTTATGCGTCCGTGGACACAGGAGGCTTATGGTATTCCACCAGAGCAAGTAATAGGAAGCAGTATCAAAACTAAACTGGAAATGCGTGATGGCATTCCCGTATTGGTAAGATTGCCAGAAATCAACTTTATTGATGATAAAGCAGACAAACCAGTGGGTATTAATCAATATATCGGTCGTCGTCCAATAGCCGCCTTTGGGAATTCCGATGGTGATTTACAGATGCTGCAATGGACTGCGGCGGGTGATGGCAAACGGTTTATGATGCTAGTGCATCATACCGATGCACAACGAGAATATGCCTATGACAGGGACTCTCACATAGGTAAACTGGACATAGCGCTAGATGCAGCTGAGAAAAATGGCTGGATGGTGGTCGATATGCAGTTAGACTGGAAAGTAATTTATCCAGCTAATTAGTCTACCTTAAGACTGAAGTTTTTCAGGAAAATTATTTCATTTGAAGTTAAACTGTCATTTCAAAAATTAAGCCTTGCTGCTTACATATAGGCAAACAATCGAGTCGCCTATATACTTAAACATTGCTACTCTTTAAAAGGATATCTGCATGACTGACCATACTTATAAAAAAATCGAATTAACGGGCTCATCAACGAAGGGCATTCAAGAAGCAATAGAAGTTGCTATCGCCAAAGCTTCAGAAACTATTCATAATATGCGCTGGTTCGAGGTTGTCGAAACCCGCGGCCATATTGATGCAGGCAAAGTCGCACACTGGCAAGTGACAATTAAGGTCGGATTTACTCTGGGCGCATAACTGACACATATTCGTAGTGTAGTGGTCAAGTAAGATAAAGTTAGCTACTTAGGCCACTTTGCTATAAAACGCCTACTCTCTATTCACTATATAACCCGCAACAATCAGCGGTCGAAGTATCGTTTTCTTTCAGAAATCTTTTCTACCCCGCTAAAGCCTGTCCCACAGTCGAGATACATTTAGCCGGTTGTGGGTAATTTATTACATACTCATAAGCAAGTTGCTGTAGACTACTTATCCCACTGAAAAGTGATTCCAATCTTAATAGAGACAATACATGAGTTTTGCCGCACTAAACCTATCCCCAGATATTCTTAAAGCCATTTCCGAAAAAGGGTATACAACCCCTTCACCCATTCAGATTGAAGCAATACCAGCGGTACTTGCAGGACGCGATGTCATGGCTGCAGCACAAACAGGTACGGGTAAAACAGCAGGGTTCACACTCCCGATACTAGAATTACTTTCTACGGGTGAACACGTTAACGCCAATCAAGTACGTGCATTAATATTAACGCCTACACGTGAGTTGGCAGCGCAAATCGAGGCTAGCATTATTAGCTATGGCAAGCATTTACCCTTACGTTCTACGGTGGTATTTGGCGGTGTAAAAATTAATCCGCAAATGATGCGCCTGCGTCAGGGTGTGGATATTCTAGTCGCGACACCTGGACGCTTATTAGACCTGCACAATCAAAATGCCGTTAGATTTACACAATTAGAAATCCTGGTACTGGATGAAGCTGATCGCATGCTGGATATGGGCTTTATCCATGATATACGCAAAATATTAGCGACACTGCCTAAAAAGCGTCAGAACTTGCTCTTTTCGGCTACTTTTTCTGATGAAATTCGTCAGTTAGCTAAAACTATCGTACATAATCCTGTTGAAATTTCGGTTAGCCCACTTATTACTACTGCCGAAACTGTCAAGCAGTGTATTTATCCCGTTGATAAGAAAAAGAAACCTGAATTACTTACCCAACTGATCAAGCAAAACCAATGGCAACAAGTGCTGGTTTTTACCCGAACCAAACGTGGCGCGAATCAATTAGCCCGTCATCTGGAAACAGAAGGAATTCAGGCCTCAGCAATTCATGGCAATAAAAGTCAGGGTGCACGAACTAAAGCCCTGGCTGATTTTAAAAGTGGTATGATCCGGATTCTGGTAGCAACTGATATCGCTGCACGAGGTCTGGATATAGATCAATTACCACAAGTGGTTAATTTTGATTTACCCAATGTACCCGAAGATTATGTCCATCGTATTGGTCGTACAGGGCGTGCCGGTGCATCGGGACATGCGGTATCATTAGTGAGTGCTGATGAGTTTCAGCAGCTTGTTGATATTGAGCGACTCATTAAATCACTGCTTGGCCGTGAAATGGTAGAGGGTTTTGAGCCTGTTCATAGCTTGCCCGAATCCCGTTTAGACCGCCGTCCTATTAAACCCAGCAAACCGAAGAAACCCAGAGTAGATCATAGAGATGGTCAGCGTTCAGGTGCGAGTGCTGAGGGTAATAAACCCAGAGGGAGAAATAATAGAACTCGAGCGGCTTAGGAATGTGCACAACACGCTTTGACATCATTGATATGGGCGCAGATCTTTAGCCTGCATTTTAAAAATCAGGCTATAATTCTTGCGCCCCAACGTCGCAAAGTTTACTTCGTGTAAATTTTTCAGGACTAAGCAATCAGTTATTTCCATGCCTATTTAAATCAAGCTATACATTAGGTGCTACTCACAACCTGCGTTATTTCGACATGGACGGTGAAATTCAGGAAGCAGAAATTGGTATATGCTTCTGAGTATTCCATCCGTATGACTGAATACTCCCATCCTTGCTAGATTAAGCTTGAAAATCAGGTATAAAGACACAGTTAAACTTGATATCTGATCAGAAAGTTTTAGTAGCAAAAAGTAAGCAGGCCTGCGGCTTGTTAGAATTTTCGAGTCTAAATATAGGAGAGTATAAATGTTAACTGTAAACTTAAATGCGATAGCTGGAATTGCGATACTACAACCAGATGGAGAACTATCTGTAGCAGACTTTAAAGCCGCCAGCAAAATTATTGACGCATATATTAAAAGTGCGGGAAAATTAAAAGGTATTATAATTCATGTGCAGTCATTTCCTGGCTGGGATTCATTCGCAGCATTAATAAGTCATTTTAAGTTTATCAAGGAACATCATAAACAAGTCTCCCATATTGCTTTGGTAACAGATTCTGCTATCGGCGGGTTTGCTGAAAACATCGCAAGTCACTTCGTCAGTGCGGAAATTAAAAGCTTTACCTTTAATAAATTAGATGCAGCGGTAAATTGGATAATAACGGATGAATAAAAGTAAATTACTCAAGCTGGATATGCATTCCGCCGTGGTCAAATGAATCCTGAATGAACGCAAGTAGCTTGCAGCTTATCCTGCGAGGCTTATTTTATTTGTGCAATAAAGTCAGTTCTACAGCTTAATCTACAAGAGGGAAATGAAAATATGGCAACTGATAACTTAACCAATGGACCAACATCTGAACAAGAAATTATCGAGATAGTTGCTAGGCAACATGATTATTTCAAATCGGGCGCAACGAAAAGTTATCAGAACCGTGTCGATAATCTGCAAAAACTTAAAGCTGCGTTGATTAAATACGAAGCTGAAATGCATGCCGCTTTAAAGCAGGATTTAGGCAAGCCAGAGTTTGAATCCTATCTATCTGAAACAGGCTTCACCCTTAATGACTTATCAACGACATTGGCTAAACTCAAAAGCTGGATGAAGCCAAAGTGGCGCATGACTTCATTTCTGACCCAACCGGGTTCTAGCCAGATTTATTATTCTCCGTTGGGTGTTAATCTGATTATTGCACCATACAATTATCCGGTAATGCTGACATTTGCACCTTTGATTGCTGCCATGGCGGCAGGTAATACCGCAGTGATAAAAACATCAGAGATGACACCCGCCTGTAGTGCGATTATCCGCAAAATCATCAGTGAAACCTTTGCCCCGGAATATATCGCTTATATCGAAGGTGAAGTAAACGAAACTACGATTTTACTGCAACAAAAATTTGAACATATCTTTTTTACCGGGAGTCCTCGGGTCGGTTCCATTGTGATGAGTGCTGCTGCTAAAAATTTGACGCCTGTTACATTGGAATTAGGCGGAAAAAGCCCGTGCATCGTTCATGATGATGCCAAACTGGATATTGCAGTTAATCGTATAGTGAGCAGTAAATTTCTTAATGCTGCTCAAACCTGTGTCGCACCGGATTATGTTTTAGTGCATAAATCGGTAAAAGAAGCGTTTTTAAACAAGCTTAAACAGCGCATTATCAAAGTATATGGTGAAGATGCGAGTACCAGCCCTGATTTTGCGCGTATTGTCAGTGACAATCATTTTCAACGTATTTGCGGCTTAATCGATCAGCAAAAGGTGATAGTCGGTGGAAAAAGCGATGCAGAAACTCGTTATATTGCACCTACGGTAATGCGTGATGTAACTTTGGCTGACAAAGTGATGTCCGATGAGATATTTGGCCCTGTGTTACCGGTATTGGATTACGCAACACTGGATGATGTTTATAAAATTGTGGATCAATCACCACATCATCCGCTGGCCTGTTATTTATTTAGTGAAAGTAAGGCAGTTCAGCAGGAAATTATTAACAATATTCAGTCTGGCGGGGCTTGCATCAATAATTGTATTTTTCATGCAGGTAATCATCATTTACCTTTTGGGGGTGTCGGTGAAAGTGGCATGGGGGCATATCATGGTTTTGATGGTTTTGAATGTTTCTCACATAAGAAGGGTGTACTTAAGAGCGCTAGCTGGATGGATAATCCCTTAACTTATGCACCGTATAGAAATAAAATTAATCTTCTGCGCAAATTTTTGAAGTGATTTTTTATTTTTAGATTCTGCGTCACGGAATGCAACAACTGGCCAGTCACTCGGCTATAATTTAAAAGACAAGAGCGGTCACTTATTTGTCAACTAAATTTAGAGAGTAACTATGGTTTACTCAGACATTTCTTGAGGTTCAGACAACCTGATCTCACGGAAAATAACTTGATACCCTGTAAGCCTAAATGTAGGTTGGCGCTGAGGCACGAAGCCCAACAAATTCGGAGAAATATCCTGTTGGGCTTCGCGAGCTCAGCACCAACCTACGCATTTAAGTCTCACCTTATTATCTTGAAAAGTAAGTAAGCTTTTGATTTATTTAGGATATTGTCAGAAATTCTGAATTTGAATACGCCAACACTTCGCCTATAGTATAAAACTGCTGATGGAAGCTTTTATCAAGTTCAATATAGGTCTTAGCGGGTATGCCAGCCAGCAAACCACCCGACGTCTGCGGATCAAAAAGCAGATTGAAACGGGATTGCTGAGTGATAGCTTCTGGCCATTGCATGGCCTCAAAAGTCTTTAGATTTTGCGAGTAAAGACTGCTTTTAATATTTTTTTGCGCTAGCGCTTCGGCACCTGGTAAGCATGGAATGACGTTTAAATTCAAGCTGGCGGAACAAGCCGATGCCAGACACAGTTCATGCAAATGCCCTAACAGCCCGAAGCCTGTTACATCGGTACACGCCTTGACATTAAGTTTGCTTAGAACCCTTGCTGCCTGGTCATTTGCTTGCAACATAGAGTGTATGGCCTGATTAAAAATCACTCCATCACATTTATCCTGCATTGCGGCTGCCAGTATCACTCCTGTTCCCAAGGGTTTGGATATAACCAGCTTATCACCGGGATTTAAACCTTGTTTATTAAATAAAGGTTTATCCTGCAGAATACCATTAACCACTAAGCCCACTGAAAGCTCGCTTGCCTCTGAAGTATGTCCGCCCACAAAACGGCATTGCAGGGTTTCAAGTTGCATGGCGATTCCCTGCAATAGCGCTTTTAATTGCCTTTTTTGTATAGATTGACTGGCATAAGGCAAGGTGATGAGTAGCTGAGCTGATTCTGGTTTCAGGTTCATTGCATACAGATCACTCAGTGCATGGTTAACCGCTATCTGCCCAAACAACCAGGGATCGTCAACAGGCGTCTTCAGTGCGTCGACACTTTGATAAATAATCTCGGCATTGTCACTTATACGCACCGCATCCTGAGGCTGATAGTAGCCGTCACCCAGCACCTCATTAAGCACTTGCTGTAACACACTCGCACCCACTTTTGCTCCACAACCAGTGCAGCGCTTTAACGGATCATGTTGCTCTGTTTTTTCTGCATCTGCTATTAGCGCCGGATTAATCATCGTTGCGGAAACCATCGACAACACGGGTAATTGATGAAACTGATGCATAAATTTATTATCAATCGAACTTTTCCAGCGCCAGACCCAATCGCCAGAAAAACTAAGCAATGATTTTGAGCCGGTTGCTCGCTTTTCACCCAGAGCCAATAAGCTTAAAAAACCATCCTGTGGTGTATATTCAACAAGTGATTGATTGAGTAATACTGCGCGCAGATTATGCAATAAAGTATCTGCCTGTCTTACTGCATACACGCCAGCTTTCGGCCTGGGATTTGCAACCATATTAGCAATATCACCTGCCGCAAAAATATGCTCATAGCATAAAGATTGCAAGGTTTGCCTGACTTTCATAAACCCCGCATCATCACATTCAATTTGGCTTTGTCGTAACCATGTTGAACCTGCCGCTTGAGTACACCATATAATTTCATCAGCCAGGATCGAATCGGCATTCTGGCAATAAATAGTATTCTCCCCAAGTCTGGCAACCCGGGTCGAGCTATGAATTCCAATATGATATTTTTTAAGCTGTTGTTTTACTCGCTTTATGACTGTGCGGTTATAGCCGGGCAATATATCATCAGCAGCTGTTATCAGATGATACTGTATAGATGCATTAAACTGTTTGAGTTTAAAAGCGATAGCCATAATAACTTCAACGCTGCCGGCGCCGCCACCAACAACCGCCAGCGATTTAATTTTTTGTTGTTGCGCGTGTTTCTGAATTTGATTCCAGCGCTGATAAAATTCACTGATAGGCTTAACCGGCGTCGTGTATTCAGCAGAGCCTTCAATGCTTTGATTCGGAGTTGAACCGATATCAATGGAGACCACGTCGAACTCTATGGCAGGACGATTCTTCAATTCTAAAGTATTGCTTGCAGCATCAATTGCTGTCACGCTGTCTTGAATAAAGCGAATATTAGCCCACAATGACAATTTCACCAGATCGATATGCGTTTGTTCGAAACTATAATGCCCCGCGATCAATCCAGGTAGCATCCCTGAATAAGGCGTCAAAGCCTGAGGGCTGATCAAGGTAATGCGCACACCCGGCAACGGATTCATCGCCCACTTGCGTAACACAAGTGCATGGGTATGACCGCCTCCCACTAATACAAGATCTTTAAATATCGGCACCAGGTTCATTATGTCATCGTTTTTAAGTGATCATCAGCCCAGGCTAGAATTTCGGACTCTGTGCCACGAAATAAAAGCTCACGCTGTTTATTTTTTAACTGATATAGGTACATCGGATCATAGTATTTTAGTAGTAACAAGCGAATACCCTCATCAAATAATTCTGTTTTACCCGTTGCAAATAAATATTCCAAAGCCAGCGTAAAAGAGGCATTTATGTTTTGGTATAGAACGCCTCCCAGACGTTTTTTTATACGCGCCAGACTTCCCAGCATAAAAGAGGAAAACTTGTCATCCGCTGCATCTTGATATTGATGCTGATAAAGCGGCCAACGCGTTGTAAAATAATCCTCACGGATAATTGCTACACGTTGTTCCAGCTCGCGTTCAAGGAATAGATAGGGTGCTTGCTCCATTTTCATATAAAAACAATCCGGCAAAATATTGCGCCCTATCCGTTTACTTTCATCTTCCAATAATAATCCAGACTGTGGATAGTGATGTCGATGCTTGAGGCAATCAATTGATAATTGATTTTCCCAGTTGATCTGCGTAGGCTGAAAATCATTTACATCACTACCAAAAGCAGATCCCCGATGATTAGCTAGTCCTTCCAGATCAATATGATGACTGGTTTTGTTTAAGACATGCGTTTTTCCGGAACCGGTAAATCCACTTAAAATCACAAATGGGGTCTGTTCTGAGTTGACTTCGAGTTGCTGCAACAAATAAGTGCGCATGGCTTTATAGCCACCTTGAATTAGCGGGTAATTTATCCCCTGCTCCTTCAACCAGGCCTGAGTTGTGCGTGAACGTAAGCCACCACGAAAACAATACAGATAACCTTCTGGATAAGCAGTTACAAACCGTTTCCATTGTTCCAGTCTTTGTTCACGAATTTCAGGAGTTACTAGCTGCAAACCTAAAGCAATCGCAGCATCCTGACCATCCTGCTTATAACAAGTACCTATGGCTTCACGCTGCTGATCATCAAGAATGGGAATATTCTGGCTATTAGGAAAAGCCCCTTTAGAAAATTCAACAGGCGCGCGGACATCCATTAAAGGAATATCTTGTAAAAAAAGCCTTTTGAAGTTTTGTGTATCTTGCCTGGTCATTATGCACAGTCCCAATACTGGTATATTACTGTTATCTTAAAAAATTTAATAAGCATGTCTCCTAGGCCAAAAATTGAGCTTATAACATCTGGTTTAAGCTTTAACTTAAGTTTTTTGGCAGTGCCATGAAATGATATGTAAATCCTGGAAACTGTGAACAATTTACATTTCCAGAGTACGTAAAAAATCCAGAGCTATTTCATTGATATGGGTGCAATAACACTTAAATGCTTTAATCAGTTTGTATTACGACTACCTGTCTAAAAGAGATAGGTAGCCGTAAACTACAACATAATATTAAAACAATGATGAGTCACAAAGATAATTCATCGCAAGACTAGCACAAAAATTGAGTATTCACACTAAAGTTAAATTTCGCTAATTCATAAGCAAAACAAACTATTCATTGACCTGATTAACCATAACTCTCAGCTATACATCGTCATCCTATGCTCGTAGCAGGAATCTCGCAACTTAAGTAAAGATTCCCGATAAAGCTTGTGCCTACGCTTGACTGGGTAGACTTCATAAATGACGACTTTTAACATACTTTTTTCTACTATGGCTGAAAGTTGCACGTAGTCAGAGTATTTTTGCCAAAACCTTTTCTGATTACCCATAACTCTCAGCTATCTTCGTCATTCCTGCATGCTTTTAGCAGGAATCTCGTGGCTTAAGCAAAGATTCCCGATAAAGCTTGTGCCCAGCTTGACTGGGTAGACTTCGGGAATAACGAGACTCTTAACATACTGATATTTTAGGATTTTCTAAATTTGGCTGTGAGTTGTACGTAATCAGGAAACCTTTTGGCACACGATACATAGATAATTTATGTATGACCTTAAATCAGTATAGTATTGATTGCAAGGCCCAGTCGTTTCAAAGCAATAAAAAGACAGAGTGGCTTCTGCAGTTTTTTACCCTGATATTTATCTATACATTTCAAAGCATTAAAATAAACTGGAAAAGATATGCTTTTATAATCATATCTTAAATTCCTCTATGTACGACAAAAAAATCAGTACGTAATTGATTCATTATAAAAGCCATTAGCTGACGAGTCAGGGCTGCCGCACAGAAACCACCGTATTTGTAAACTACCCTAAAAAGACTAAAATTTGATATTTATGTCTTTGCACTAACACCTTATACTGTTGCTTTGATCAATATTCACAACTTTATATATTATTGCGGACACCATTATCAATAGCGTGATGTATTTAATGCCTGGCCAGGAAAAAATAAAGCGAGTTGCGTCAAGTTGGCGGTACTACGACCATTAAATCCACTAATATTCATACAAAACAGCCCGTTCCTGCCTTGTTCCAATGAAAACGCTCATTTACCGTTGATCTGATATCTCCCGCTATTCATGTTCGCCAAAACAAACTACGGTAATTAATTACATTTCAATGAGCAATACTGGCTTTTTAAATTTATTATCATATACAGAGTATATTTTTAATTTTCCAAAGCAAAGAAAGGTTAAAATTAGCGCTCTTATTTGTTTCAAAATGAAGGATTAAAAATGAGCTTTAAATCAAATTTAGCAAAAATTGCAATAAAATTAACCCCCAATAGCCTGGTAAAATTGGTAGCAAACATCATTCTTAAGGACATTGCAGAACTAGTAGATTTTAATTTTGACCTCGACACGAGAAAGGCATACGTACAAATACAACTAGTCGGTGAATCAGAAACAATTGATGTCTGGCTTGAAGATTTTGCCATTATTAGCGAAGAGGGTTCCTACAAATTTGTTATTCAACAAGCTCAATCGAACCGGATCTGGCTGGGTAATATTCTTTCCCGTATTGTAAGAAAAGAGTGGGGAATCCCTGTTACCTCGCAAACGGCACCTCACATTGAGTTTATCGCCGAGCTTCTCAAAGCCGACAGACCAATGCAGGAAAATGCTTAATCGAGAGCACAGACTCACAGTCAGTGCTATCCTGGCTTCGGTGTCAGAATAGTTTTTGCCTCTTTTAAACAATTCTGGGTAATCTAGCCATCAAATACCATTTTTATAGAAGGAAACTGAATATTAACCTGTTTGGACAAGGAATATCAAAAATTCTGACACTAATGCCGCTACCTGCGGTGCTTTAGGTAGTTGAATTATCATAATTAAGAATAATAATTTATCACTTCCTTAAAATATGGTTACTTTAAAAAACAATGCCTTGAACAGGCTTACATCAATTTAATACATTAACATCAATAAATTAGTAAGCGATTGATTTTATAGTAGTTAAAATCACTGGTAGCGGCATTACTAACGGTTCCCTTGAACAATTGAACATCGATTCTAGAAATTCACCAAAAAATGTTCTGCCTGAAACCAGAATCAGTGTTCAATTTCAATCAGAATCGATGTTCAGATTGAGTTAGAATTCAAGTTGAGCCAGATTTGCATCCTTACCCATTGGCTAACTTCAACTAATTTCACGGCTTCCATTCCGTTTCCTTAGTTCTAAACTTAACTTGACACGAATCCTTATTTATTACTTTTTCACGCCATTCATAGCATTTTAAAAGTGAAAAAAGAGTTTGATGGATCTCTTTTTTACGCGCTGCCTGCTAGAGCAAATTCATTATATTTTTATATGATTTATGCAAAATATGGTTTGTGTCTGAAGAGAGTATCTACTAGCCTGTAGGTAATTATTTATACAAGATTTTAATGCGGCATGAACTACCAAAGAGCGGTTGTTTTATTTACATGCCCGTGTTATCCGAATTTGATTTATATTCTGTCCACATAGTAACAAAACTGAGGCTCATTAAATTTATTGTTGTCGCCAAATACCATAAGTAACTTTCTTGGCGAGTGAGATCAATGATCCAGCCAGACCATAAAACAAAACAGATGATGCTGAATGACAGCATCGTATCTATAGACAAGAAAAGCGTTTGCCTGTTGAAAAAGAAGCCTATTTGCGCAAGAAAACAGTGCTCCATAATATATCTTCGTTTAATCCCATCAATGATACATTTAGCGAAGTTCATCACCAAGTCTATCAAAGACCATACAATGATTGCATAACCCAGGTAACGAAGCCCCTCTATCGAAAGTTTATCCGATTCGCGTACCGCAAGCACCCCCATCAAATATTTAAAGATACAGAATGGCACGCCTATCGTTAATGCGGCGAAGATGGAGGATAGTAATCTTTTATTAGTTATCATAGCTTCTCATTTGTGTGCCCCTCTCTCCTGCCATCTCCAGCCGACAGGATAGGCTCCGAACAACAATCGAGTGTGATCAATCTCTTCCCCTTGCTTCTCTTTTTGCTGTTTTTAACTTTTTTACCCATTTTATTATGAGCCTTTTGTTCCATGTCTCGCGCCATCTGCATGAGAGCGTATGCCTGATCACTAAATTTTTCTTTTTCCAGTATAGAGTATTCGATAGCCGATCTTTTGGTAGTTAAAAAAAGCGATTAGCTTCATATCACACCCATCTCCAACCACACATTGAGTGGCTGCTCCTATCAAGATCTTTCCACCGCGACAAAATCCTAAACAAATTCTAATGCAGGTGAGCAGTTAAATCGACCCAACTTGAACATTTTTCCAATGAAAATCCAGGTTTGGTGATCGATTTTATCTGCGTAGATATAACATTTAATTGCTTCATCATCTCTATCAGTAATTTTTTTAAAATTACCCGCTATCAATAGTAGTGACGATCTGTTTTTGCCATCCATGCCGCGTAGGCTTCGGCACCTAAATCAGAGCGGAACTGCTGAATATTTATTCGACGCTCTTCGTACGGTTTACTAAAATCCTCGTACTGAAAGGCGTCGTCAAACCCAATCTGACTGGTATCTTCCAGAGAACGACTAAAATAAACCGCATCCAAACGCGCCCAATATATTGCGCTCATGCACATAGGGCACGGGGCACCACTTACATAGAGCTCCATCCCCATTAACATCCGGGCCCGCTCCGGCACCACATCACAAGAACCTTCCGGACGGTCGATCAATTGCAAGTACGATTCGTTCTGCTCTTGTTCAGAGATCGATGGACCATAAGGGTTAATCACCTGACACGCTTTGCGAATCGTTTCAATTTCAGCATGTGCGGTAATATCGCCAGTCAGCAATACACGATTTTGTCCACGAGCAATAATTTCGCCATCACGAACAATGACAGCGCCAAACGGGCCACCCCAGCCATTTTCAACCGATTGTTTCGCTAAACGACAAGCCTCTTGCATGAAATCATCTTGAGTCATTTTCTGTTCCTCTTTGAATATTTCTATCTCGATTGATAGAGCGCCTATAAAGCTTAAATTGCCAGACGTGTAAGCCTGATTTGAAGCACCTTCAGGCGTCAGCTAACTTAATATTTAAAGGTATTCTCTCATACCTTATTTCAAGCTGGCTGAATCCTTGAACACTATGTCCAAATGACAGTCGTACCGTTTCAGCGATGCCCTTAAATCATTCAGAAAACGAAAACATTCTTCTTCACGTTAAAAGATATTTTGACGATTATTACCCCGATGCATCATATGTAAAGATTTTTCTGAAATAACAATCCTGAGTAATATTGCCATACAATACCGCTTTATAAAAGGAAACTGTAATCTAACCTGACTAACGGGAAATTTAAAGAACTCTGACCTTAATGGCACTTAATTAACAAAAATAGTGATCAAAAACAAATAGTTAGGATAGTCCTCATATTTGGGATATTAAGTTTTTGAGGTTCTCATGTAGTACTTAGATGGCGATGTCCTTTGATTTACGTGGAAAAATATTTGAGAAATTCTCTACCTGTTTGTTTTATATTGTAAATATGCTTAAGTAAGTGCCATTCAACTCTGACCTCTTTTTCGACCCCATTTTTTCCGGGTATGGATACCCTGGCCGCCAGCAAGCCTATTATAAAAGAGCTTTAATTTCCGGAATACAAGAACCACAGTTCGTGCCCGCTTTTAAACAAACGCCAACACCTTGATGCGTCTTAAGCCCTTTTTCCTTAATCGCGTTCTGAATGGTTTTTTCACCGACATTAAAACAGGCACAAACGATAGTCCCAACATCTGGGGCTCCTAAGGGCGGCTTGCCGGTAAGCAAAGCTAAGCGATCTTCTTTGTTAAACTCAGGCTTTTCAAACAGGCCCGTTAGCCAGCTACGCTCAGGGAAATCAATATTAGGTCCAACAAAAAAAACGCTCTGTAATTGATCATCCAGTATCCGCGCCGCCCTGTATTTTTTTGCAGCCGGGTCTGCGTATTCTTGCCATTGAGGCGTTTCATTGCTGGTACTACAAAGAATGTTTTTGGTCCATTCTTTCCAGGATTCAGGTATAGATTCACCGGCCAATTCATAGCGGTAGAATTGGTTGCCTTTGACAATAACCCGATAATCTGGATGGCTAAACTTAAGTGGATATCGAGATAAAATAAAGCCATACCAGGCCGGCTGATAACTTTTTATACGAACCGGGGTATGTTTGCTTTCTGGTTGATGAGAAATTGGGTCAACAACCGGATTGACGACCGCTCCCATCCGGCCCTGGCTGGCAAATTGTGCTGTCCAATGCATAGGCACAAACAAAGACCCTTGTTGCTGAGTATCCGTAATTTGCACGCGAGCCATCATTTTCCCCCACTGGCTTTCTATCACTGCGAGAGTATCTTGTTGCAATGCATAGCGCGTTGCATCAACAGGATGCACCTCGACAAACGGCTCTGGCTTATGCTGATTAAGCTGCGCCGCCAACGCTGTTCTGGTCATGGTGTGCCATTGATCTCGCAAACGGCCTGTATTTAAAATAAGCGAGTAATCTTGATTGGGTAAATTGCCCGCAGGTTCTGGTTTTATACTCACAAATTGTGCTTTTCCAGAGGACGTGAAAAATTTATGATCAGCAAAAAATCTAGGTAAACCTTGTGGGTTTTCTTTATTTACCGGCCATTGTATTGGTTGCATGTGATCATATTCATCCTGACTTAGATCAGCAAAACCAGAAATATCAAAATCCCGAAGATGTTTTTGTGAATTATTTTCAAAACCTGAAAGCGCCGCGTGTTCGCGGAAAATTTCTACATTACTGCTATAGTGAAATGCTTCTTCATAGCCCATGCGCCGGGCAACCTGAGTCACTATCCACCAATCTGGCTTGGCACTTCCTGCAGGTTTAAACAGTGCACGTTGACGAGAAATACGTCGCTCAGAATTGGTAATCGTACCGTCTTTTTCACTCCATCCCAAAGCAGGTAACTTCACATGTGCTAAAGCTGTGGTATCGGTTTCAGCAATGCAATCAGAGACCACGACAAAATCACATAACTGTAAGGCTTTCTTAACTTTATCCGCATTCGGTAGACTGACAACCGGGTTTGTGGCCATAATCCAGACAGCTTTTACTTTCCCTTCATAAATAGCATCAAATAGATCAACCGCAAAATACCCTGGTTTGCTAGCGATATTATCGGTGCCCCAGAAGCGTGCAACCCGTTCTATATCATCAGCGCGGGTAAAATCCATATGTGCAGCTAATTGATGTGCCAGCCCCCCGACTTCACGCCCGCCCATGGCATTGGGTTGGCCCGTCAATGAAAACGGCCCCATGCCCGGCTTGCCTATACTACCCGTCGCCAGGTGACAATTAATGATGCTATTGACTTTATCTGTCCCTGAGGAAGATTGATTCACTCCCTGGCTATACAAACTCATGACTTTTTTATGGCTGGCAAACCATTTAAAAAACTGCTCTACATCGCGCTTATCTAGTTTGCATTGTTCAGCAAGCTGCTCAATATTCGCACTACTAGCCTGAGCTGCTTGCAATGCAGCTGCCCAGCCTTCAGTATGCTGCTGTATATAATCATCATCCAGCGCATCGTGCTGATGCAAATAATTTAACAAACCATTAAACAGAATAGTGTCGTTGCCTATTGCTATCGGCAGGTGCAAATCGGCAATATCACAACTCGCTGTAAGACGCGGATCGATAACCACGACCTTTAAAGCAGGGTTATTTTCTTTGGCAGCACGAATACGCTGAAAGCTTACGGGATGGCACCAGGCAGCATTTGATCCCACTAGAACAATCATTTCCGCCTGCTCATAATCTGCATAGCAACCAGGGACCGTATCTGAGCCAAATGCGCGCATGTGACCCGCCACTGAAGAAGACATACATAGACGGCTATTGGTATCCATATTGCCACTGCCTATAAACCCTTTCATCAGTTTATTGGCAACATAATAATCTTCAGTTAGCAATTGTCCAGAACCATAAATAGCAACGGCATCGGGACCATGTTTTTTGATGATGCTGAGAAAAGAGTCAGCGACCATATCCAAAGCTTCGGACCAGCTACAATCATGACCATAGACGGAAGGTTCTAACAGGCGACTTTTTAACTCTATGGTATCCGCTAATGCAGAGCCTTTAGAACAAAGCCGACCAAAATTAGAAGGATGCATCTCATCACCATGAATCACCAGCTGATGTTTTTCCTGGTCAACAGTGGCGCTAATACCACACCCCACACCACAATATGGACAGATGGTATTGATAGTTTTTAATTCGATTTTTTCGTCACTCATTCGCTTGGCTCTGTGGTTGGCAGATATCGTTGCCCAAATATTAAATTCTCCCTGATTTCAGCGATATCCTGCTTTGACTCCAGCAATTCATGATACCAGCCACCATCAACCGTATCTCCATAGAGCACCGTGCCTATCAATTTACTATCTTTAATCACCAGTTTTTTATAGATACCGAGTGCCGGATCAGTAAAAGTAATGCTTTCACTCTGTTGATCGCCTAAAAAGTTACCTACTGAAAATAAGTTAATGCCTGTCACTTTAAGCTTGGTAGAGGTAGGTAGGGGTTTATAATCTGCCATACCATGATCACTTAAATGATTGGCACAGACTTTAGCTTGCTCAAATAAAGGAGCAACCAGGCCAAAAGTTGCCCCCCGATGCTGGATACATTCACCGACCGCATAGATGCTAGGGTCATAGGATTGCAAATTGTCATTAACGACAATGCCGCGCTCACAGTATAGTCTCGCTGCCTGAGCTAATTGCATATTCGGCCTGACGCCGATAGCAGTGATAAACAAATCACACTCCAGCTCACTGCCGTCTTCAAAACGAACTGCTCTAACATGGTCATTATCATCGGCAATCAAGGCCTGAGTCCTTATCGGCATTTTAAAAAGTAGGCCACGTGCTTCCAGTGCCTGTTGTAACATGCTTCCTGCCTGTTTATCCATTTGCCGATTAAGTAGCACTGGATTAGTATGAACAACAGTCACATGCATACCACGCAGTACCAGACCATAGGCAGCTTCAAGTCCCAGCAAACCACCGCCGAGAACGACCGCCTTGTTATGGCTGCGGCTGTATTCAAGCATGGTGTTAACATCGAATATATCGCGAAAACTAATGACTCCTTGTAAATCTTTGCCCGGGATATCTGGAATAACAGGCTTGGAACCGGTGGCTATCAATAGCCGATCGTACTTTGCCTCAGTACCATCTTTGGCGATAACACATTTACGACTACGATTAATTTCTATAACCGCTTTACCTTCCCCAGCATGCAATAAAATATCATGATCGAGATACCACTGACGGTCATTAATAATAATATCTTCAATGTTTTTTTCACCGCTGAGTACAGAAGACAGCATGATCCGATTATAGTTCCCATGCGGTTCGGCACCAAACACAGTGATTGCATATTTATCTGGAGCCGCCGACAAGAGTTCTTCAACAGTTCTGATACCGGCCATACCATTTCCAATAACGACTAGACGTTGTTTCATAGACGATCAAATTAAAGTGAGATAGTTACAAAAATCATTAAAAAATTGCTGTTTCCGAGCTAAGTTGGTGAAGTATGATTACGCAAGCATTAGTATCTGATAATTTAGCTTATGATTAAAATCAACCTTTCTCTCTATACAAAAAGTAACATCAAGACTGCACCATCAAAGCTATCTGCAACGCATCTAAGCAAAGCGAGGTAAATTCAAAAGGGGCAGTCAGTTTGATTTTTATATTCGCTACTTTTTCTATCTCCTCCATGGGAGGCTAGCTTAGTTATTCTTGAAATTAACTTGCTAATTTTAGTATGAAATTTATCACTGCCATAAACTTCTCCTGCCAATGTTGCCTTTGTTGCCTTTGTTGCCTTTGTTGCCTTTGTTATTTGCCTTTGTTATTTGCCCTTGTTGCTAAGTACGTCAGATAGAACCTTATATTTATTGTAGCGCTGTTCAATGGCACCACCTAAATCTTTATATAAAGCATGCTCTGTAATTAAGCTATCAGGTTTTCCTAAGGTATTATGTCGATAGCAGGGTCATTCATAATGAGCCTGCATCTCAACCCTATTCGCCTTAACATGATTCATTTCAATATATTTGTATAAAGTATAGTCTCCGCTATCAGCCAAACATGATTTAAATCGACCTTCCCAGATCGTGCCACTGCGCTGATGTTTTGCATTAAAATAACGGTCATACCTGTTAGTCATCGACTGCATAAACTTCGCCAGCTGCTGTTTATCTTTTGGTGTAATAAGCAAGTGCAAGTGATTGCTCATGATGACATAGGCATGCAAGCAACAATCTAACGTTGATAATGAAAATGCGATATCTTCTTTTATTCTGACCATGTCATCCACAGGCTTAAAGATATCTTGTCTATTATTGCCTCGTTATTGCCTCGATGCATGATATGCAAAGGCTGGTTGGGTGTTACTATTCTTGATAATCTTGCCATAACTAGACTATACAGGAGATCAGTTAGAAATAAATCTAGCTGCCCCCTTGATATTATGAACACAGCTATCGACAAAAAGTGGTCGTTAGAAAACCGCAAACGTAGCCGTGCCAAATACAAACTAATCGAACTAAATCTTGTGCTTTGATCGAGCGTATAATGCTGCACCCACGATGCCAGCCTGGTTTAATAACTGGGCCGGTTTTACCGCTGCTTTCAGCGTCAATAGACTGTCGAATTTATCGAATTTTTTGCTGGCACCACCACCTAATATAATCAAGTCGGGCCAGAACAAGGCTTCCATATAGCTTAGGTATTGGTTCAAACGTTTCCCCCAACTTTTCCAGCCTAAATCCTCGGCTTTACGGGCAGAATCAGATGCAAAATGTTCACCTTCTTTACCATTAGCCATATAGACATGACCTAATTCGCTGTTTGGTAACAATACACCATCGGTAAACAATACCGTACCCAAGCCTGTGCCAATGGTAACCAGCAGTACGACGCCGGATTCACCGATTCCGGCACCGAAATTCATTTCCGCAATACCAGCAGCATCAGCATCATTAAGACTGTAGCATGGACAACCCGTCGTTTCGGAAAATAAATGATCAATATTGGTGCCGATAAATTTAGAAGAAAGGTTGGCAGCCGTCCGAGCTATACCATGTTGAATAGCAGCGGGAAAACCACAACCGATCGGACCGTTCCAGTCAAAATGCTGGACCAATTGGGCAAGTACGGAAGCTACCGCTTCGGGAGTGGCCGGTTGCGGTGTATCGATACGGTAACGTTCGCCTATGAATTCCCCTGTTCCGGTATCGACAATAGCTCCTTTAATCCCGGAACCGCCAATATCTACGCCTAAAATTTTCATGGTAAGTCCTAAAAATGATGGAAATTGGCTTCATTGTAAATAAAGAGACTAACTATGCAAAGCCTTTCAACTTTTCAATTCCATAGGATGTGCTGAAGCACGAAGTGCATCCTATCAATTGTTTTAAAGGATTCATTGTTATTTTCCAGCAAAAATACAAAACTTAAGATATTTTATTGGATTTTTAGCTGAACCATTCATAATCAATGAAAACTTGAAAGTTCCAGAGGGATGTTCAGGTCTTTGATTTATGAAAACACCATAAATCAAAGACCTGACCCCTTGTCCTGTTCGACCCCTTGTCCTGTTAGTGTGCCTGAGCATCAAACAATCTTTTAAATGCTGGTTTTATTGATTCATGCATGATGTGTTGTTTCAGATTCCTTTAAAAGCTAACGAAGAAATCACTGGCCAGGCAGCAGTCCATTAGGGCCGCTGCCTAGTTCAGTGGGTTGATTTGTTATGTGTTTTTTTATCTTTATCTCAACAACGCCATCTTTTTCGCTAAGTAATTTAATTTTATAATTCAACACATTTATTTCAGAGAATACATCCTTCTCTGCTAATGCCGGTAAGTCATAATCTGAAATGGGGAAGGCACCTAAATCTTGATTATCTTTTGTTATTAAAAGCTCAATAATGAGTACTCCTCTCCAAAAACAAGTGACGTTATCAGGGCACCGAGAATCTTCAATAATTTTTTGAAATTTTATTTCTAAATTTTCTGATTCTATCTGAACAGTTTGACCAATTGTTAATTGAAAGGGATTATCTAAATTAGCTTGAATAAAATCACCTGAAAAGGCTAATGAGGAAAATAAGAAAAAACCGATAAAAATGGTGAACATGCTTTTATTTTTCATTTTTAATTAATTATACATAACGCGAAGCTCAGGAGTATTTTTTGCCTTATGAGCATAGTGATATAAGGCTTAAAAATATCTGACTGGAGCTATTTGTTATCGGCTTTACCGATAGCAAATAGTTTGAATCGGATCACCCGATAACCACTTACCATTACGTAAAAATGTTTGTTGGACAAATTCATTTGGATTGTCTCACTACTTATATAATGGAAATTGTTTTTTGCTAGCCAAGGCGAAAGATATTTTTTTAAATTTCTGTGGCTGATATTCACTAAAAAATAGCGATATACAAGCCTATCCTCAGGATTTACAGCATCTAGTGCGAGTCATTATGCGCCTTTTTTTTACGAGGGACAATATCAGGACCTCAACCCGTTAAGTTGCTTTTTTCACCTTATAGCTATCGGGCTAACTATTGATCAGCTTAATAGTTGCCGTCGTTGTCTGAGTGAGGAAATTTGATAACAACTCCGCATTCTGCCTTAATGACAGGGTGAACATAAACAGAACTGTCGCCCAGGTTTTGGTAATTTTATCACTTGAGAGATCTTTGGCAGGATTCCTGTTACCTTGAGTAATTGACGAACTAGGTTCACGCGAACCAGGCAAACACAGTTTGCTAAAAAACCAAAATGGCGAATACGCATACAGCCATGGGGTAAAACATGCATCAGGAAACGGCGCATAAATTCGGCACCTTCCAGCTTCATGATCTTTTTCCGGGCTCTTCTAAATTTCGAGTGGGTAAAATAATTTAGGTTATCAAACAGTTTACTATGCAAATTTCAAGATGAAACAAATAGCTCAGCTCGGAATCTGAGCAAGTTACTTGCCCATCACAGTCTTCTCTCTACGCCTATAATCCCACAACACATTGATTTAACAAGGACTACTCGGGCTAATCGCCCTGCGTTCCTCCTTGTCAACCCAATGCTAATGTGGAATACAGGCTACGCGAGGCGACGATGATGGGCAAGGACATAACCTGAAATAACACATAAAAAAACCAAAATAAAAAATATTTACCCACTCATTTTTCAAAAGAACCTTTTTCCGGTTATTATCGGCATAATCTTTCCAGTGAAAGTAAACAAATTGTTCATCCACTTTTATTATTCGAGTATTACTGATGGTAATTCTGTAGGTATATCGAGATAGATATTTCACCACGATTTCAGGGTTCTCTAGATAAGGCTTGATGTAAATTGACCAGTTTTTTCTCATCACTTGATCAAGTATCTTGTCGACCTCATTGGCTCGGGTAATTCGGAACAGTTCGCCCTGCTGATAGGTACTTTTGAGCAGGCTGACCATTTTCGTTTAGCCGCTGTTTCCATCAGCCAGGACTTTACCTCTTCAACACTGATCTGTTCGGGTAAACGATGATAATAAGTGCTGAGCTGGGTCACCGCTCTAAGATAGATCTGGTGAGTTTTAGGCGCAAATTGACCGAAGACCATCAGATCAATCATTTTTTGACGTAAGGGTGTCATGTTGATTCTCCTTATTCGATTTAAAAGGATATTTCAGTATCAATCTAACGGGGGGTTATTACGAATAATTTAAGGGGAGAAAGGTGCTTAGAAAAGACTAATGTACTCGTAGATGGGCTGGAAAGCTACCGCGTTAGCGGTTTTATTCAACAGGCGGTTAGTGATGTTCGAATTACAAAACGGGCAACCGCACATACTTTTCGTCATTCGTTCGCAAGTCATTTGTTACAGGCGAATTATGATATTAGAACAATTCAGGAATTATTAGGTCATAGTGATATAAGAACCACGATGATTTATACACATACGGTGCAAAGCAGAACGCTTAAACAAACCAGAAGCCCACTGGATTTTGATGCAGAATTGTAATGAAAAAATGAGTAATTGAATGCCTGCTTTGGCTGTAACCAGCCATTTATGAATTGTACGATTTGATAGTGATTCTCCAGTAAATAACAAATCTGCACAGACGCTGAACTGTTTCAATCAATATTCACTATTCCGGTTTTGAGAATATCCGAATAAATTGGTACTTTTAAATAATTAAAAAAACCGTCATTCCTATACGCTTTTAGCAGGAATCTTGATATTTACATACCAGCCCCCCCGCTTTAAAAACCATGGGGGGGTGTAACGGGTTTTATTAAATCTTCATTCCTAAGTCATTGTAGAACCCAATTCCTGAGTTTTTAATTTGTTAAAACCCCAGTACAACTCGACCTTTGCCCGGCAGTGCAGCCATAGCAATGATCAGCAACGCTAATAGGCATCGATTTTGGCATTTGTTGCAGTAATTGACTCAAGTGCGTACTCTTGCCCGTTAACGGCATATCCAGCATCTGATTAAAATCACAATCATAAACATAGCCTTGCCAGTCCACGCTTAATAGACTTTTACACATCACTTGTGCGAGGTTTTCTACCTGGTAGGATTGCTTCAATAAATTCATATATTCATCAAACTGGCCTTTAGCCAGTAATACCGCACCGA
>Ga0208648_1000639_pt1 | contig 33238 bp, 25 predicted proteins | sample AntAceMetag02UKL_FD_184772 | JGI IMG/M metagenome (GOLD analysis project Ga0208648, IMG submission 184772) | Saline lake microbial communities from Ace Lake, Antarctica - Antarctic Ace Lake Metagenome 02UKL (SPAdes) (version 2) | ecosystem: Environmental > Aquatic > Non-marine Saline and...
CAATATATTAAGTACTACAACGGCACTCGATTACATAGCTACAACGGCTACTTAACGCCCATTCAGGCAGAAAGAAAAGTTGCATAAAAAAACCGATTGTTTTGTACGAAATTACTTGACCACTATAGTGTGGGGAACACCTGATCAAGGATAGTCGTAAGGGAGAAAACGACGGTTCATCCCCACGGGTGTGGGGAACACTTCTGAGGCTGCTCAGCCATCCATTTAATGAGCGGTTCATCCCCACGGGTGTGGGGAACACTGCAGAAGTTAAATTTAATTCGGTAAGTATTTCGGTTCATCCCCACGGGTGTGGGGAACACAAGATTTATTAATTTTTCATCAATTAAAGTTGCGGTTCATCCCCACGGGTGTGGGGAACACTTATGTAATCCTGTCGCAGTTGACGAATAGAGCGGTTCATCCCCACGGGTGTGGGGAACACACGATGAACAGCAAACTAAAGACATTAACGATCGGTTCATCCCCACGGGTGTGGGGAACACCATGCAAGCTGCCTTTGACCATTTCTGGATCGCGGTTCATCCCCACGGGTGTGGGGAACACGGACGTTTGCTACGGGGGGGGTTGCTGCAATACGGTTCATCCCCACGGGTGTGGGGAACACTAAAGAAACGATCCAAGCCGAGCCTGGGGAAACGGTTCATCCCCACGGGTGTGGGGAACACATTCGATACACAGTCAATTGACAACCTAGATGCGGTTCATCCCCACGGGTGTGGGGAACACATGAGAATAGCTAAAAATAAAGAGCTATCTTGCGGTTCATCCCCACGGGTGTGGGGAACACATCTGTAGCTGCAACGATCACATCATATTTGACGGTTCATCCCCACGGGTGTGGGGAACACGTCATCAAAATCAGAGGATGTGAGGATTTCTGCGGTTCATCCCCACGGGTGTGGGGAACACCATCGTATTACCCTCGTCTCGGTTTTAGTTTCCGGTTCATCCCCACGGGTGTGGGGAACACAGTTGAATAGTCCTCACCCATTTCCCAAAGTGCGGTTCATCCCCACGGGTGTGGGGAACACTTAAAGCGCGTTTCCCTGAGATAGATCCCGCCCGGTTCATCCCCACGGGTGTGGGGAACACAACAGCTAACGGGTTTTGATATTGTCCCAATGCGGTTCATCCCCACGGGTGTGGGGAACACTATCATGCCAACAAATAAATAGCCCAGACTATCGGTTCATCCCCACGGGTGTGGGGAACACGATACTATTACTGTCCCAGCTACAGAGCATATCGGTTCATCCCCACGGGTGTGGGGAACACTGCCGGCGGTAGTAGCTCAACGTGGAGTAATACGGTTCATCCCCACGGGTGTGGGGAACACATTCGATATAAATCGAGGAAGATCTGGAGACACGGTTCATCCCCACGGGTGTGGGGAACACTGTCCAGCTATACAGTACACGTGTACTGTATACGGTTCATCCCCACGGGTGTGGGGAACACTATGGATAGATATGACATGATTATGCCTATGCCGGTTCATCCCCACGGGTGTGGGGAACACCATTGGCGGCGGTGCAACTATTTCCTTTTCTGCGGTTCATCCCCACGGGTGTGGGGAACACGTATCAGGGTTCAATAAGAACATTCTTAATAGCGGTTCATCCCCACGGGTGTGGGGAACACTTTTTGGAGGCTTTCGCTTTTATTTTCAGCGGCGGTTCATCCCCACGGGTGTGGGGAACACCTAGGTCTGATTTAATACGCGCCTCTAATGCGCGGTTCATCCCCACGGGTGTGGGGAACACCAGCAACCACAACACACGGCAATTCTTCAATGCGGTTCATCCCCACGGGTGTGGGGAACACAAATAGCCGAGCTGCACGCGTTTATAGTCAGTCGGTTCATCCCCACGGGTGTGGGGAACACGCGGACAGATTATTGCCGATTTTATCAAAAAACCGGTTCATCCCCACGGGTGTGGGGAACACTCGGTTTGACAGGGAGTCCGACGACTAAAGGCCGGTTCATCCCCACGGGTGTGGGGAACACTTAATTCACCATCGTAAAATTTATTTATTTTTCGGTTCATCCCCACGGGTGTGGGGAACACTACGCGCTGATGCAAAGTAATGCAGAAATGACCGGTTCATCCCCACGGGTGTGGGGAACACGCATGCTGATTTATTGACCGTCTGCACCTGGGCGGTTCATCCCCACGGGTGTGGGGAACACTGAGATGAATATTCCAGTGTTCAAAGCTCATTCGGTTCATCCCCACGGGTGTGGGGAACACGCTAACAACGTTCGTGTATATTTTAGCTAGTCCGGTTCATCCCCACGGGTGTGGGGAACACAGGGATGTAAAAAATTATTTGATAGCTACGCCCGGTTCATCCCCACGGGTGTGGGGAACACATGCAATGTGTCCTCAATATTTTCTATGTGTTCGGTTCATCCCCACGGGTGTGGGGAACACGATCATGAGTATATTAACGTTTTATCAATGCACGGTTCATCCCCACGGGTGTGGGGAACACTAAATACATATGAAATCCATTCGTTAGCAGGGCGGTTCATCCCCACGGGTGTGGGGAACACAACTGAAATCATTATTAATGCAATAAAAATGGCGGTTCATCCCCACGGGTGTGGGGAACACATTTAGTCGCTTTTTTTACATGCGGGGCGATCCGGTTCATCCCCACGGGTGTGGGGAACACAAGCACCGTTTGAAATGTCGTGTCAATGTGGTCGGTTCATCCCCACGGGTGTGGGGAACACAAAATCTATGCCTGCGTTTATTGAGTCTTTACCGGTTCATCCCCACGGGTGTGGGGAACACGTTTTTAGTCAAAGTTCGGATCATCTTGGCGTCGGTTCATCCCCACGGGTGTGGGGAACACTTTGTTGGGCCTCTTTCTCAATATCGAGTATTCGGTTCATCCCCACGGGTGTGGGGAACACTGTTGTAGCAGTAACGGTAAAAGTACCAAACAACGGTTCATCCCCACGGGTGTGGGGAACACGGCAGGCGATTGACTCGTTAGCAGAAGTAATCACGGTTCATCCCCACGGGTGTGGGGAACACGGGTTCTTAAATCAATGGCATTCGTAATTATGCGGTTCATCCCCACGGGTGTGGGGAACACGATGGCACTCAGAAAACATTAGGTTTACTGAACGGTTCATCCCCACGGGTGTGGGGAACACACAATTTTACTCTATAACTCTGCTAAAACGTCCGGTTCATCCCCACGGGTGTGGGGAACACTTATGTCACGCATGTATAAAAATCAGGTATTACGGTTCATCCCCACGGGTGTGGGGAACACGTATCGTATGTGGCTGGATCAACAGGCAGCGACGGTTCATCCCCACGGGTGTGGGGAACACGGCATAGTCAATGCTGTCAGCCTGAAAGCAGACGGTTCATCCCCACGGGTGTGGGGAACACGATCATCCTTGCATCTTCTGATAATATAGAGACGGTTCATCCCCACGGGTGTGGGGAACACCAAAATGTTCCCAGGAGACCCAATCGCAACGCCGGTTCATCCCCACGGGTGTGGGGAACACTCCAGCAATGAACTATCCATGAAAGTAAAAGACGGTTCATCCCCACGGGTGTGGGGAACACACGACTCCTCCAGCGATTGACCAGTTGAAGCCCGGTTCATCCCCACGGGTGTGGGGAACACCTTAAAATTCGCCTTGGCGTATGCTGCCTTATCGGTTCATCCCCACGGGTGTGGGGAACACACAAAATTGCCATCCGGGCTATAGCTATTATTCGGTTCATCCCCACGGGTGTGGGGAACACGATAAACGGCGTATTAAACAGCCTGTTTTTTACGGTTCATCCCCACGGGTGTGGGGAACACTTCCTGAAAGATTGCACAGAATAGACGTGCTGCGGTTCATCCCCACGGGTGTGGGGAACACTCTGACGGTCGGCTGTTGGCTGATCAGCAAGACGGTTCATCCCCACGGGTGTGGGGAACACAAAATCTATGCCGGCATTGATGGAATCTTTACCGGTTCATCCCCACGGGTGTGGGGAACACCGGTGCTTATGTGGTAGACAATAAAGATCAGACGGTTCATCCCCACGGGTGTGGGGAACACTTCAAACGTGCCGACACAGCCATTGATTGGCGCGGTTCATCCCCACGGGTGTGGGGAACACCTGAGTTTGATGATGACGCCCTGCCCTGGCCGCGGTTCATCCCCACGGGTGTGGGGAACACTGCAAATACAGACCTTTTTACCGTTCGATCAACGGTTCATCCCCACGGGTGTGGGGAACACAGTCGTCACAGTAGCAAAACCAAAAGTGATGACGGTTCATCCCCACGGGTGTGGGGAACACTTTCATCTATTGCGATTAACCGAAGCCGGTCGCGGTTCATCCCCACGGGTGTGGGGAACACCAGTTATTTTTCGTTTTGCAATACCTACAATTCGGTTCATCCCCACGGGTGTGGGGAACACGGCAGATATACTAGACAAATTGGGCATCGATCCGGTTCATCCCCACGGGTGTGGGGAACACCATTAATAAAACCTGACGGATCACCATTTCTACGGTTCATCCCCACGGGTGTGGGGAACACCTAATGGCTAATGAATTAACTGATGAGTACATCGGTTCATCCCCACGGGTGTGGGGAACACTCTCTTCTTCTCGGCCAGGTATTGCATCAGTGCGGTTCATCCCCACGGGTGTGGGGAACACATTACCTATTCTGATGTTGGATAAAATATAAACGGTTCATCCGCACGGGTGTGGGGAACACATGGACCTTTAACAGACAAGGAAGCGCAGGTACGGTTCATCCCCACGGGTGTGGGGAACACAGCTGATTAGTCAGCGCATCCGACTGTGTTACCGGTTCATCCCCACGGGTGTGGGGAACACATCTAAATAGGTCGTTTTTAGTGTGAATATTCCGGTTCATCCCCACGGGTGTGGGGAACACTTTTAGATGGGGAGCGACTTGTAGACACCTTGCGGTTCATCCCCACGGGTGTGGGGAACACTATAAAAGATAGTGAAGGGCTGCGGTTAAAACCGGTTCATCCCCACGGGTGTGGGGAACACCAAGCCGAGGTGTTTAAATCCTACATCATCGCCGGTTCATCCCCACGGGTGTGGGGAACACTTCTGGCAGGTTTGACATATCACAGTATAATCCGGTTCATCCCCACGGGTGTGGGGAACACTCAATTAAAAAGGTCGGCATATCGCGCTTGATCGGTTCATCCCCACGGGTGTGGGGAACACAACAAATTTAATTAAACACCTATTTATAAGTGCGGTTCATCCCCACGGGTGTGGGGAACACCCCTGGCTGGCTAACTGCGCCTCTTTTAACGCCGGTTCATCCCCACGGGTGTGGGGAACACGGTTTTGGTTAAATGACTCTAGCGGTCTAAGGCGGTTCATCCCCACGGGTGTGGGGAACACGGCGTATAAAGGGTCCTGGGGGCAAGTTGTGACGGTTCATCCCCACGGGTGTGGGGAACACGAATACGGTGATTAGAATGTTTGTACTCCGCCCGGTTCATCCCCACGGGTGTGGGGAACACACACGATCACGGATGTAAATAATCAATCGTGGCGGTTCATCCCCACGGGTGTGGGGAACACTGCAAATACAGACCTTTTTACGGTTCGGTCAACGGTTCATCCCCACGGGTGTGGGGAACACAGTTATCTGAACGCCTCGTTCCGTGGCATCCCCGGTTCATCCCCACGGGTGTGGGGAACACCCTCAAACATCACACGCGCAATATCCCATTTGCGGTTCATCCCCACGGGTGTGGGGAACACACCAGGCAAAAGATGGAACAACAAAAACCAGCCGGTTCATCCCCACGGGTGTGGGGAACACGGCGTCGGCATCCATGCCTCCTCCAATAGCGCCGGTTCATCCCCACGGGTGTGGGGAACACCAACGATGGGTTGATCATAAACATACCTGTGTCGGTTCATCCCCACGGGTGTGGGGAACACAACAACCACCAAGGGTAATATCAGACAGTACCCGGTTCATCCCCACGGGTGTGGGGAACACAACTAAATAAACACAAGTACAGGCCAACACTCCGGTTCATCCCCACGGGTGTGGGGAACACACAAGTCTGCCTTAAGTAATTATCATGCGGTACGGTTCATCCCCACGGGTGTGGGGAACACGAATAGGAGTAATACCTGTTAGTGCTTGGCCGCGGTTCATCCCCACGGGTGTGGGGAACACGTTCTCGTATGCGGTTAGCAGTTTACTAACCGCGGTTCATCCCCACGGGTGTGGGGAACACCTCCATTCGTTTAACATTTTAGTCAATTCAGACGGTTCATCCCCACGGGTGTGGGGAACACAGTATCTTCTGACGTCAAAGGAATGGGTAATACGGTTCATCCCCACGGGTGTGGGGAACACAACCTATGGATAGTGCGCATGCGCACTGTGAGCGGTTCATCCCCACGGGTGTGGGGAACACAGTGGCGTCAGGGAATGTGTGTCTGTTGTTGCCGGTTCATCCCCACGGGTGTGGGGAACACAATTGTTGTATTAAATTACTAGCATCAGCCAGCGGTTCATCCCCACGGGTGTGGGGAACACAATTGTTGTATTAAATTACTAGCGTCAGCCAACGGTTCATCCCCACGGGTGTGGGGAACACGCTAGTAATTTAATACAACAATTACCTAACGGCGGTTCATCCCCACGGGTGTGGGGAACACACGCTTCAGCTAGGTGGGACGTATTACCCATGCCGGTTCATCCCCACGGGTGTGGGGAACACACAGTCGCACTAGATTGATTTTTCATTTTAAGCGGTTCATCCCCACGGGTGTGGGGAACACGGTATTTGCTAGATGGGCAGTGTTGCCCATCCCGGTTCATCCCCACGGGTGTGGGGAACACGGTATCCCGGTATTTGTAGTCTTTAGATATAGCGGTTCATCCCCACGGGTGTGGGGAACACAATTTTACAGTATTGCAAGTTTTTTATTTACTCGGTTCATCCCCACGGGTGTGGGGAACACACCATCGCCACTAACACGCCCTAGTTTATTGCCGGTTCATCCCCACGGGTGTGGGGAACACAGGTTTTAACCGCAACCTAGGATGCACTATTGCGGTTCATCCCCACGGGTGTGGGGAACACTTAGTACTACCAGTCTTTATAGAGTCTGTTACGCGGTTCATCCCCACGGGTGTGGGGAACACACTTATCTTAACATATTGTTAAACAAGCGAAATAATCACTTCCAATTTTCTACCAACTAAAATAGTGGTTTTTGAGTCCAAATTGTTAAAGAGCATGGTCATCTGTTTTATCTTCAATAGGATAAAAAGATACGAGTTTTAAACCATCAATTTCGACTGGTAAACGTCGATTTTCGCCTAATGTCAGGAAGTCAAAACCGGATTCTGTATTGGTACTCCAGGTCATAATGGCATTCCCGTCTTCCAGCCCGGCTTCAACCTGTTGCCATAGCATTTCACGCACTTTAATAGACAAATCACCGACATAAACGCCGGCGCGAATCTCAATTAACCAGACCGCTAATCGACCGCGTAAGCGCGGTGGTACATTTTCAACTACGATGACCAACATCGCCGATACTCTCTGAGTTAGGAATGGCAGGCGCAATATTTTCTTCAGCAGGTTTGGGAATGTCTAATTCACCGGCTGCTAGCACCTCTTCTATGGTGGGAATGATTTTTTTTAGAATTTTGCTTTGCCGGAAAATATCACGACACATCAAACGTACTTCTCGCTCAGGATCGCGATAATTTTTAGCGGCAATTTTAAAAGCATGCGGAATAATGTCATCAAATTTAAACAAGTCTGCAATATCGTAGACAAAGGATAAGGGCTTGCCGGTATGAATGAAGCCAATAGCAGGCGCATAACCTGCGGCAAGAATAGCCGCCTCACTAATGCCATATAAACAGGATGTTGCCGAACTAATACAACGATTCGGCATATCGCTATTATCCCACTGATTACGGTCGTAATTTCTGCCTTTCCAGGTAACTCCCGCTTGTTTGGCAAGCAGTTGATAGGTTTTCTTTACCCGAGCGCCTTCTATACCACGTAACTGCTCGACACTGCGTCGTTCCGGCGGTTTTTCACCGAAGCGGATTTCATACATTTTACGCACGACTTTTAAGCGCGCCGTATCATCTAATGCTAATTTTGCCTGATATAATAATCTATCAGAGCGTGCGCCACCCGGCTGACCAGAGGCATACAGCCGAACGCCGGCCTCACCGACCCAGACTAATAAGGTTCCTGCTCTGGAGGCCAAAGCAACCGCATGATGTGATACCCGCGTACCCGGTTCGAGCATGATACAGGCGATGCTACCGACGGGGATATGGGTGCGAATGCCGGTTTCATCAATTACAACAAAAGCGCCGTCTTTAACATCAACCTGGCCTTTTTGAATGAAAACCATGGAGACACGCTCTTTCATGGCGATAGGTTTTAGAGGTGGCAGCATCAGGAGTCCGGTAGTAAGAGGTTTTGAAATGGCTGATGATTTTTCCAGCGGTAGGTTTTAAAGTCACGCATATCGGTGGAAAGAATACGACCATGACCAAGTTTTTCTGCCAGAATGACTAACGAAGCATCGGCCAAGTCCATGGGGAGATCCGCATATTTTTTTATCAATTGCTGAATTCGTATTAAATTCTGTGTTGATAATTCTAAAATTTCTATGTAATCAGATTCTAATGCAGAAAGAAAACGGAGCTGACTGGGTACGCCTAAAGCCTTGCCTAATAAATAACTGGTTTCTGTGATAACAGGCCAGGTTGTAATCAGCTCTTCATCGAGATTTTGCATCACATCAACAGATTTCAGGTGATGCTTATCTTTAGAATTGAAAAAAGCGTACCAGAATCCTGTATCAGTCAATATCATGCTTTTCCTTCCACCCTTGATACAAATAGTCCTTATAATTTTCTGACAGGTCTGCAGGTCCTTCTGCTGTTCCAGCGAACATTTTCAGTAAACGCTGGTTTTTTTCTTTTCCCGTTAACTTGGTTTCTTCAGTTTTATCATAAAGCAAGTCCAAGGCTTGCTTGATAATTTCAGTGGTATTTAAATGGGTTTTTTGTTGAATTATCTTGAATTTCTGTGCATAACTCTCATCAATACGGGCTGTAATTCGCATATCTCACCTCTTGTCAGACTGTTTGTCAGTCAACTATAGCATTAACCAAAATAACTTCAAACAATCAGGAACGCGCACATAAAATAATTTCGACCCTATTTACATTGAGACGGCTGGCGTTGGGTTACGCGATAAAGCCGCTAACCCAACCTACAGTTAATCTTATCTAGGTTATTTTGTGTTTGTTCCTTACTGTGACATTTTGAATAAACAAATTCTGGATCAAGATCAGCGCCAGAGTCCCATTCAATCGTGTCAAAAGAAACCCGTACTTGCTTAAATACATCAGGGTCTTTTAGTTTTTTGAAAATACCTATATCTAAAAATGGCTGCATATCTAAAATGCCACTTTCACCATTATCAAATTCAATAGCAAGTTCATAGTTACTGCCTGCGATGACATTTTTTACAGAGGGATACATAAGATTAACACCTATTGTAGGGGCTTTATTTTAAAAGGTTCTTCACTGTTCATCACTAATTGCCAGTCAGCAAGCAATTCATCCTGATGAATTTCCGCCCAAGCCAAAACTAATTTTTCTTGTTTTTTTGGCAAGTCGCCCTGGATTATTTCACAGCTCATAATATTCACCGTTGCTTTATATTCTGCATAGTAAACATGAAAATGCGCCGGCGGATGTTCCTTGGGAGCGTAGTACATACGAATAATAATGCCGTAAAACATGGAAATGGTAGGCATAGGTATTTCCCTTCTATTAAATAGCAATTATGCTTTAGCGATTGATAAGAGTCCGCAACCAAAGGCTTTGGATCGTCCTACACCTTTAAACAAAGCTGCTATAAATTTTCCCACATCGATAACTTTCAATGTACCAGTCAAATCAACTGAGCTAAAACCAGCCTGTTTTCCTTTTTCGGGTAAAGCGTGCCATTGATAAGCACTATTTTGAAATTTACTTAAACCGTTATCATCAAAGGTTTGCTGAAACCCACAACGTTGACCTTGTCTTGTCCACCAGTTTTCTATCGCAGTATCAATGTGCGCTTTAATCGCCCATTCCAGTTTATCGGTAATACTTGATATATGCTGTAAGCGTTCGGCATAACGCATATCCTCATTAAGTAGATCTTCTAAATGTTGGTTAAGTGGTTCTCCGCCTTTGGCTAAAAGTGTTTTTTTATAGTCCTGTTTTGTAGGTCTGGGAGACAATTCACTTTGAAGATTAAACTTTTCGATCAATTCTTTTAAAAAAACCAACTGTGCATCCATCACCACATCATGCTTTTTGCCATTTCTTGTGATAACGGGATTTACGCGACATTCAAAATGTAACAATTGTCCGATAGATAATTGAGGTTGATAGGTTTTTGTCTCGACAATAAATAATGAATTTTCCTGCTCAACGGGTTTATCCTTTGACACCAGATAATAAACCGATTCACCTCGGGCATGGGCTAAGTCACTGAGTTGCTCGCGTGCTATTTCTTCTCTAAATAAATAGCTGCGCTTTTGCTCGGTAAACAAATCCCATAATAAGCGGTGTGCGCCATAGCTATTATTTTCCAGTACGCGATTAAGCTGTGATGATTTTAAGATTTCGGGGCGTAGTCTGACTCTGGAAAAATACATTATTCACCTCCTTGCAGATATAAGTAGTGTTCCTGACGAGGGCTAAATTGCCAGCGTTTGCGTGATAAAGGCTGATCATGGCGGGTGCGGGTTTGCATCTGTTTGGTATCCAGTGAATCTGAAAAATCATTAAGTTGACCTTCCCAATAATAATGCCGATCTTTTGGCTTGCCTAACCAATCCGCATCACGTTTTGAAAACTCGCCCTTACTATCAAGATAAGTCGGTAACATCGGCTTATGTTGAAATGCCTTTAATGCCTGATGAAAATTATCCTGTGCAATCAATTGAGGGTCGAGTGGTGCAGCGAGAGGACAGGACTTTCTGCCTAAATATAAATGAAACTTCGGCTGCAGCAGCTGTTTTTGCAATTCAGCCAGCGTATAAGGTGCGTCGTCTAAGGCGCGTATTGCCACTAATGCCAAAGCATCGCTGCGATATTCCCGACTGGATAAAATAGTGCCTAGCTGTTTTTTGCCCAAGACAATTTCATCGCGTCGGGTGCGATAATTAAACTTTCCCGTTGCGCTGGGTACTTGCGTCGTGTGATAGTCGCGTAATAAATGCCCCGTCGAAAAGACTTCTACTGCCAGAGTGTAACCCTGCTGTAACTGAGCCTGATTTTCTTCATCGTCACGTTTAATACCCAATGCCGCACCTAACAAGCCGATAATAGCGGATTTACTGGGATAATTTGCCGTATGGCGGTCTTCGCCCACGGCAATTTCACCCCAGCTTGCCATTGCACCATAAAGTCGAAAGACAAGATATTCCATCTTTTTCTCCTTATTGGCTGACAAAATCCAGTAGATCAGTCAGTTTTTTGCTTGCTGAATTAGTCACGTTGATCTCACAAGAGTTATCCGCACACTGACCATAAACATTATCAAAATTATCTCTTTGAGTGACTAAGGCGGTAATAGAGTCCGCAATAAAGTCTTTATTTTCACGGTCATTAATGGGTTTTAAATAAGCAACCGATAATGAACGCGGTTGCTGATCACCTTTTTCGGCCAATACATAAGAGGCATAGGCACGTGATGCAAAGCTATTTTGTTTTCCCTCGGGCGCAACTTTAACCGCCGCTTCGGTCAGTGCGCGTATGGCTTTATTAGCCAATACTTCATCACCGCCTAAATTGTCGATTAACAATTCACGGTTTATGCAGATATAGGAATAAAATAAACCGGCGGCAAACCGGGTTTCGCCTATATGCGCTGCACCGGTATCTTCTTGCCCGTCATTCAAATCATCCACAGCAGTAAAATAATCATCTTCAATAGCTATCGGGTGAACGCTGATAGCATGCGCGACCTGGCAGGCTGCTTCAATATTGTAGGCAGGGCTTGAGGCTAACATGCGACCAAACAAAGCAATATCAACATCGGTGACTTTTTGGCGTAAGAGCTTTAGTTCTTCAGCACTGGCTTCTTCTTCCCGTTCGGCAATTTTACCAGCAAGGCTTAAAATAGCCTGCTCTTCTTGTGTATCAAAAAAAGCCAGTTGCTCAATTTCAAGTTCTTCTAATTCTTTTTTGATGCGCTCATCATCAGATAACTTCTTTAAATCCTCTTTTTCTTTTTTCGGCAGTTGCTTTAGTTTGCCGAAAACAGCTGCAATGGGTTGCGTCCATTCCATTGCTTTTTTATGCGTAACGCCTTTGCCAATCATCTGCTGATAAGCTTTTAAACCCATTTCTTTGGTGCGTGTACCAATATGACCTTCAAGAGCCTGCGCAAAATTATCAGAGGTGCGCCAGGTTCTTTTTAAACATTGTGAAGACACCCGCAAACGCTCATAACCACCCATTTTTGCAGTTTTTGGGCTACCCATATCATCACGGTTTAAATTAGCGGGCGGGTAAGCGGTTAATAAATGTAATTGAATAAAACGACTCATGGTCATGCTCCTTAATTAGTTTTTAGGCTGTGCAGTAAAATAATCGGTTGCCCAGCGTACTGCTAGACGATTAGCGGGTGAACGGCTGGATTGATGCTCAAATTCTTTGTGCCAGTGAATAATGTCATTCGCCAGCGAGATAATATTGACTTGCCCGTTTAATAAGCGGATTGCTCTAATAAGACGCCGATAAAAATCATCAGGGCTGGCACTTTTTTGTAATTGTTGAAAGCGTAATTCACTCATCGGGGCTTTGCTTTTACCCTCCAGTGGCGTGGCCAGTTGCTCGGCAAAACTGGCGATTACTTTGGCTTTATCACTGTCTTTTTTGTTGTGTATTCGGCTATAAGTCTGTTTATCTGCCTTTACCTGCGATAAGGCACCGGCAACACAGGCACTGATAAATAAATCTTTTCGCCATGTTTCTGATTCTGGCAGCGCATGTAAAAAATGTGCAAATGCTTCAGTGAGTAAAATATCTTCTGGGCTTTCGGCACGACGTAATCGGGCGCGATCTCCGCGATTATCATTCAGATTTTTATGCCAGCTTTGTATTGCCTTTATATCTTCGTAGTCTAAAAAATAATACCGCTTCATTGTTCGGTCTCCTCTGGCGTTGCTTTGAGTTTTAAATTTTTGATGGTTTTATTGCTGTAAAACTTTTTCCATAATTCGTTTTGCGCGTGAATAATGCGTTTTAAATCCAGATCCTCGGGGGTTGATTCTAAAGTGGCTGATTCAAACACCCGTCGAGTCTGTTTTTCCAGACATTTAAGCCACTGATGATAATAGTGTGCAGGCGCCATTCCCGTATCGCCCGGCAAGTTAGCCAGTCGCTCTAAGATTTGATAAAAATCCGTTTCCGTTGCTTGCCAAAATTGTCGGTCAATCGGCGACATATCGCCTTTAATATCTTTAGGGCGGCGGAACCACGCTTCTTTTACTTGTGTACGTAGTAACTTGACCACCTCACGCGCGGCATTAATCAATTCCGCGCCCCAGTCCATCAGGTTGTTTTTTTGCGCATCATCGAGATAAAAAACGGGGAAGTGGGATTCGTACCAGCAGCGGGCTTTCATATTGTCCATGTCATAACCAAAGCACCATAATAATGCGGAATCCATTGCAAAATCCCGCCCACGCTCTTCATTATAAAATTGCACAATCGTGGCGGCTTTATTACCATTTTCCGAATCCTGCAAAGCCATACCCAACCAATGGCGATAACCTAAGCCGCCTTGTTGCCCTTTGAGTGATAAGGGCAATTCTTTGTTATTAATATCAAAACGATAAGGCGTTAAGGGATGCACCCAAGCACCATCGTAATTAACACCGTAGTTTTTAGTGATAAATTCTGTATATAACTGTTCAGCTGGGCAGCCACACAGATCACAGTCCCCGTTCTCAATTTTAGTGCTTAAGCGAATACGGCGCGGCATCCCCCAATACCGTTGCAGCGGGTGAGTGTTTGCTGGTGTTGTAATAATCCCTTTTTTATCCGATACCCGTGTTGGACTTAACCAAGGCAGAATAAGACCATCAATTGTTTCGGCTAATGGCATTTCTTCCTGATTAAAAATATTCAACCATAGTTTTTGCCATAAAGTCGTAGATTTATTTTCAGGCAAAAGCAGTGTAGTTAATGGGCCACCACCTCGTAAACTAACGCGATGACCAACCCCGCCTGATGGCGCATTAGTCTGTAAAGTGAATAATGCCGTTGCGGTACAGCCAGAGCAAAGGTGGTTGGCTTGATCTCGTTTTACAAAATGATCTGAATTATTTTTCAGTGCATTGGCGCCTGGTGCTTCAATTAATAAGGCAGAGATTTGTCTGGTCTCGCCCTCGGGTAAATTATAATCTTGTAGAAATGCCGCCCCATCAGGTTTATCTAGTTCAAAAGCAAATTTCAGTTTTTCTAAGCAGGTTTTTAAGTCTTCCTGATCAGGTATTTCCTCCCAATACTCCTGCCACTGTTCTTCATCTTCTGGCGCAAAACAGGTTTGTAATAAACCGATTAACAACTGATACAACGCCCCTTGAAAATCCGCCCTGGGCGCATTGATTTCAATGACGGGATTATTTGTTTCGGCTATTTGCCAGGGCGCGATAAGTTCTTGTGTGCCATCTTGGCGAATAACGGGGATCCAGAGTGTGGTAATCAAGTTCATGTTTTCTCCAATATAGGTTCATTTTTACATCTTGATTGCAACAATAATTGCTAACAATAAAGCTAATCCAACAATTGCCAATGGTGTAGGTGAAAATGAGTTAATTGCATCAATAATATCTTTAAGTAGGTGGTCTCGCTATTCATCAATGATGACTCATGATAACCAAGACTTAATATTTTGTAAAGAGTCTTTTCTTTTTTATAAATTTTTTGTTTAATGTAAAAAATGATTATTTCGTATAAACTATTACTGTTCCCTATTTTTATAGGGATGAACCTAGTCTTTTCTTTTTATAAGGCGAGAACACTCATGCGTTCCCCACATCCGTGGGGATTTCTCCAATAAATCCATCTTTAGCCGTGTAATAAGTATCTGTTTCACTTATCAGCGGAAAAACCTCTAACCAACGTAAAGCTTTATTTTCTTCTTTTAGCGTTTCAATAGTGGGCTTTAATTTTTCTGGAATGGCTTGCTGTGCTTTTTCCCACTCATAGTCAGGCAGTTTTACCGTGCTTAATGCCCAAGCATATTGCTGGTTGGCAATATAAGGCTTGAGTTGTTCCCCATCCCAAACGGCTAAAGCGACAGAGACTGTTTCCTGTTCAGTGAGTCTTGTTGGGATTCGGGTTTCTTCAGTCCAGTCACCACTAGAATAGGTATAGCCTTTACTTAAATTCAAAACATTTAAGTTCGCCATGCTTTTTTGCACCAGTCCCTTTGCTTCCGCCTCAAACGAAGCATCTAATAATTCCGGTGGAATGTCTTTTTCCGCTTCAGACGAATACACCCCATCAATCAACTTTCTGGCATCTTGAGGCATAGTAAATTGATTTTCAGTCTGACCCAATAGCATTTTGGCGGTTAACCATAATTGCCCTACATGCGGATAAACGGCTTGTGTCCCTGCATGATCGGGTTTCAGCCAGTCAACTGACGTATCATCAAGCGGCTCAGGTGAGTATAGACTTAAAATTGGCATGCCGCGCTGATCCTGAGCGCTTATTTCGGTCAACCTGTTGCCGTCTTGATCACGCACATGTCGCTGTAATCGCCCCGCTCTTTGAATAAGTAAATCTATCGGGGCAAGGTCACTGATCATGACATCAAAATCCAGGTCTAATGATTGCTCCACCACTTGTGTGGCAATCAGTACCTGTCCCTTACGTTGTGTTGGTGTTGAATCCTTACCAAAGCGCGCTAAGGTTTGCTGTTCAATGGTTTGCCGGTCGCCCATGGCAAAGCGACTATGAAACAAACTGAGTTGAGCGGGATTAATCCCTGCGTTTAGACAATCCTGATACGATTGCCGTGCGGATTTAACCGTGTTGCGAATCCAACAGACACACTGTCCTGCATCAACGGCTTGTTTGATTTTATTTAAGACATCTTGTTCAGTCGCCAAGCGTTCAACTTTTACCGTTCTTTTCACGTCTTCGCGGGTATCAACCGCCTGCTCTACTTTAATGGCTGGTGTATGGGTAACTAACGGATAGTCCTTTTCTTTTATCAATTCAGGAGTCTCTTTACTTAAGCCCTTATGAAATGCGTCAACCAGTGATGCGCGCATGGCTTGTGGCAAGGTGGCGGATAATAATATAACACTACCGCCCTGACGTGCATGCGCTTCCAGCAAGGCATTCAGTAATTTTTGCATATAGCCGTCATAGGCATGTACTTCATCAACCAGCAATACCTTTCGACCCAGGCCCAGCAAACGCAAGGATTGATGTCTTGCGGGCAATACCGCAAGTAAAGCTTGATCTAATGTCCCCACACCGACATCGGCTAATAAGGCTTTTTTACGACTATCCGCCAGCCAGGCGTTACAGTATGCCGTGGCACTTTGCTCCTGCTCCTCTTCTTTATAGCCATTCTGGTAATCACTGTCTGGTATTGATTGCTTAGATAATAAGATTGACTCTCTAAAACTTTCTGATAATTCCCGTGCGCCATGTGCTAATACTAATGACGGCTTAGCCTGTTGTTGCTGATAAAACTTATTATATACTTTGCTTAGCCTTTGATACATGGCATTAGAGGTTGCCATAGTCGGTAAAGCAACATATAGCCCATCAGCCAGACCTTTATCCATTAACCGATGTACTAAGGTTAAAGCAGCTTCTGTTTTTCCTGCACCGGTGACATCTTCTAAAATAAACAATTGTGCTTGGTCTGAAAGCGGCTCTTTGATGGCGTATTCTTGTAGTGGTGTGGGCTGCTCAATAAAAGGAAATAAGTTTTGAATGCCTGTAAATGCGCTGGGCTTGATGACTTCCGGTAAGTTTTCTATCGATTTTTGGGCGCTGGGTAACGCTACTTTTTGCCAGTAACGATCTAAGTCTTGCGGCTGACTGTGATAGGTAAAATATTCTTGATTGGAGCCTGTCCAATCGGCTAAGACAGCAACGCCTGCTAATTGCCATGATGCTGCTTGTAATCGTTTTTTGAGGGCTTTATCCAATAATGGGCGAAAATCAAAATTAGGTAAAAACAAACCAAAAGATGCTTTAACAAAAGCCAATACCGCTTGATTATCTTCAGCTTGAAAGTAATTGCCCATCAATTTTGCTTGCTTCTTGGGAGGTATTCCATGATGACCAGTAACTACTTCTATCCATGATTCAGAATATTTAAGCCATGTTTTAATCTCTTTTTCTGAAAAGTCACAATAAGAAAAATCCGAAGTCAAAGCTGGCTGAACAAACTTAATCCAAACCCAATAACCTAAACTATCATGCCTCTCTTCACTGGATGACATTCTTGGATTAGCTGAAACTAAGTCAGGCGATAAGTCTTGCCTTAAGCCTTGAAAAGTTCGGGAAAATTTACCTAAATCATGTAGTGCTAGACAAAATACAAAAAAATCTCTTAGCCATTCAGCTTCAACTTTTAACTGCGTTGCTAATTTTTTACACAGTGGCTTATCTGGCGAGAGTAATAAATACCCGACCGCCGCCACATCCAAGCAATGATAAGGCAACAAATGATAGCTATTATCTTCTTTAGAAGCCTTGCCCCAGTACTGGTAATACAATGATGTTGTCATCTGTAATCCTAATTATCTTTGCTTTATTGTCCATTATCCACAGTCAGTGCACCATTTTGTGAGGCACTCATAATTTTTTTACATTTTTTCAATTTCTTCTCTAACCAGGTCGTGCAAAAAAGCGGGTGAGAGTACTGTGACTTCTGCGCTATGTTTTAGAATATCCATGACTAATTCTCGACTGTCACTGAAAGGGAGGCTGAGTTACGACTCCTAATCCAATGACAAGAAACCGCGGTATTTTTAGTCGCTGTTTTTCTCAATAGTTTTTTAACAGCCTGTAAACCTTCTTCGGTAATGACGGTTTGCCAGGTGTTTGTACCGATGCGGTTGGCAAAGGCATCCAGTACACGCCGGGTTCGGTTGAGGGCTTTGTGTTCGCACTGGGAGACAAAGGTGACCATCATGATGGTAAACCTCTTTTCCACTGCGGTTGGTAGCAAAACAGAACGTGATTTTTGACCGCTAAGTATGCATTCCCACGCAGGAGCATGGGAACGAGGGCAGTATCATAATGGCAGAGCATAAAAAACAGCATATAATGATGACTTATTTGATGCCTTATTTTATCTAAAGAGGTGATTATTATGCGCACAACATTAAATATTGATGATGATTTATATGCCAAGGCAGTTGAGTTGACTGGCGTCCATGAAAAGACAGCATTACTACGTGAGGGGTTAAAGGCTTTGATTGAGCGAGAAAGTGCTTTACGGCTGGCTTTACTGGGTGGTTCAGAGCCTGGTCTTGAACAGATCCCTCGCCGACAATCGGGTTTAGACGAATAGTGTCCAGGATACTGGTTGATACTTCGGTTTGGGTCGATCATTTGCGCGCTAAAGATGAGCAGTTGATAAGCTTGCTTAAACAGAATCGTGTTGTGATGCATGCTATGGTTAGGGGGGAGCTGGCTTGTGGCTGTTTGCATAATCGCGATCAACTTTTGAGTTTGTTAAAAAGTCTGCCGCATGTTCCCGAGGCGACACATGAGGAAGCACTATACTGTTTAGACAAACATAATTTAATGGGTAAAGGCATTGGGTTTATTGATTTGCATCTGTTAGCCTCTAGTTTATTGGCAAAGAACTCCTTATTGTGGACAAGAGATCGTCGCTTAATGAGTCTTGCAGATTTATTAAACCTGAGCTGGCCAGCTTCCCATTGATTCATACTCGCTAACATTATAGAGCGAGTCCACTGATGTCTGGATGGGGCGCTTCCAGCATGAGTGCATTGCTGTTCTCGCTGAAGAGTCAGGATAGAGAAAACATGCAATATTTGTTTCATAGCTCTGTTCCTTTTAGTGCCACTTCCTTCACGCTATCAAACATAAAATCCAGGGCTTTGTGTTGGGTGAAATTTTGCAGGCATTGCTGACGAAATTCCTGTTCGGTGGCTTGTTCTTTGGCGCAGATGAACGCCCAGGGAAGGATTAAGGTGTCTTTGATTAAATCGGCGACATCAAACACTAGGGCGCCGCGTCGTGTTTTGCCGTGCATGACGGCAAAACCGTGGGGAATACCTAACACCCAAAGCGTGGTTGCAGCTAATCCGTAGGCTAAATAGTTGCCGTGATTTAGAAAAGCATTGGCATCATCTATGCTGTCATGCTGGCGTACAAAGGCTTTTTGTTTGGTGTTGTTGGCGGCTATTTTATAAAGCGCTTTGGTGAGTTTGGCTTCAACTAATAATAGCTTATTTACATTGGGGCATGTGTCAATTTCAGCAGAAAATACCGTGAGCGCCTGTTGGATGTGGTCATCATCTAAGGTGAAACCTTCGTTTTGCAAGTCGCGGTCTTTTCCCCAGACTTTTTGCATATAGTTGATGCGTTGTTGCTGAAATTGTTTGGCGACGGTTAAGCGTTTTTCTGCATCAAACCAGAAAGCCATCCAGCCTTGTACATATTCTGTGGGTCGGTATTCGCTTTGTGGTGATAGCCATTCTATTTCGTTGGCGGCAATAAGCGGTGTTCCGCCGCCGCCACTAAAACCAATTAATACACCCGCTTGAGCCAGCATTCTGACAGCGGCCTGGGTGATTGAGGTGCCCGTGCCAAGTAAAATGCAGGTGGTGTTGGCGATGGGGATATTCCAGTATTGTTTTTCTGTATCCGCTTCGGTGAGGTACAACACACGCCCGTCTTTTTGCATAACCCGGCATTTCTCCAGGTAATAAATATTTGCGCGTTTCGAATGTAATATCGCTTTTAAGTCTGTGAGTTGTTCCATTTTTTAACCTTTTTCTCTATCGCTTAAATTCAGAATACCTGATCCCATTCTTAATAATCAGTGGGTTACCTGTTTAGCTATAATTTTAATAAGAGACTCATTTTTGTAGGTTGGGCAAAGCGCTCTTAGCGTGCCCAACAAAGATGCAGCGCTATCCGTTGTTGGGTACGTCGTACCTCCTTTGCCCAGCCTACAAATAAAACATGCTTTGGTAGCACAATATTATCCTTGAAATCAGGTTCGCTGAAGTTCCATTATGCACAGTCAGTGCCCCATTTTGTGAGGTACTCATATGCTGTATTAAGGTGGTCGCGAAGAATCTGGATGTCGCGGTCAGCCGTTGATTTGGAACATTCCAAATGCTCCATTATTTGCTTCAGTGGAATAGCTGTGTGGCGATTGCTGAGTAATCCGTGTAGGCGGTATATCCTATCGAACCGATCCATTGTTTGTCCTTGTTGTCTAACTTAGTAGTTGATGTGCCAGGTTTTACTTGAATCATAGTACAAGTTTCTTTGATTGTTACGATATTGCTTTAATTAATTTTCTTCTGGTTCCCATACGGGAGCGACACTGTCATTAAGTTAAGGAATGTTCCATTAAATAACAAAGCACTAACGATAAAAAACGTAACTCAACATCTTAGGCAATATAAAAAATGTTGGGTTTCGTTATCTGCGCTGCGCTTAGATAAGCTAACCCAGTCTATGGTAAGATGTTGTTTTTAATTAACTATTTAGCTTTAGTCAGACGTGGACTGAATCCTTATTCTGTGCCAAATTGAGTATTACGCTGCTGTAATGATAGTTTATTTCTGACGTTTTATTATATGTCCGTGAAAAAGATCGCTCTATTTACCTAAAATCTGCATGGTCACTAAGTTTTCCGGTGTTAAGTGCTACAAAGTTTGGTATCTTTCATTGGTCAGTTTATATTTTCATTTCATTAACTTCGTTATTCCCAAGTGTTACCCAGTCAAGCTGGGCACAAGCTTTATCGGGAATCTCTTTGTCTACGTAAGATTCCTGCTAGAAGCCTGCAGGAATGACGATAACTCACCCTAAAAAGTGTAAACTACTTTTATTAGCTCCAATTGAAGGATGCCGAATTCTGCTTGCTTAAGCCACGAGATTCCTGCTAAAAGCATGCAGGAATGACGAAGATAGCTGAGAGTTATGGGTAATCAGGTAAATGTATAGCCCACAAATGATACTATTATCACCAACGAACATGTCAATTACAGACAGTAAACAATAAAGTAGGCTGGACAAAACGCAGTATGCCCATCTTAAGATGGGCACGTAAACTTTGCCCATCCTACTTATATATCAATGTATTAGGATATTAAAATACGCTGAGTAGTTACCTTATACGATGATAAAAATATCAAAACGGGTATACGCAATACTTCTGCATTTGACTGTAATGTCTGGGTGTGTCGGCACATTAAACTGAGATATGATAATCCCTTTTTGAAGGCCAGCTTAGACAAACAGCATTACGACGCAAAAGGTACTTCATTGGTTGTCGGCCTTAAGTCAGAGTAAAATAGCTTTGGTTTTTTATTAAGCGCTTAATAACTAGACTCTGGGTTGTTGTGTAAAATGTTACCAGGAAAATGAAAGATGCCTATGATGGGCATACAATAAATAGATAGGAATAAAACTTATGCATGAACAAAAAATCAAAGAACCAAGGGCTGAAGAATCTGTATTAACGCCAACCTACGCTTCCAGAGAAATGACAGGGAGTATTCCCAAACATACTATCCCGGAGCAAAGCACTGCACCAGAAACTGTGTATAACCTGATTCATGATGAACTGATTATGGATGGTAATTCCCGACAAAACCTGGCGACTTTTGTGACCACATGGATGGAACCCGAAGCAGTAAAACTGATGGCGGAATGCTTCGATAAAAATATGATTGATAAGGATGAATATCCGCAAACAGCAGAAATCGAAAGCCGCTGCGTCAATATGTTAGCTAATTTGTGGAATTCTCCAGATCATGAAACTGCAACGGGTACTTCTACTATAGGTTCCAGTGAAGCCGCGATGCTGGGTGGTATGGCGATGAAATGGAACTGGCGGGAGAAAATGCAAAAAGCGGGTAAATCCATTGACAAGCCGAATATAGTCATGGGCGCTAATACGCAAATTTGCTGGCATAAATTCTGTAAATACTGGGATATTGAAGCACGCGAAGTCAAAGCCGAAGGTAATCGTTTTACCCTGAATGCTGAAGAAGCCTTAAAACTGGTCGATGAAAATACTATCGGTGTAGTTGTCATTATGGGTAGCACCATGGATGGCAAATATGAACCGGTTAAAGAGGTGGCTGAAGCGCTGGATCGTTATCAGCAACAAACGGGGATTGATATTCCGATTCATGTGGATGGTGCGAGTGGAGCATTTATTGCTCCGTTTATTCAACCCGATCTGGAATGGGACTTTCGTGTGCCGCGTGTGGTATCGATCAATGCGTCCGGACACAAATATGGTCTTGTTTATCCAGGGGTAGGCTGGGCCTTGTGGCGGGATAAAAAACATTTGCCTGAAGATTTGGTCTTTCATGTGACCTATCTGGGGGGAGATATGATCGATTTTTCAATCAATTTTTCACGCCCCGGAAATCAGGTCGTCGCACAATATTACAATTTTCTGCGTTTAGGTATGGATGGCTATCAACGCATACAGCAGGCATGTCAGGATGTTGCCTTGTATCTGTCGAGTGAAATTGCCAAGCTGGGGCCGTTTGAATTGATTACTAATGGTAGTGATATTCCGGTATTTTGCTGGAAATTAAAAGATGATTTTGCGGATTCCTCCAATTTTACCTTATTTGATATGGCCGATAGATTACGTGAGCGTGGCTGGCTGGTACCTGCCTATCCAATGCCACCAAACCGCCAGGATCTTGTTGTGCAGCGGGTCGTAGTAAAGGAAGGCTTTAGTTATGATATGGCGGATATGTTGCTAGAAGATATGCGTCGTGCACTGCAGTGGTTTGAGGCTCAACCAGGATTTATCAGTAAAAAAGCAGGTGGTAACTTCCATCATTAAGGGTTTATGACAGATTCTCGACATCCTTCATTTGGAGCTAAAAGTAGTTTACCTTTTTTAGGGTGAGTTAGCGTCATTCCTGTAGGCTTCTAGCAGGAATCTTGCGTAGACTAAGAAATTCCCGATAAAGCTTGTGCTCAGCTTGACTGGGTAACACTTGGGAATGACGATGTTAATGAAATGAAAATATAAACTGATCAATGAAAGATGCCTGATTCTCATGTAAATATTAGTTTTTCCGGCCCGGGATATGTAACAAAAGCTGTTCATTTATTGCAAGATGTTGTGCAAAAAAATCGTATGCTCACGTGGTCAGCGTAAAGGGCAGGGGGGGAGCTTTGTTAGTTGGAGTTGAAGGCGGGGGGCCTCCCGGTTTTTAAAACATTTATGGGTGCTAACGCGCTTAACTTGGTAGGTTGCCGTGCTATTTATCATCGGCTCGGCATTATTTAGTGTGGGAGGATGTGATTACTTTTCCAGAGAACATACCTAAGGTATTAACAACGGGATTGATTCAGGAAATATGGCGAACTAGCGGTCACTCTTCATGGGCTTTATAAATAGAGCAATCCCCCATATTTATCAAAACCTATATAGCCCGGATTAGCTTCTTTACTTCGCTAGAGAATTCAACCCAGTCTGTAGCCTAGTAAAATTGCGTAACTGACACTTTATCCCTTAGTTGCTATTTTGGTCTTTGTCAGAAACCAGTTTCGCTTGCCCCATTAAACGCCGCATAATCGTTGAACTGTCCACTGTTTCACCGGTTAAAGCCATGGTCAATAGTTCACTACCGAGTACTTGTGGTGCAATCACAAAAGAAGGGTGGACCTTGCGAATTCGGTTCATGTTTTTCACATCATTGACCGCTGCAACCGTTTTTACTGATTTCTCAAGCTCTTTTGCTGCAAGAATAACAAAAGCATTTTCAGAGTCATCATTCAATAAAGCTAGAATGGCTTTTGCTTCCTCGCCTCCAGCTATTTTAAGTGTGTTGATATCACTGCCATCTCCAACGACTACATCGATATTAGAAAATTTAGGATCTTTCGATTCCTCAGCTGAAAGCATAATAACGGTGACTTTTTCTCCGCGATCAGTCAACTCACGATAGGTATTACTAGCGAGCGCCGAGAAACCGACGATAATGTAATGATTATTACGTTCCATAATTATATTTCTCTTGCCTGTTAATTTCTCTAAGTGATTTAAAAATGCCGGAATCAAGGTAGCTCCTAAGGAAACAGAGACGACAGCAATTCCCAGGGTAATAACCGAAATCAAAAAAACACGCGCTTCGATTGTAATCGGTGTTATATCACCATAACCAACAGATGTTATGGTCACCACGACAAAGTATAAAGCGGTGGCCAAATCAGTGATCGGCGGGGAAAATTGCTGACCCAGATAATAGGTTCCAAAAACAGCATAACCATTTAAAACTATTACAGATGTCAAGGCGAACAGCGTACCGAGTCTAACATTGTGCCGGTCAAAACGATGATAGGATGGTATTAGCAGCAATAAAATAATACCATCAAAGATTATCCGCCACCACTGTATTGGTTGTTCCAGCATAGTTAACTGCAATATCAAACCAGAAAAAATGACTAAAACACACGTTGCCCATGCAAGCCGTGAACGTAGGAATAAACCTAGCGACATAATCAGTAATAACGCGCCAATAGCCGATTGAGAGATTCCCAAAATATTTGGGTCAACCAAATTTCCCAGTTCGTTTGCAAGCTGCGTTGTTACAACGTTCCATCCTAGTGTGGCTTTCATCAGTGGAGCCAGATACATCAATCCAGCCAAAGTTGAAGCGAGAGCAAGTGGAACCTGAGGAAACCAGCTAAAGGAAGCTAGCCATTTTTTCCGCAGCAGAAATAGCGTTTGAAGTTTACTTAGATTGAGCATAAGAAATTAGTCATATTAGGCAATACCACGATTTAGAGAATAGATTTACCTGATAACGTAGAGTTCACAGTCATGAGAATAAAACTTGCAACATCAGCATGATAATAAATCCATTATTGCCGAAATCTACCCTGTCAAGCTTGTGCTCAGCTTGACAGGGTAGATTTCGAGAATCTTTGCTTAATTTACGAGATTCCTGCTAAAAGCATGCAGGAATGACCAGGTATCGCTGAGTGTTATGGGTAGTCAGATAGATGTATGGCTGCGTAGTAAGACTAGATACCTTGATACAGCAAATTCGTTATAATAGCCGATCTGTGAATAATAACAGCTGACGACTGAGCAGATTTACACTCAGCTTAGCAATAATAAGACAAGGTTTTTTATGATAATCCAGAGCAAATAAACATGTTTTTTACTCCGGATTATCAATACTTTTACAGCGGCTAAAGCCCGTTCTGGCGTTTAGCCTACAAATGTATGTTTAGTAATAACCGTAACCTCTCCAGCCACCCCAGGCATTCCAGTTCATAGCCGCGTCCTGATTCATCTCAGCTGTACGTTGCTGGATGGTCAGTTTTTCGTATTCCCCAAAATTTTCTTCTGTGCCCATGTACAGACATTTACAGAATTCAGCATCGGCATAAGCATAATAGACAATACCAAATTTAATATGGGTGATGATCGTTCTCTGTTGCATTGATTTAATATGCGCTAGTTTTTCGGGCGTATCTGCGTATTTAACCATGAATCCAGCCGCAGCTAGCTTGTTTTCAGTGCTTGTTGCATCACTTTTTTCAATCATTGCACAACCAGATAGCATGGTTCCAATAATTAAAATCATACCCGTTGTTTTTAACATATATTTTTGCATATTTTAATCTCCTTATTAATGTTTTAGGATATAGAGCTGTAATCAACCCTACGAAAAAATATAGCCTAACTCACTCTATATAGCAATAATTTTAGGGCGCGTAGACTCGTTTAATTAAGAGATTAACAGCCATTCACATGTATTACTCTCATACGGTAAGGGTTTAATAAAGCAGGACTCTTAGTCATGACTGATTTACAATAGCAATAAAATTGAATATGAGCACAGGCAGCTAAAACCTAATTACACTCTAGAATTGAAACAGAATTTGACGGGGGTAGTACTTAAAAATGACTACATGTATTTAACGTACTGCTCACATTTTATTGTTGCATTAAGTGCTATTAGTCGCAGGGTAGGGGGCTGATCTAGTCCCTGAAGAGAAATCGATAAAAATCATTGCGCATTTTTTATTAGTAGCTGGTGTTTTTTGCTAAGGATTCAGGTTTTAATAATATCCGCATAAATTCGCACGTTTAAATAATTAAAAAGACCGTCATTCCTATCTGTTTTTAGCATGAATCTTGATATTTACAGACTAGATCCCCGCTAAAAAACTGCGGGGATGACGAGTTTTATTAAATCGTCATCCCTAAAACCGGTGTGCCCTTATTGCAAAGAATTACATATTATGAGTGTCAGCAATAATGCTTGAATATACAGATTATATAAAAATCTTTATCGGTTTATTAGCGGTGCTCGATCCTCTGGCGGCAGTCCCTATTGTCGTCGCACTGACACCAGGAATTAGACACGAAGAACTAAAGAAATTAGTGCATACCGTCATCTTTTCTGTGTTTACTATCCTGGTAGTTGCATTGTTTATAGGCGAATACTTACTGATTTACTTCGGTATCAGCATTAATTCATTCCGGGTTTCTGGTGGCATTTTACTGATGATGATGGCTATTTCCATGTTGCACGGAAAAATCAGCGAAACACTGCAGACCGAACAGGAAATGCATGAAGGAGAGACTAAAGAATCTATCGCAATCGTACCCTTATCAATACCCTTATTAGCTGGACCGGGAGCCATCAGTTACATCATACTGTATGCTTTTAGAGGAGCCGATATACATCATTATCTGATGATGGTACTGGTAATCGTTCTGGTAGTGATGATTTTATGGGGCGTGTTATTCAGTGTGCCCTGGCTAAGTAGGCATATCAGTCGTACAGGCATCAATGTATTTACCCGTTTAATGGGCTTGATTATTGCTGCTTTAGCGGTTGAATTCATTGCTAATGGTTTAAAGGGCTTATTCCCGGTATTGGCGACTGGACTCTAAATAATATAAGAAAATAACCAGTCCGACATTCAACATAGATACTTCGCGCGGTCACGACTGCGCGAAGTATAACAGGCTAAACGCAGTTCAATTTTGTTGCGCAGGTTTTAGTCCGCTTTCTTGATTTTACGGATTACCCACTTTTCAATTTCTACTAGTGGTAACACTGAAAAGGCAACCAGAGTAATCCATAGCCAATGATCCAGGCTAATTGATACTGTATGAAATAGAGTTTGCATGACAGGCAGGTAGGTAAAGGCAAGTTGAAACAGTAGCAATAAAACCACGGCGAACAATGTGTAGCGATTACCTGCAAAGCCTTCTAAATTTATAATGGATGCTTCGATTTTGCGCGAATTAAACAAGTAGAAGATTTCAAACATCACCAGTGTATTAACGGCTACAGTACGCGCATGTTCAATGGTTTCGCCATGCATGCGTTCCCAGAGAAACAAACCAAAAGTACCCGTCACAATAATCAATGAAACAAACACAATACGCCAGATCAATAATGGCGTGAGCAAAGGCTCCTTGGCATTACGTGGCGGGCGCTGCATTACATTTGCTTCAGATGGTTCAAAAGCCAATGTTAATGCCAATGTGACTGCGGTGATCATATTTACCCAGAGAATTTGCACTGGGGTGATGGGTAGCATTTTGCCCATTAGAATAGCAGCTATAATTATTAACGCTTCACCACCATTAGTCGGCAGGATAAATAAAATAGCTTTTTTTAAATTATCATAAACAGTACGCCCTTCCATAACTGCATATGCCAGTGAGGCAAAATTATCATCTGCCAACACCATTTCCGCAGCTTCTTTAGCCGCTTCAGTACCTTTTTTACCCATAGCGGTACCCACATCGGCCCGTTTTAGTGCGGGAGCATCATTTACGCCATCACCGGTCATGGCAACAATATGACCATTAGCCTGCATGGCTTTAACCAGACGTAATTTATGCTCTGGGCTGGAGCGGGCAAAGATATTAATTGTATTCACACTTTGCTGTAATTCTTTATCGGACAAGGCTTCAATTTCATGCCCTGATAATACCTCAGCACCTGGGGCAATTAGTCCCAGTTGTGCACCAATAGCGGCTGCCGTTTCGGCATGATCACCGGTAATCATCTTAACTTTTATGCCTGCGGCCTGGCATTGCTGCACAGCAATTATTGCTTCTTCACGCGGCGGATCTATCATGCCGACTATACCCAGTAAAGTCAGCCCGGTTTCCAGATCAGCAAAGCTCAGATTACGCTGTTGCCTACTATCCGTTTTCATAGCGATAGCTAATAATCTCTGGCCTTTTTGTGCCATGACTTGCATTTGCTCCAACCAATAGTCGCGATTCAACAGAATGTCTTCGCCGCCATAACGCTGTTTAGTACACATTTCCAGCAGTCTTTCTGGAGCGCCTTTAATATAAGTAAAGCCATGCCCGGCATGATCATGATGCAAGGTCGCCATAAAGCGGTGTTCTGATTCAAATGGAATAATATCGGTGCGCGGCCATTTTTCCTGTTCCAGTTGAATTTCCAGCCCTGCTTTGAGCGCCATCGCCAATAAGGCACCTTCGGTAGGATCGCCATGTAACAGCCAGTTGCCCTGTTTTTCATGTAAAGCCGCATCGTTACACAGCAACGCGGCGCGCGCCAGCTCCTCCAGAACGGGATCACTCTCTGCTTCTACATTTTGCTGTTCTAGCTGAAAATTACCATGCGGATTGTAGCCTATGCCACTGATAGTATATTGTTGATCCGAGCTTAGCACCGAAGTGACGGTCATTTCGTTACAAGTCAGCGTACCGGTTTTATCAGAGCAAATCACCGTTACCGAACCTAAGGTCTCAACTGCTGGCAGGCGACGAATAATCGCGTGGCGTTTGGCCATACGTTGTACGCCTATTGCCAGCGTAATCGACATAATCGCCGGCAAGCCTTCGGGAATAGCGGCAATGGCCAAGCCCACGGCAGCCATAAACATTTCAGTAAAACTGTAATCACGATAGTAGTGGCCAAACAAAAAGGTCGCGGTAGCCAGAATCAGTATGGCACTGGTTAACCAGCGACCAAATTGAGCGACCTGTTTAAGTAGAGGCGTAACTAATGTTTCTACCTTAGACACCAACGCGCTGATTAAGCCGATTTCGGTATTGATTCCGGTCGCAATAACCAGACCTGTCGCCTGACCACTGCTGACTAACGTTCCTGAGTACGCCATCGATAAGCGATCGCCCAGTTCGGCATTTTTATCTACCGGATCTGTCTGTTTTTCTACTGCTAATGATTCACCGGTTAATACTGCTTCCTGAATGCGCAAATTTTTACATTTTATTAAACGTAAATCAGCCGGTACTTTATCGCCGGATTGCAACGCCACTATATCGCCGGGCACTAACTGTTTGGCGGGAATAGCGATATGTTTATCATCACGTAATACCGAAGCCTGTGGTGATAGCATATTGCGAATTGCCTGCAATGCATCTTCCGCTTTACCTTCCTGAATAAAGCCAATCAGCGCATTAATAATCACAACACCGAAAATCACCCCGCTATCGATCAGATGACCCAGTGCCAGGGTAATCACTGCAGTACATAGCAATACATAAATAATCAGATTATGAAATTGACTGAGAAAACGCTGAAAAGCACTACGGGGTTTTATTTCTGGTAATTGATTAAGGCCATACTGCTGCTGACGCTCGTTAACCTCGGATTGGATAAGCCCTTGAATAGAAACCTGTAATTTATTCAGCGCTTGCTCAACACTCAAACTGTGCCAGGCAATTTTATCTGCGTATTCTTGCTTATCAAATTTCGCACTTTGTCGCTTTTGCAAAATATGCCAGGTGAACCACGCAGAAGTATTACCTAATAAGATAGCGGTCAATATAATTAACCATGGCCAGACTTGCGGTAGAAGTAGCCAGTGATAAAACGCGATAAATAAAACACCTGAATCAGTAAGCCATTGCATTATCATAAATTAATATCCTGAGTTGTAAAAAACAACGAGTAATCAGTTTTTTGGTCAGCAAATCTGAATTTTTCAACCAAAACCTTACAATTCATAGCCGATAGCTTGCACTATGCAGACATCCCGATTCTATAATATACACTCACACTTTAGTATAAAGTTGTTGTAAGCAAGAAGTTGATTTCAGCCACACAGGAGCAGGGTAACTGTTAAATATTCGTGATTGATTCTTGTTTGATACTCATTGCCATGATTTGTGCTGCAGCGCCTTTACCTGCATCTTCATAAGGTATTAAAACCAGGTCTGCACCGGCCTGTTTTAATTTATCTGCAATAGCATGATTATGTGCCGTTACTGCTATTTTTCCTTGAAAATCCTGGCCGTTCAAACCATGCAATAAAGATAAACTCACATGAGGATCATCTGCCGTGCTAATAACCCACTTTACATGAGCTAAAGGTAATGTACTGATGAATTCTGGGTCTTCGGCATCGCCATAATGAACCAAATTCTCTGTGCGATGACCCTTGTGCACTAAATCCGGGTTAAAATCTATGCAATGCAGCCGATAATGATTAGCTCTTAAAATATCAGCAATACCCGCACCAAACCGCCCTAGACCAATCAAAATAACATTTGCCCGGTTATCAACTGTATCGATATCTTGCTGCAGTTCTTTATAAGCAATTTTACGTTCAAAAATCCCCATCCAAGGGGCTAATTTTTCATACAACTGGTGCGAATAAATAATCATATAAGTGGAAATACTGATCGTGATTACACCGACCAACGTAATTATGCCCAGTGTTTGCGAGCTAATATGCCCTAACTTAACACCTAATGCGCCAAGAATTAATGAGAACTCACTAATTTGTGCAACCGTCAAACCCGCCAGAAAACCGGTGCGCTTTCGATAACCTAAATAACCCATGATTACCATCACGATTAAGGGATTACCAAGTAATACAAATGCTGAAAAAATGAGCGCCGGCGTTATTTGTTGCCCGATCATCGATAAATCCATTTGCGCGCCCAGATCGATAAAGAAAAATAATAAAAGAAAATCGCGTAACCCCACCATTCTGGCAGCTATCAGATTTTTATATGGCGAAGAGGCAATTGAAACACCTGCTAGAAAAGCACCGACCTCTTTGCTAAAGCCTAACATAACGCCGATAGTAGCCAGTGATACTGCCCAGGCAATCGCAAACAGTAACAATAGTTCTTGAGATTTTGCTAGCAAACGTAAGACATAAGGCAATACATAGCGCATTAGCAGCATAATGGCTAATAAAAGCCCCGAGCCATTAATCAGAACCTTCAGTGCTTCGTTTTGCAGCGATTGAAAATCCCCGCCTTGACCAAAAGCAGTCAGGCCGATCATCACCAGTACGACCACAATATCTTGAATAATTAAGAAACCGAGCGCAATACGCCCATGCAAAGCATCAACTTCGCGTTTATCGGATAAGAGTTTGACGATAATAATGGTACTGGAAAAGGTTAATGCCACAGCGATATAAACTGCGCCGACTGGGCTCATACCTAAGGCAAGGGCAATCAAATAACCAAATACAGAGGTAAAAAACACCTGCCCTAAGCCTGTTGCCAATGCTACTGGCCCCATGGTTCGGATAATGTGCATATCCAGTTTTAGACCTACAACAAAGAGCAATAAAGCAATCCCCAGCTTAGCCAATAAATCAATCTGGCTATTAGCGCTAACCATCTCCAAGCCCGTTGGGCCAACTAAGATACCCAAAGCGATAAAAGAGACAATCAATGGCTGCTTTAAGCGCAAACCAATTGCCCCGAAAATAGCGGCTAAAAATAATAAAGCCGCTATTTCGGTAAAAATATCATTAAAAACAAATTTCATATACTAACCCTATGCTTAAAATAATAAAAATACCGCCGAATACACTATTGATGGAGCTACCCATACTTCGAGCAAAATCAAAAGTAACAAAACCAGGAAGTTTTTTTATCAATTCCCCAAATCTTTAAAACACTCGTCCGAGAATGACTATCATTGCTGTATGTTTATATCAGGAAGCTATTAAATATGCAGGTATTCCTGATCAAAGGTCCAGAAAATGGTGACGTTAGAATAGATAACTGTTGATATTGATATATTTAGCCAGCAGGATCAAGGGGGTAAGAAAATCCTGAGAAATTACAATGGGATCTGGTTAATGATTAACACATCATTATAAAAACTGACTTCGCCTGTGGTGATATTATGATTGCCACCTATAATTCCGCATTCACCGCTTGCAATCATTTCTTTTAAAATAGGACTGCGTTCCATAATAGCATGGACTGTTCTTTTGACATTAATGGCAGATACTTTTTCGACAAAATCTTCATTGTCTGAATTTCGATTTTCAGTGACCGTTTTTTCATCATAAACTGCGGGCTGTAGTTTACTCAACAAAGCTGTCAGGTTGCCCATTTCTACATGGTCACAAGCGCCTTTTACAGCGCCGCATTTAGTATGCCCTAACACCACGATTATTTTAGAACCGGCAACTTTACAGGCAAACTCCATGCTACCTAAAATATCTTCATTAATAATATTGCCCGCAATGCGTACACTAAATATATCGCCTAAACCCTGATCAAAAATCAGCTCTGCCGAGGTACGGGAATCTATACAACTTAAAAGCACTGCAAATGGATGCTGTCCATCAGAGGTTTCGTTGGCCTGTTGCAATAGGTTACGGTTTACTTTTAGGTTATTGATGAAGCGTTTATTGCCATCTTTTAATAATTCTAAGGCCATTGTCGGCGTGATGGCGGCTTGCATTTCCTGAGTTAATGTTTTCATTTTTATTTCCTGAAGAGTTTATGGTCTAGCCGGCTTAATAAAGTTGATCTTTTCAACTGTAATATTTTTGGTTTTGGCATTGCTTTCATAGTTTTTTATGATTTCTAGTACATCAAAATCTATAGACTTAGTATTTGAACAATCAATAATAACTTTTGAATTA